>ENA-OUOW01000752-OUOW01000752.1-human-gut-metagenome-genome-assembly--contig:-NODE-752-length-26058-cov-3.831135_pt1 | contig 26058 bp, 18 predicted proteins | sample MGYA00237938_ERZ548769 | MGnify/ENA primary metagenome ERZ548769 (study PRJEB26490, sample SAMN05356870) | human gut metagenome | biome: terrestrial biome; feature: human-associated habitat; material... | reverse complement strand
TCGCCTCGCTGCTCATCCCGAGCCTTGGCATCTTTGGCGCGCTCAAGGCACTCGGCGTCATCTTCTTTGTAACGATCGCCGCCTCCGCTCTGTTCCTGAAGGCCCCCGAGGCCGGCTGGCTGCCCGAAGGCTTCGAGGCCCCCAAGGGCGGCGCACACGCCGGCACCTTCGGCGACCTCACCCCGGGCGAGATGGTCAAGACCCCGCGCTTCTGGATCCTCATCGTCACCTTCGCCTTTGCCGCCACCGCGGGCACCCTGCTCGTGGGCAAGGTTGCCTCCATTGCCGCCGTCCAGCTCTTCGCCGACCCCACGAGCGCCGCGGCCGTCGCCCTCGGCGGCGTGGTGGTCTCCGTCAACACCTGCGCCAACCTGGTCGGCCGTCTTTCCTTTGGCCAGATCATCGACAAGCTCGGCGCCTACAAGTCGCTGCTCATCAGCCTTGTCGTCACTATCGTCGCGCTCGTCATCATGTCGATGAGCTTTACGCAGAGCATGTTCTTTGTGGCACTCGCCCTGCTCGGCTTTAGCTTTGGCGCCCTGCTCGTCATCTACCCGCCGCTTACCGGCGGCGCCTTTGGCACCAGCAACATCGGCGTCAACTACGGCATCATGTTTTTGGGCTACGCCGCCTCTACCTGGATCAGCCAGCCCATTACCGCCGTGCTGTATCACGCCGAGGCCGGCAGCGCCGCCTACCAGCAGTCCTTCTACGGCGCCATCGTGATTGCCGCCATCGCCGTCGTGCTCACCGTCTACATGATGGTTTCCGACAGCAAGAAGAAGTCCGCCTAGTTTTACCGATGTGACAAAGGGGCTGTCCCTTTGTCACACTCCATCGCCACCACCATTAAGGAGTCGAAATGTCTGAGCTCAACCCCGTCCGCATTGCCGTTATCGGCGCCGGCGCCATGGGCCGCAACCACATCCGCTTTGTCACCGAGGAGCCCGAGGCCGAGCTCGTCGCCATCGCCGACGCCTTTGAGGGCGCCCGCGCCACGGCCGAGGCCGCCGGCGTGCCGTTTTACACCGATCCCGCCCAGATGATGGACGAGGTCAAACCCGAGGCCGTCATTATCGCCACCCCCAACGACCTGCACCTGGGCGTTGCCCGCGAGGCCGTGAAGCGCAATATCGTGCCGCTGGTCGAAAAGCCGATCTCCAACGATCTCGAGGATGCCCAGGCCTTCGCCGCCGAGGCCGAGACCGCCGGCGTGCCCGTGCTCGTGGGTCAGCACCGTCGCCACAACCCCTTCGTCAACAAGGCCAAGGAGATCATCGAGTCCGGCGAGCTGGGCAAGCTCACCGTGTCGAGCTTCCACTACATGATCTATAAGAATGACGAGTATTTCGATGTCGAGTGGCGCCGCAAGAAGGGTGCCGGCCCGATCCTGGTCAACCTGGTGCACGACGTCGACCTGCTCCGCTACCTGCTGGGCGAGCCCGTTGCCGTCCAGGGTATGCAGTCCAGCGCCGCCCGCGGTTTTGAGACCGAGGACTCCGCCGTGGTCAACGTCCGTTTTGCCGATGGCGCGCTCGCAAGCATGACCATCTCCGACGCCACCGCCAGCCCCTGGAACTGGGAGGCCACCGCCCGCGAGGACCCGCAGTACCGTCCCTTCGACGCCGACGCCTACTTTATCGGTGGCACCAAGGGCGCCCTGTCGCTGCCCCGCCTGCACCAGTTCTCCTATGACGGCGCCTCCAACTGGCACAAGCCGCTGCAGATGGAGATTCCGGCTGTCGACCCGGCGTTGCCGCACAAGATGCAGCTCAAGCACTTTGTGAAGGTTGTCCGCCGCGAGGTCGAGCCCGTCGTGACCCCCGCCGATAACGTCAAGACGCTCACGCTTCTTAACGCCATCAAGGAGGCCGCCGAGACCGGCCAGCTCGTCGAGCTGTAATGCTTTAGGGCGAGCCGCGGCAGACCCTACGCCAAACCCCTTCGGCCCGCCACCAACAAGCCCCTCTTCTTTGCCCCGCGAGCAGCCTCCTGCCCGCGGGGCTTTTTGGCAACTTGGGGATGATTCGGCAGTCTTTTTGGGACGGGTGGTATCCTTGGTAGCCCTGTGCTGCGAACGCACCTTAAACGCAAGGAGTCCCATGGATCTTATCGCCCAGCTCGCTCGCGAGCTCAACCTTAAGGCCGCCAACATCGAGGCGGCCGTCAAGCTCATCGACGAGGGCAACACCATTCCCTTTATCTCGCGCTACCGCAAGGAAGCCACGGGCGGCATGGACGACGTCGCCCTGCGCGCCCTCGACGAGCGCCTGTCCTACCTGCGCAATCTTGAGCAGCGTAAAGAGGACGTCATTCTGCTTATCGACGCCCAGGGCAAGCTCACGCCCGAACTCGAACAGCAGATCCGCGAGGCCACGCAGCTCCAGCGCGTCGAGGATCTCTACAAGCCCTACCGCAAAAAGCGCATGACCCGTGCGCAGAAGGCCCGCGAGGCAGGCCTGGAGCCGCTCGCCAATATGATCATCATGCAGGCGTCAGCCAAGGGCAGCGCACTCGACGCCGCCGCGGAATACGTCAACGAGGAGGCCGGCTTCGACACACCCGAGAAGGCGCTCGCTGGCGCGGCGGACATCGTGGCCGAGACGGTAGCCGAGGACCCGGAGAACGTCGCCGACCTGCGCGCCTTTACGCAAAACACTGCCGATATCGTCGTCGAAGCCACCGATCCCGCGGAGAAGACCCCCTACGAGCCCTACTACAACTTTGACGAGCCGCTGCGCCGTATACCCAACCACCGCGTGCTGGCTATCGACCGCGGTGAGCGCGAGGGCAAGCTCCGTGTGCGCGTGAACGTCGACGGCGCCGCCGCCACGGCGCGCCTCGGCAGCCGCTGGCCCCGTCGCCAAGGCGTCTTCGCTCCCGTCTTTGACGCCGCCATCGCTGACGGCTACAAACGCCTCATGGCCCCCTCACTGGAGCGCGAGGCCCGCGCCAAGCTCACCGTCCGCGCCCAGACCGAGGCCATCAACGTCTTTGCCAAGAATCTTGAGGGCCTGCTCTCGGCACGCCCCGTGCGCGGCGCCCGCGTGCTCGCGCTCGACCCGGGCTACCGCACCGGCTGCAAGGTCGCCGTCATGGACGAGACCGGCAAGCTGCTCGACCACGGCGTGGTCTACCCCACCAAGCCGCGCCACGACGTCGCCGGTACCAAGCGCGAACTCGCCCGCCTCGTCAAGAAGGACGGCGTCAACACCATCGTCATCGGCAACGGCACCGCCAGCCGCGAGACCGAGGAAGTCGTCTCGGAGTTCATTGCCGAGCAGGCGCCCGGGTTGCGCTACACCATCGTCAACGAGGCCGGCGCGTCGGTCTACTCCGCCTCCGAACTCGCCAGCCAGGAGTACCCGGACCTGGACGTCACCGTGCGTGGCGCCATGAGCTTGGGCCGCCGCCTGCAAGACCCGCTGGCAGAGCTCGTCAAGATTCCGCCCCAGTCTATCGGCGTCGGCCAGTACCAGCACGACCTTGACCAGGCCGAACTCTCGCGCACCCTGGGCCACGTGGTGGAGGACGTCGTCAACCGCGTGGGCGTCGACGTCAACACCGCAAGCGCAAGCCTGCTGGGATACGTATCGGGCATCACGCCGAGCGTGGCCAAGAACATCGTGGCCTACCGCGAGGAAAACGGCGCCTTTACCGATCGCCGCCAGCTTAAGAAGGTCCCCAAGCTGGGGCCCAAGGCATATCTCAACGCCGCGGGCTTCCTGCGCATCAGCGGCGGCAAGAACCCGCTCGACGCGACAAGCGTCCACCCCGAGAGCTACGAGGTGGCCACGGCCGTCCTGGAGCGCGCAGGCGTTAAAGCCAGCGAGCTCAGCCGCGGCGGCGTGCCCGACATCGAGCGCCGTCTGGGCAGCATCTCGACGCTGGCAAGCGACCTGGACTGTGGCACCCTGACGCTCATCGATATCGTCAACGAGCTCAAGAAGCCCGGTCGCGACCCGCGCGACGATGCACCCGAGGTGGTCTTTAGCCGCTCGGCGCTTTCCATCGACGACCTGGAGCCGGGCATGGAGCTCAAGGGCACGGTGCGCAACGTTGTGGACTTTGGCGCCTTCGTCGACGTGGGCGTACATCAGGACGGCCTCGTGCATATCTCCAAGCTGGCCAACCGCTTCGTCAAGCACCCGAGCGACGTGGTGCGCGTCGGTGACACGGTCAAGGTGTGGGTCGAAAAGGTCGATCGCGACCGCAAGAAAATCTCGCTCACCATGGTGCAGGGAAAGTAACAGCAAAGGACGAACCACCGCTGCCCATCGTCGAACTTGCAAGTTTTTCTCACCCAATGGGAAAAACTTGCAGATACCGCAACAAAACTTTCGCTTGCATATGGACGTTGAACTGCTAAACACTTTACCTACGTTTATCAAGGCGTGAGCTGCGGGTTTTTATCTTCTCGGCGAACGGTTTTGCAGCTTTACCATTTTTATATCGCCGCCCCAGCGGCAAAACGTTTTTGCCGATCATTGCGTTTGATTCCGTTCACGGAACAGAAGCAGCGCCTCACCGGATCGTTTTCACAATCGCTCCAAAGCAAAAAGCGGTGACGCCTCATTTGAGACGTCACCGCTTTCGTGTAGGAGCCGGTTATCGGAGCTCCACCCGATTGGGGCTTAACGTATGCCTGGATTACTCTTCCTCAACGTGGTTAATCACAGCACCCTTGGTGTGGATGAAGTTGGGGACGAAGGCGACGACCAGAAGGACAGCGAGAATCGCGTAGACACCGGTGGTACCGAAGGCCTCGGCAGCGCGGCCAAGCGTAATACCAATGACGGAGAAATCGAAGTCGCCGAACGTAGTGTTCTTGAAGCCAAAGACGTCAAGAACAGGCAGGAGCAGAGCCGGGGCAAAGGTGATGAGCAGGCCGTTGACGAAAGCACCAAGAGCTGCGCCCTTGCGACCGCCGGTAGCATTGCCGTAGATGCCTGCGGTAGCACCGCAGAAGAAGTGGGGAACCATGCCCGGGATGATGAAGATGCCCAAGGTAGCGCCCACGATGAACATACCGACCACGCCACCGATGAAGGAGGCAACAAAGCCGAGGATGACGGCGGTGGGAGCATAGGGGAAGAAGACGGCGCAGTCGACGGCGGGGATGGCGCCGGGGATCAGCTTGTTGGAGATGCCCTGGAAAGCCGGGACCAGGTCGGCAAGGATCATACGAACGCCGTTGTAGACGATAGTGACACCGACGGCGAAGGACAGGGCACAGGTCAGGGCGTAGACGATTACATTGTCGCCGCCAGCGGTCTTGATAACGACCGCAGGATCTGCGATGTAAGCGGCGAAAGCGGTAACCAGGTAGAAGAAGGCCATGGTAAGAGCCGTGGAGATGGTGGTGTCGCGCAGGAAGGAGAACTTCTCGGGAACCTCGATCTTCTCGGTGCTGTTCTCCTCGGCGTCCTTAGCAAAAAGCGTACCGACTGCAGCGGAGATGTAATAGGCGAGTGAACCGAAGTGGCCCATGGCGATTTCATCGCCATCGGTAACCTTCTCGGTGAAACGCTGACCAACGGCGGGAAGCATAGCGCTCACGAGGCCCAGGAACATGCCGCCCACGATGACAAGCTGGACATCCTGGAAGCCAGATGCCTGCAGAACGGCAGACAGCAGGCAAGCCATGAACATGCTGTGATGGCCCGTCAGGAAGATGTACTTAAACTTGGTAAAGCGGGCAATGATAATGTTCACGACGTAGCCGAGAATCAGGATCATCATGGTCTGAACGCCGAGGACGCTCTGAGCCATCGAAACGACAACCTCGTTGTTGGGCACGACGCCGGTGATGTGGAAACCGGTCTCGATGAAGGTACCCAGCGGAGCAAGGTTCTCCTGAACAACAGCGGCGCCGGCAGACAGCATGATGTAACCAAGAATGGGCTTCAGGGTGCCTGTCATCACCTTGTGGGCAGGGCGCTTGAGCGCGACAAGGCCCACAAAAGCGAACAGGCCCATAATCCATGCTGGCTTGGTCAGAATCGATTGGATAAACTCAAGTATGGGAAGGATGGCTTGCATCTGCGCTTCCTTTCTCTCTAACGTGGGCGCGTTTCCCTCTTCCACAGGGAACCGCCCTTTTTCGTGCCGCTTTAGGCGTTAGCGGCGGCCGCCTTGATTGCCTCGAGGGCGTCTTCGCGGATCTTCTTCTTGTTCACATAGCTGCGAACGATCACAACGTTGCCGTGGAGCTCGGGGGCGAGCTCCTTAACGGTGATGAACAGATCCGGATTTGCGGAAGAAGCACCGTTCAGGTCCATAGACTCAACGTCGGCCTTGATGCCCTCCTCCTCGCAAAGCTCCTCGACTTTGCCAGCGAGCATCAGGCTAGACCCGATGCCGTTTCCGCATACGGTGATGATATGCATGACAACCTTCCTCTCCTACACGTGACGGTTTTCCGTCTATCCAAAAACGGCGACGCATCGCCGTGCCATTAAGGCCTAAAAGAATGAACGCATGGTCTCCAAAACCTGCTCGGGCGTATCGCATGCGCTGAGCTTGGCAACGCAGTCCTCGTCCTCGAACATCTGCGAAAGCTCCGCCAAGCAGCCAAGATGAGCCTTGGGGTCGGGTGCGCAAATACCCACGAGCACGTGAACCGGATCGAAATCCTCGTGTCCAAACGCAACGGCAGGGTCAAGCGTGACGATACAGATGCCCGCTTCACTCACATTGCCATCTGCCTGAGCGTGGGGCATGGCGATGCCCTCTTCCAAGACCATATAGGGGCCGAATTTGTGAACCGATGAAATCATGGCGTCAACATAGCTCTGGTCGCATTTGCCAGCGTCTACGAGCAACTTACCGCATGCCCTGATCGCTTCCTCCCAGTCGGAGGCCTCGACGTGGCAGGCAACAAGCTCGGGTTTAAGAAGATCGGTCAGCATGCTCGTCCCCTACTCCTCGGGCAAGATATGAAAACCAAGTGCCTGAACGTCGCGGGCAAAGCCCTTGACCGTATCAAGCGAGTACTCAAGCAAATCTTTCCCGAAATTCTTGCGCTTGGCAAGAATGGCATTGGGGACCGTAATGATCTGGCATCCAACGGACTCCGCCTGGAAGATATTGAGGACCTCGCGCGTAGACGCCCAGAGAACCTCGGCGGCAGGCTTAACGGCAGCCTTCTTTACGGACTCCGCCATGAGGGGCAGCGGATCGACGCCGGTATCGGCAATGCGACCGGCAAAGATGGACAGAATAGAGGGGGTCTCGGCAGTAACGGCATCGACGAACTCGTCGACCTGCTCGGGCGTGAAGATAGTGGTGACATTCACCTTGATGCCGTCGGCAGAAAGGCGCTTGACCAACGCGGCAGTGGACTCGCCCTTGGTGTTGAGCGCCGGGATCTTAACGTAGACGTTGTCTGCCCAGGTTGCGATCTCGCGAGCCTCGGCTTCCATACCCGCCTCGTCATCAGCGAACACCTCAAAAGAGACCGACACATCGGTAATGTGCTCAAGAACCGTCTTGGCAAAAGCGCGGTAGTCGGTCACGCCGCCGGCCTTCATAAGGGAAGGATTGGTCGTGAAGCCCTGAACGTTGCCATTGTCATGCATGTCAAGCATGCCTTCGAGGTTAGCGCCGTCGGCAAACACCTTGATCGCCATGTTCGGTCCTTTCTCATCAAACGCTATTGCTATCGAAAGCCTTCTTCTTTGTTTCAAAAGCTTTTCGGTTTTCTTTTATAAACCATTTCAAAAGCTATCGAAAGCTCAATTGTCAACTTTCCGTGAACGGTCGAATATCGGGTGTGAACGTGCTTCTTTTGGGCGGCACCTTCAGAACAAGCCCCTCTATACGCTATTTAAGTGCGAACTATCTGCTACATATGCATTCGGGACATGCCATTCCGTTCATTCGATTCATTCGAATTTGCCTTGTTCTTTTCATATCGATACGTTATATTTCGATTACGAAAGGCCCATCTTTTGCCTTTCGTTCAAAAGGAGTGGCATATGGCATCTACTTCAGACCTTTCACCGGCCGAGCGTCAGCGATTTATTATGAACTGGCTGGCCGAAAAACCAAATATCTCGGTATCCGACATCGTTCGCCGTTTTTCGGTTTCGGAAGTCACCGCACGACACGACCTCGTCTCGCTGGAATCCGAAGGCAAGCTGCGTCGCGTACGCGGTGGAGCGGTATCGCTTTCTCGCTCCACCGCAATCTCGTATCCCGAGGAGCGCATCAATGTCCAAGTCGAGGCCAAGGAGGCCATCGCCGCAACCGCAGCAACTCTTGTTGATGATGGCGATGTTCTGGTAATTGATATCGGCACCACAGGCTTTTACTTCGCTAAGGCCCTCATGGACAAGCGTGAGATCACCATTATCACCGGCGATCTTGCAATCGCGAACTACGCCAGTTTCAATCTCCCCAATGCTTCGGTAGTGTTGCTGGGCGGCTCCGTGCGCAAGGGCCACCTCTATCTCGCGGGCGCGCTAACGCTCGACTGCATGAGCAAACTACATGCCGACAAGGCGTTTGTCAGCGCCGACGGATTCCACCCCGACCACGGTTTTACCGTCGAGCACGACTTCTCGGCCATGATCAAGCATATGTACCTGACCAACTCAAACCAGGGCTACATGATGGTTGACCAGGGAAAGTTCAACAAGACCAGTTTTTATCAGTCCGCGCAGATCGATGACCTCGATGGCATCATCGTTGATGGAGACGACGAGGGCATCATGACGGCGGCGATCGAGAGCAGTCGCAGTCATCCCAAGCTCTATATTGCAAAATAGCTCAAATGGCCGGGTCGCCCCACCGCGGGCGACCCGGCCATTTATTAGATCAACCCAAAGTGGCGCATGGCGGTGACGGTACCGTCGTGTGCGACATCGTCGGTCACGTAGTCGGCGACCGCCTTGACCTCGGGCATGGCGTTGCCCATGGCGACAGCCGTCTCGACCGCAGCGAGCATGCCCAGGTCGTTGCCCGAATCGCCGAAGCCAAAGGTGCGCGCATTTCCCTCGCGGCCCAGATACGCCAGCGCTCGCGCCACGCCCACGCCTTTGTCGATGCCCTTGGGGCTCAGTTCGCGATTCTGGCCACCGGTGTTGCACAGCTCAAACTCGCGATCGATAAAGCCGTCATCGTTGGCTACACGAGCCAAACTGGGCACGTTGAGGCATACCTTGCCCACGCGCAGACGGCCGTCGACGCGCATTTCCTCGGCGCTGTGCACCACAGAGGTACCGATTAAAGACGAGCGCTCAACGCCCACAGGCTCCAGCGCAAAGGTCGCAGCATTGGACTCGAAAAAAACCTCGATGCCGGCATCCACAACGCGACGCGCAAGCTCCTCAACAATGTCTTCGTCAAAGCAGTCCTCATACACCACGCGGCCCTCGACCTCGAGCGTGGCGCCTCCCATGGCCACGACACCCGCCGGGTTCAGTGCGCGCAGGCCATCGGCAATCAGCCACAAAGGACGACCCGTGCAGATAAATGCCTGGTGACCCGCATTGCGCAGGCGACCAAATGCATCGACAACGATCTTCGACGGATGGACCGCATTGAAGTCCTTATCGGTCATATCGTCGGGATCGAACGACGTCAGCGTGCCGTCCACGTCAAAAAAGAGCACGGCGGATTCGGGGCACGCATCAATCATATGGGTTCCTTTCGAGGATAAGGGCAAACGAAGCATCCATCATATAATGGAGCGACGCAACCAGAGAGGTCACCCATGGAATTTTACGCAAGCTGCCCCGAGGGCTTTGAGTCCGCACTCGCCGATGAGCTTAAACGCCTCGGACTTTCGCATGTTCGCCGGCTGAAGGGCCGCGCTACATTTGAGGGCGAGCTCGAAGAAGGCTACCGCGCCTGTCTGTGGTCGCGCCTGGCGAGCCGCGTGTTCGTGGTGCTCGGGCGCTTTGAGGCGCAGAATGCCGATGAACTGTACGATAGCGTTTACGGCATCGCCTGGGAGAGCATCGTCCGCCCCGGCGCCACCATCGCCATCACCGCCCGCGGCGTGACCGAGCAGCTGCGCAACACGCGCTTCTCGGCCCTGCGCGCCAAAGACGCGCTGTGCGACCGTCTGGCCGAAACCACGGGCCGTCGCGCCGATGTCGATGCCGCCGACCCCGATGTTCACCTTCTGCTTTCGTTGCGCCAGCGCCGCGCGAGCATAAGCCTAGACCTTTCGGGCGACCCGCTGTTCAAGCGCCTGCCGCCCGCAGCGACCCGCGCCGGCGAGGGCGCGCACGTGTTGCGCCCCGACTACGCCGCCCTGGTGCTGGCGCAGGTCGGCTGGACCGCACTGTGCGAGCGCGAGCTGACGGCCGACGATTACGAGAACGAAGCCCTGCCCACGCTGGTCGACGCCTCGTGCGCCGGCGGCGGCCTGCTGCTGGAGGCCGTGAACATTCTGACCGACCGCGCCCCGGGCGCCGTACGCGAGCACTGGGGTTTTGAGGGCTGGCAGCTGCATGATGCCGACCTATGGGAACAACTGCTTGCCGAGGCACGCAAGCGCGAGGCGGCAGCGCGCGAGCGGCAGGCGCGCATCGTGGCCGTAGACATCGACCCCGCCGCCCGCAAAACTGCCGAGCGCATGGTCAAGTGCGCCGGCTACAAGCGCTTTGTCGATTTTTGCGCTGCCAAGCCAGCCACCGTGCTGGACCATGCAGGCGCTGTCGCCGGCGCCGCCGTGGTCGTAGACACCACCGAGACCCCGCTTTCGCTCATGCACGACGCCATGACGTTGGTAGGCGAGCTGCGCCGCGCGCCCGAACTCGCTTCGGCACCGGTCGCCGCGCTCACCCGCGATGGACTTATGGCCCGCGCGCTCCATGCCGAGCCTGCGCGCTCCATCGCCGTCATGCCCAATAACGAGGAGGCGGCTCTTGATGTTTGGCCCTCGCTCGACCACGCCGCCGCGGCATTCGAAGCTGCGACCAGCGCAGATGCCGAGAAACAGACCGCGGACGCCGTGGACGAAGCCGCCAACACCCCCATACCCGAACCTGCCGCCACGCTCGACCTAGGCGACGGCAAGCCGCTGCCCGTGCTCATCCCGGAGTCCGAGCAGTTCGCCAACCGCCTGCGCAAGAATGCCCGTCTGCGCCGCAAGTGGGCCAAGCGCGAGGGCGTGAGCTGCTACCGCGTCTACGATGCCGACCTGCCCGATTACTCCGCCGCCATCGACCTGTACGAGGGCTGCCCGCAGACGCCGGGCCGCTGGCTCGTCATCGCCGAATACGCTGCGCCCAAGACCATCGACCCCGCACTGGCCCAGGCCCGCATGCTCGACATTCTGGCCATCGCACCGCGCATCCTAGATGTTCCCGCCGAGCATGTGCACGCCAAGGCCCGCATGCGCTCACGTGGCGGCTCGCAGTACGGCAAGCAGGGCGCCGGCAAGGGCGCATCGGGCGAGCGCGCCAACATCGCGCGCCGTCGCCTGCCGCTCATCGAAGAGGGCGGCCTTACCTTTGCCGTCAACTTTGACGACTATCTGGATGTGGGCATCTTCCTGGACCACCGCGTCACCCGCAACCTGGTGCGTGAGCACGCCAAACAGGCGCGCCGCTTCCTCAATCTGTTCGCCTACACCGGCACTGCCACCTGCTACGCGGCCGATGGCGGCGTCGAGGAAACTGTGACGGTCGACCTTTCCAACACCTATCTGGACTGGGCCGAGCGCAACATGCGCCAGAACGGCTTTGTTGGTCCGCAGCATCACTTTGTGCGCGACGACGTGCTCGCCTGGATTCGCGACCAGCGCCAGACGCGCAACCGCTGGGACCTGATCTTTGTCGATCCGCCCACGTTTTCGAACTCGTCCAAGATGGGCCGTCGCACCTGGGATGTCCAGCGCGACCATGTTGAGCTTTTGGCCGGCGTATCGCGCCTGCTCGCACAGGGCGGGCATGCCATCTTTAGCTGCAACCTGCGCGGCTTCCGCCCCGAGACGCGCAAGCTCGTACGAGCGGGCGTCGTGTTGGAAGACATTACGGCGCAGACCATCCCCGAGGACTTCGCACGCAACCAGAAGGTGCACCACTGCTATATCGTGCGCCGCCTGCCCATCGAGGACGCCATGGCCGAGGTCGGCTTTAGCGCCGAAGAGATTGCCGAGCGAACCGAGGAGCTGCGCAACCCCGAGGCCCGTAAGCCTCGCGCAACAGCGCCCGCGCACGCGCAGACCGGCGACCGAGGGCCGCGCGGCGACGGCAAGCCCGCCTGCGCAGGCAAGCCCAAAAAGAAGAAGTTCTACGCCAGCAAGTCCAAGGGCAAATAACAAAGTTGCGGTGGAATACGGACTGTTTTGCCTGGAATTAGGCAAATTTAGACCGTATTTCACCGCAACTCATATTGGGATGGTGGCTGGCGATCTAGCCTTGGGTGACCAATCGGTAACCGATACCCACATGCGTTTGGATATAGCGCGGATGCGCGGGGTCGGACTCGATCTTCTTGCGCAACGTCCCCATAAAGACGCGCAGGCTTGCCAGGTCGCTCTTGGTCGCCGTGCCCCAAATCTCGTGCAGGATAAACTGGTGCGTCAGCACCTTGTCGGCGTTATGCGCCAGCAGGCACAGGAGCTTGTACTCGATCGGCGTCAGATGCAGCTCCTCGCCATCCATCGTGGCGATGCCGGCATCAAAATCGATATGCAGCTCACCGGTATCGAACGAGCCCTCGGAGGCAACGCCGCCCGTTTGCGCATACGAAAGGCGTCTGAGCGTCGTGCGAATGCGCGCGAGCAGCTCCTCGACCGAAAACGGCTTGGTCAGGTAGTCGTCGGCGCCGGCATCGAGCGCGCGGATCTTGTCCGCATCCTCGCTGCGCGCCGAGACCACGATGATCGGCATGCCCGACCATGCGCGCACCGACTCCACCACCTTGACGCCGTCCATATCGGGCAGGCCCAGATCAAGCAGCACAATGCTCGGTGCCTGCGATGAGGCAGCGGCGATGGCGGCATGGGCGGTCTCCACAGCCATATGACGCAAGCCGTGCGCCTCGAGCGCGGCAACGATTAAGTTGCGAACGGCGGGGTCTTCCTCAACTACCAAGATGAGCGGTTTTACGGCAGAGTTCGGCACAGCGCTACTCCTTATCAAACGAAACGTCGGCGGCGGGAAGCTCAATCGTAAAGACCGAGCCGTGCGGGTCCGCCGCGGCAACTTCTATGCTACCGCCATGCGCCAATGCAATGGAGCGGCAGAGCGAAAGTCCCAAGCCCACGCTGCGGTGGCTGTCGGCCAAACCGTGGTTGGCGGTGTAGAACGACTCAAAGATCCGCTCGCGGTCCTCGGGTGCGATGCCCGGGCCGTCATCGGCCACCGAGCACGCCACACGTCCATCGTCGACGCTAATCGAAATCATGATATGCGAGCCTGCGGGCGTATAGGTGATGGCGTTATTCACCAGATTGACCACCAGCTGCACCATCAGGCGCGCATCGACGTTGACGAGCGCCGGCTCGTCGCACGGCGCCACCTTAAGATCGTGCTCGCGCACGGCCGGATTCACGTGGCGCAGTGCCTCCTCGACGATATCGTCCATGAGCTCGAGCGTGGTCGACAGGCGCATACCGCCACCCTCGAGCCTGGTGATGGCGAGCAGATTCTCGACGGTGGCGTTGAGCCACAGCGCATCCGAGCGAATGGATAGAAGCAGGCCGCGGCGCGTCTGGCTATCGAGCTCGGCGGTGCCGGTCGAGCCCTGGTCGAGCAGCACGTCGGCATTGCCCGAAATACTGGTGAGCGGCGTGCGCAGATCGTGCGAGATGGAGCGCAGCAGGTTGGCGCGCAGCTGCTCGTTTTTGGCGAGCACCGCCGCCTCCTCGCGAGCCTCCATGGCGCGGGCGCGATCGAGTGCCAGCTCGCCTTCGCTCACGATGGCATCGGCAAGTGTCCGCTCCTCGTGCGTCAGCACGTCGGGCTCGGCAACGATAGCCAGCACGCCCACCACCGAGGCGGGGTCGCCTGAGCGCACGAAGCCGTCGCCCGTGCGAACCGTCAGGTAGATGCCATAAAACGCCGAACCGCCAAACGTGGCGTCGAGCGGGGTTCCCACGTAAGCCGACGCCGAGAGCCGCGGCGGCATCTGCGGCGCCAGTTCGTGCACCGGCGCGGCATCGCCCACGGCCGTGTATGTCGCACGCGGCAGCAGGTCATCACCCTCGGCGTCGGCGCTGTACCACACGACCGGACAGCCCGAAAGACGCGCCAGCTGCGTTGCCATGGCATGCACAATCTGCTGCTGGTCGGCGCAACGCTGCAGCATGCGATTGGTCTCGAGCACCATATGCGTGCGCCGGTCGCTGGCGGCAGCCTGTGCCAAGGCGCGGCGCAGGGCCAACGCAATCGAGCTCGAAACGAGCGAGACCACAAACATGATGACGAACATGCCCGGATAGTTACGGTCGATAAACACCAGCGAGTAGCGCGGGTCGACAAACAATAAGTTGTAGAGCGCCACGGCGGCAGCCGAGCTCAACAGGCAATACAGGCGGCTCCAGGTGAAAAAGGCACACAGCTGCACGGCGAACACGTAGACGATCATGATACTGGGAGCGAGGCCGGGGCGGTCGAGCAGCGCGCCCACGATCGTCGCCGCTAACAGCAGCCCCGCCGCCACGCAGATGTCGTACAGGGGGCCGCGGCGCGCCAGCGTTGTGCGCCGCCACCAAAAGCTATCGGCAATATCGCTGTCCGCACGGACGTCCATCAGCGCCCCGCCCCTCTCTCAAAAACAAAAACCACCACAAAGGGGACAGGCACCTTTGTGGTGGTTTTCCCTCGTGGTGGTTCTAAGTGTAAAGCCTTCTACGACCGGCAGCCGCTAGACAAACAGCACGTGCGCGAGCAGCGCGCACACGCACACCGCTCCAAATACCAGTGCCACGATCGAAATCACGCGATCGGCCATGTCCATGTTGGCACGATTCGTAAAGAACCGATCTTCGGCGGCGTCGACGCGCGCCTCACGCACCATCTCGGCAACCACCTCGCGGCCATCAAGCATCTTTGCGTCCATGTTTGCCTCCCCGGTCTCAATCTTGTCCATCGAAAACCAACTCCATGCAGCCTGTCGGCGCCTACGGGCGCTCGTTGGGGGCCAGGCGCTGCATCTTGTTCACAGCCTTGAACTTGGTGAACAGCGGCACATACTCAAAGCTCACGTTGGAGTTCTCCAGGCCATACCAGCGCGCCGGCGTACCGGCAAAGCGACGGATGATGTACTTGAGCGTGATGGCCGTGCGCTCGCTCGGCTCCACGTCGCTCTCGGGCGCCAAAAGCTTGCGGATCATGACGAACTTGAACGTACCGATGTTGCCCGGATCCTTGTAGACCGAGTAGTCATGCATCTGCGGCGGCAGCTCACCAGTAGCGGCCAGATCCTGAACAACCTGGCGCAGGTAGGCGTTCACGCGCTGGTTAACCTTGTAGCCCAGGTACAGATGCACGCGGAAAACATAGTCGGTGCCAAACGTCTCGACCGAATAGGCAAAGGTATGCGGTTCGTCCATGGTCTCGACGTTCACGAACCACCAGGCGCGGGCGCGCTTGGGATGCTTGTCCAGAATCGAGTAGACGATATCGCGGTCGATGTAGTCGGTATTGGTGTCCTTGGTCAGGTACACGATGTTGTCGCTCATAGGCTCGTAGCGATCGTCGTCGCGCAGGCGCTTGAGCTGCGGCAGGTAGCTGCGCAACGGCAGCAGCGTAAACTGGCGCTGCTCGACCGCCGTGCCGTTGTACCAGCACACCATAATGCCCATGATGAGCATGGCCATGAGGATGGTGAAGTAGCCGCCGTGGAAGAACTTGGTGAGCGAACTCACAAAGAAGAAGCCCTCGAGCATAAGGAAGAACGCAACGAAGATATACGGGGCGACCTTAAGGCCGCGATCAACATGCAGGTAGAAGAAGAGCAGCATCGTAGTGCACATCATGGTCAGGGTGATCGCCAAGCCGTAGGCGGCCTCCATGTGCGCTGAGCTCTGGAACAGCAGCACCACGATGACGCAGCCAACGAGCATGACGTTGTTGACCATGGGAATATAGAGCTGGCCCTTGGTCTCGGCAGGATAGAAGACCTGCATGTGCGGCATGAGGTCCAAGCGGCTGGCCTCGGACACCAGCGAGAATGCGCCGGTGATGAGCGCCTGCGAGGCAATGATGGCCGCGACGGTGGAAAGGCCGACGGCAAAGGGACGCAGGCCCGGGGTGAGCATCTGGTAGAAGGGGTTGAGGTCGGCGATACCCATGAGCTCCGAGTTGCCGGCATTGTTGATGAGCCACGCGCCCTGGCCCATATAGGACAGCAGCAGGCAGCACTTAACGAACGGCCAGGTGGCATAGATGTTGCCGCGACCCACATGGCCCATGTCGGAGTAGAGCGCCTCGGCACCGGTGGTGGCAAGGAAGCAGCTGCCCAGAATCATGATGCCCGCATGGTTGTTGGGGCTCAACAAAAAGCCGATGCCGCGCAGCGGGTTGAGGCACAGCAGCACCGCGGGGTACTGGAAGACAAAAAACAGGCCCGTACCGCCCAAGAACAGAAACCACAGCGTCATGATGGGGCCAAAGGCACGGCCGATCTTTGCCGTGCCGATGCGCTGCACCAAGAAGAGCACGATGATGATGGCAAGCGTGATGGCCACGACGCGGCCCTGGTCGTCACCGAGCACGGCATGGACTGCCGGGATGGTGCGCAGGCCCTCGATGGCCGTGGTAACGGTAACGGCAGGCGTGAGGATGCCGTCGGCGAGCAGCGCGGCGCCGCCCAGCATGGCGGGGATAATGAGCCACTTGCCGCAGCGCTTGACCAGGCTGTACAGGGCAAAGATGCCGCCCTCGCCGTGGTTGTCGGCGCGCAGCGAGATCAGCACGTACTTGACGGTCGTCAGCAGCGTGACCGTCCACACGACAAGGGAGAGCGCGCCGAGCACGAACTCCTCCGTGACACTTCCGATGCCGCCGTTGCCGGCAACGAGCGCCTTGGTTACATACATGGGGCTGGTGCCGATATCGCCGTACACCACGCCCAGCGTGACGAGCATCGCCGAGATGCTCACAGGAATCGCAGCGTGCGAGGCTGCCTCCTTGGCCTTTTGTTCCATAAGCCGGTTTCCTCCCAACTTTAATGTTCGAAGGGATTATAGGCAATCGGCCTGCGCTTGCACGGCACCGTTTTCCCAGCTAGATAAACATTTATACGGCCTTTAGGCCACCGCGGCGATATGGAATGTGACAAAGGGACTGTCCCTTTGTCACATCGGCTACCTGCCGAGCCAGTTTTTGAACCACCACTCCATGGAACGGCTCATCTCGGCCATAAAGGGGCTCGTGTGCTTGCGGGTGTAGATATCCACCACGCGCTCGCCCACCTCACGGGCATGTGGGCGAAACATCGCATCCATCTCGGCCACCTGCGCATCCATAGTCGCGTCGTCCGCACGGCGGTAATGCTCCTCGTGCACCAGGTTCACCACGGGATGCGCGATCGCCGGGCGCTCTTTGCGAGGCGTGCCGATGATGAGCATCGACAGCGGCATGGTATACGGAGGCAGATCCAGCAGCTCGGCCACTTCCTCGGCATTCTCGACGACATCGCCGATGTAGCAGCTTCCCAGCCCCAGGGCCTCGGCGGCGACCACGGCATTTTGCGCGGCGATCACGGCGTCCTGTGCCGCGATGGCAAAGTCACCCAGACCCGGCGCACGACGGGGCGACTTGCCCGTACGCTCTACAAACTCGGGCTCAAAGCAGCCCACATGCTCAAACAGATCGATCCACTTGGCATAGTCGACCACAAATATAAGTGCCCAGGGCGCCTTGGCAATCATGGGCTGATGGTCGCACAGGTCGGCCAAGCGATCGAGCGTAGCCTGCTCGCGAATACTGATGATGGAATACATCATCATGGCGCCCGCCGACGGCGCGCGACTCGCCGCATGCAGAATCGCTGCACGCTGCTCGTCGGTCACCGCCACGGGACGGTCATTGTCATCGCGCGCAAAAGCGCGCGTGGACGAACGGCGCTCCAAGATGTCCAGCACCGTGTTGCCCGTAGTCTCGACCGGATAGCCGCACGTATCCACGCCCGCAACTCCGCCGCCGCCCATGTCCGCCTTGCAAACCTGCTCGTTCATCGCCCTACCCTCGCCATTTCTTTAAGAAGCCTTTACGTTTCCGTGTAATTCCCGTCCATTATCGCGCAGGTCGCCACTACATTGCGCCACACCGCCGCACGTGCGCGTTAATATGGCTGGTTGTTGTGCGCAGTCACCAATTGCAGCGCATATCTTGGTAACAATCGGGTAAACCCCCGCTTTCGTAGGTTTTAAGTTTGTGAGGAGTCTCAGCATGTTCGCAGCCGCCATCTCGCTCGTCGGTCTTGCGGCGACCGTCTACCTTGTCTTGCGCGAGGCCAAGGCCATTCGCGCAAAGTCGGGCACCGTTGCCAAGAGCACCTTCGCCTGGAGCGTCGCCTTCGGTCTGTTCCAAGTCTTTTTGACCATTTGGGGCGCCGTGGGCCTCGTCGCCCAAAACGAGCCGCTCGCCTTTGTGATGCTCATCCTGACCAATGCCATTCTCACCGGATGCGCTTGGGCCAGCATCGCCCGCGACCGCATCGCCCCGCGCGTCTTTGCGTTCGCCGAGCCCAACGCCCCCGCCCCCGCCGGCAAGCTCGCCCGCCTGCGCGGCGCCTTTGTGGGCAAACCGCTCGTCGCCGCCGTCCTGTGCCTGCTGCTCGCCGGCTTCTTTGCGCTGCTGGGCATGGAGGTCTCGTCCAACCACGACTTTACCTGGGTCTACCCCCTGTGTATCCTGCTCGAGTGGGCCATCATCACCACGCTCATGGCCGGCTTGTTCTTCCTGTTCCAGCGCCACGGCGCGGCTCCCGCGATCCTGGCCTTTGCCCTCTTTGTCCTGGGCATTGCCGAGTTCTTCGTCATCACGTTTAAATCCATGCCCATCCAGCCGGGCGACCTCTCGGCCATCTCCACCGCCGCCGCGGTCGCCGGCAACGGCTACACCTTCTCGATTTCGCTGTTCTGCGTGCTGTCCATGGGCTTTACCGCCATCGCCATGCTGCTATGCGAGTACGCCGGCCTGGTGGCACCGCACCGTCAGAAGGGTGCCGCCAACGCCAAGCGCATGCTGCTCACCAACCTGCTCGTAGCGGTGCTGTGCCTGGGCGGTGTGACCGCGCATGTCACGCTTATCGACTACTACAACACCCTCGGCATCACCGTCTACACCTGGCGCCCGCTCGAGAGCTACTGGCGCGAGGGCTACCTGCCCGCTTTCATTAGTGCGGCGCAGTCCATCAAGCCGCCCAAACCCGCCGACTTCTCCGTCGACGATGCCAAGGCCACGCTCAAAAAGTACGCCAAGGCCTACGACAAGTCCGATGCCGCTAAGAGTGACGAGCGCGCCGCCGCAAAGGAGCAGTTCGACAGCGAGAAGCCCACGGTCATCGCCATCATGAACGAGACGTTCTCGGATCTGTCGATTTACCAGAACATGCGCGCCGGCTACGAGGGCCCGCAGTACTTTAAGAACCTGTCAAACTGCCTCAGCCGCGGCAAGCTCTACGTGAGCGCCTACGGCGGCGGTACCGCCAATACCGAGTTTGAGTTTATGACCGGCAACTCCATGGCCAACCTGGGCTCGGGCGTGTACCCCTACACCATCTACAACATGGAGACGACCGGGAATCTGGCAGAGCAGTTCAAGTCGCTCGGCTACACCACCACGGCCATGCACCCCAACCACGCAACCAACTGGAACCGCGAGAACGTCTACAAGGACTTTGGCTTTGACCAGTTCCTGTCCATCAACGACTTCCAGGGAGCCGACACCCTGCGCGACATGGTGACCGACCAGGCGACCTACGACAAGATTCTTGAGCTGCTCGACCAGAACGCCGATCCGCAGTTTATCTTCGACGTGACCATGCAGAACCACTCGGGCTACGATACGGGCCTGCTGCCGGCAGATAAGCAGATGCACCTCAACATCGACACGACCGATCTGGACGCCAAGACCATCGAGGACGGCACGCTGTCCGATGTCGACGAGTACGTCTCGTGCATCGAGCAGTCCGACCAGGCGCTGCGCTACTTCCTCAATGCCTTGAGCAAGCTCGATCGCAAGGTGGTCGTGGTGTTCTGGGGCGACCATCAGCCGTTCTTCCCGTCCAAGTTCAACGACAAGTGGTTTACCGACGAGGACGACGCCACTCACCAGGAGCGCTTGTGGCAGACCGACTACATCATCTGGGCCAACTACGACGTTGCCGGCTGCGACCAGACGAGCGAGGTCGACGACCTGTCCACCAACTACCTGTCCACGCAGCTCATGCAGCTGATCGGCGCCCCGCTGACCGACTACCAGAAGGCGCATATGACACTGCGCGAGTCGCTGCCCGCCATCAACTCCGTCGGCTACGAGGACGCCAGCCTGCGTTGGGCGCTTTCCTCCAACGTCACCGGTGACGATGCCGCTGCCGCAGCCGCCACCAAGGCGCGCGAGGATTACGCCAAGATGCAGTACTACGAGATGTTCCGCGACGGCAAGAACGTGTATACCGAGCACTTCCAGACCGAGGCCAACGAGACCGACCCCAACCTGGCGCCGGGTACGACCAAGATCAAGTAGCGGGTCACTCATAACTGAAACGTCTGTCCGGACGGAGGCATATAAGGTTCCCTGCTCGGACAGTCATGCGCAAGACGGGGGCCACATTAAGTGGCCCCCTTTGCGTGCGGAACTCGCGACAGACCTTTCCCGCGCCTCCGCCTGCCGCCGCCCCTCGCCTGTTACGGGTTGAGTGGGCTGAAGAGAAACTGCGCTCGCCTCATTGCAGATGCATGGCCTGTCATGCGAATCGTAGAAACCGCGTCCCGCCCTAAATACATCCAGCGAACGCATGCGAGCGTGTCGTCCGGGACGGTCTCGTCATCGGGGTGATGGAAAATGTCACCCCAAATGCTTGCCACGGTTGCGCCCGCGAGTGTCAAGAAAAAAGCCTCGAGGATTTCGAGGCTTTCACATTTGTATTGTTTTGCGCGAAGGACCGCGAACGGCGAAGCTACTCGCCCAGCACGGCCTTCTTGGCGGCTGCGGCCATGTTGTCCAGATCTTCCTTGGTGGGATGGTCCTTTGCGGCAAACCAGTTGTCGAGCAGCATCTTATAGCGCGCGTTTTCGGGTTCTTGCTCAAGCATCGCCTCGTAGCGCTGCTTTACGGCGGGACCCATCTTGCCCTGGCACATGGCCCAGCCTACAAGCTCGGCATCCTCGGCCAGATTTGAGCTCACGCGGTCGATAATCTGCCTAAAGTACTCCTCGCTGGCGCCAAAACCGCAGGTGCCAAACAGAAAGACGCGCTTGCCGTGCAAGGCGGAGAGCAATGCCGCGACCGAAGGCGTGCACGCGCCCTTGTCGCACCAAAAACCGACAAGCACCGTGTCGGCCGCGCAGGCGCCCTGCGCCTCGAGCGCAACCTGATTTGCATCCGCATCGTCGCTCAACGCCGCGGCGTGGACAAACTCGACGCCTGCAGCCTGCAGGGCACGCTTGATTGCGCCCGAAACCATCCTGGTATTACCGCTCTTGCTGTTGACCACCAAAGAGCATGTCATAGTCACGTTGCCTCGTTTCCCCCGAAACTCGAGCCATTAATGCAGTTTATTAGATGAATATCTTAGTACTAACGACGCAGATGTAAACCACCGTCTGTCGATTGATTCATTTGCCCCACGGGCTTGCTTACTGGGCGAATTGGCTGCGGTAGAGTTCGGCGTAGAAGCCGCCTGCCGCTAGCAGCTCGTCGTGCGTGCCGCGCTCGATAATCTCGCCGTCGCGCATGACCAAAATGCAGTCGGCGTTGCGGATGGTGCTCAGGCGGTGCGCCACGACAAAGCTTGTGCGACCGGCCATGAGCTCGTCGAATGCCGCCTGCACCTGCAGCTCGGTGCGCGTATCGATACTCGAAGTTGCCTCATCCAGCAGCAGAATCGCCGGGTCGGTGAGCATAACGCGCGCGATGCACAGCAGCTGCTTTTGGCCCTGGCTAAACGTGCCGCCGTCCTCGCCGATTACCGTATCGTAGCCGCCTGGCAGCTGCACGATAAACTTGTGCGCATGCGCGCGCTTGGCCGCCTCGATAACCTGCTCGCGTGTGGCGCCTGGGCAACCGTAAGCAATGTTGTCCGCTACCGTGCCCTCGAACAGCCAAGTGTCCTGCAGCACCATGCCAAAGGCACGGCGCAGGCTTGCGCGCGTGTAGTCACGCGAGGAACGGCCATCGACCATGATGCGGCCGGCATCGATATCGTAAAAACGCAGCAGCAAGTTGATGAGCGTTGTCTTTCCGCAGCCCGTGGGGCCAACGAGGGCAAAGCGCATGCCGGGTTTAGCCTCGATGCAGATATCCTGCAGCAGCTTGCGGTCGGGCACATAGCTAAAGTCCACGTGTTCAAAGGTCACCTCGCCCTGCGGGGCGGCAAGCTCCACGGCATCTGGCGCATCGGGCTCCTGCTCGCGGGCATCGAGCAACGCAAACATACGACGTGCCGAGGCATACGCCGTCTGGATTTGCGTAATGACGTTGGTGACCTCGTTGAATGGCTTGGTGTACTGGTTGGCGTAGGACAGGAAGATCTGTACGCCGCCCACCGTGAGCGCAGCGGGCACGCCCGTGATCACACCCACGCAGCCGATCACGGCGACCACGGCGTAGATGATGTTGTTGATAAAACGCGTACCGGGGTTGGAAAGCGAGCCCATAAACTGCGCGCGCTCGCCCGCGGTGTAGAGTTCGGCATTGAGGGCATCGAAGCGCTGCTGGGCGTTGGGACCATAGGCAAAAGCGTCGACAAGTTTCTGCTCGCCTACGTATTCCTCAATATGACCACCGAGCTGCCCTTGAATACGCTGCTGTGCCGTAAAGCTTTTGTTGGAGAGCTTGGCAATAGCACCGGCTGCAAAAATGGAAAGCGGCGTGACGAGTACCACCACGAGCGTCATGGTCAGATTGATGGAAAGCATAAACGCGAGCGTACCCACAATGGTGATGACGCCGGTAAAGAGCTGCGTAAAGCCCTGCAGCAGACCGTCGCCCACCTGGTCGACGTCGTTGACCACGCGGCTCATAAGGTCGCCGTGGGCATGGCTGTCGATAAAGCCGAGCGGCATGCGGCTGAGCTTGTCGCTCGCCTCCACGCGCATGTCGCGCACCGTTTCGTAGGACAGGCGGTTGACGCAGTAGCCCTGCAGCCACTGGAAGGCCGCCGCGCCCACCACGACAATCGCGAGCTTGGTAACGAGCGGCAGCAGCGCGTCAAAGTCCACCTGCCCGGCGGCAACGATGAGGTCGATGCCCTCGCCAATGAGGATGGGCGTGTAGAGTTGCAAGATCACCGAGATGGCGGCACTCACAAACGACGCCGCAAACGAGACGCGGTGCGGGCGAACATAGCACAGCAGGCGGCGAGTTACCGCGCCCACGGGGTAGCGCTCGGGGTCGCCAGGCTGACGCGGACCGTCGCCCAGGTCGTTGAGGTTATCGTTGCCGGACACGTTGGCCGTCATCGTGGCGACCGAACCGGAAGAAGTATAAGGATTCATTTAGCAGCCCTCCTTTGCGCAGGCGGATGCGGAGGCGATCGGAGCGGACGCGGGCGTCGCGCTCCCCTGCTGACCCTCGAGCTCCTCGCGGCGAAGCTGCGACTGGCAAATCTCGCGATAGAGCTGGCAGGTCGCGTACAGCTCATCGTGCGTGCCCAGACCCGCGACCGAGCCGTGGTCGAGTACGCAGATTATGTCGACATCGCGAACGGTCGAGACGCGCTGGCTCACGATGACGGTCGTCAGCGGCAGCCCGCCCTCGGCGGCACCGCGCACGCTGCGCTCGCGAATGGCATGGCGAAGCGCCGCGTCGGTCTTAAAATCGAGCGCCGAGGCGGAGTCATCCATAATCAGGATCTGCGGCGCACCCACCAGGGCACGCGCAATGGTCAGGCGCTGACGCTGGCCACCGCTGAAGTTCTTACCGCCCGCCTCGACCGGGGCATCTAAGCCCTGGGGCTTGTTACGCACGAACTCGCTGGCCTGCGCCATATCGAGCGCCGCCCAAAGCCCCTCGTCGGTTGCCGCCTCGTCGCGCCAGGTCAGGTTGCTACGGATCGTGCCGCTCACCAGCGACGCACGCTGCGGAACGGTCGCAACCACATGGCGCAGCTGGTCGAGCGGCCAAGCGCGCACGTCGGCACCCATCACGTACACGCCGCCCGCGCCCACATCGTACAGGCGCGGGATAAGCGAGACGAGCGTGGACTTACCGCTGCCTGTACCGCCGATAATGCCGAGTGTCTTGCCCAGCGGGAGCTCCAGGGTCACATCGTTGACGGCGTTGGCAGCGCCGGCGCCAAACGAAAAGCTCGCATGGTCAAAGCTCAGCGCAGGGACCGGAACATTGCCACCCGCCAGTTCGCTCGGCTCGGGAAGCGCGACCGGCTGGTTGTCCTCGTCGGTGATGCTCGGCACGCAATTGAGCACCTCGTTGATACGCGACGCACTGGCGCTCGCCTTGGTAAAGACCACGACCAGGTTGGCGACGTACACGATGGAGGTGAGGGTCTGCGTCATGTAGTTCACAAACGCCATGACCTGGCCCTGCGTAAGCTCGCCCACGTTGACCTGAACGCCGCCCACCCACAGGATGGCGCACACGCCCAGGTTCATCACCAAAAACGTGACGGGATTAAGGATTGACGAGAGCTTGCCCACCGCGATGGCGGTATGAGCCTGGTCGTCGGCGGCTTGGGCAAAGCGCTCGCGCTCATGACCTTCGCGTACAAAGGCGCGAACCACGCGGGCGCCCGAAAGGCCCTCGCGGCAGATAAGCGCGATGCGGTCGAGCTTTGCCTGCAGCTGCCTGTAGTACGGAATGCAGCGCGCCATGACAAACCAAAACACCAAGCCGATGGCGGGCGTACAGATCAAGAAGATCACGCCGAGCTTAAGGTCGATGGCGAGGGCCGCGCACATGGAGCCCACCGCCAAGAAGGGCCAGCGGATGAGCATGCGCACGCCCAGTGCCACAGCGAGCTGCACTTGGTTGACGTCGTTGGTGATGCGCGTGATGAGCGACGGCGTGCCAAAGCGATCGAGTTCGGCATAGCTCAGCTTGTTGATGTGCTCGTAGAGCGCGCCGCGAATGTCGGTGCCCATGCCCTGCGAGGTCAGTGCCGCCATCTTTTGGCAGACAAGCGTAAACGAGATGCCGATCACGGCCATGGCGGCAAGCACCATGCCGTAGTGGATAACGGCGTTCACGTCGTGCGCCCCAATGCCCTTGTCGATCATCTGGGCAATCACCAGCGGCGTCAGCAGGTCAAAAATCACTTCGATCAGCTTGCACGCAGGACCAATCACCATATACCGGCGAAACTTACCACCAAAACGCCTGAGCAGCTCAATCATAAATAGGCGCTCCCTATCATCATCTCTATTCAATCTGATTCATGATAGTACGGAGAGCCCTGGAGATGCGTAAGCAACTCGTTACAGATGTTAAGGCGAAGTAAGCACGAAGGCTACCAGTGCCCAAGGCATGTATCCGCCGCTGTTTTGGCAAAGCCAGCGAGCGCCGCAAGGCACGAGATTCAATTCTTCAGATAAATGCGCCCTCTACGGGTGATTTTTGGACGATGCGGTCCCGGTGCCGGCGGGCTGTTTGGTAGTCGAGCGATCCCGCAGGCAAAGCCGAGGACCAGCGAGACACCAAACAGCCCGCCGGCACCGGGACCGCATCGCGGCACCAAAAAACGCCCGTGCGCTCGATGGATTCGGATGCCCGACAGAGGCTCCTTATGGCTGCTTCCTTCCGGACCTGACCAGATTCGGAACATATCGTCATCCGAACCCATCGAACGCGCTAGGCGCTCGATATATATTACCTGCTCCCGTCCAGCAGAGCAAGATGCCCCGCGGTCAAAGGGAAAACCACATGAGTGCACGGCAGCAAAAAGGCGCGGTCGCAAGCATGCGAC
>ENA-OUOW01000750-OUOW01000750.1-human-gut-metagenome-genome-assembly--contig:-NODE-750-length-26098-cov-11.760089_pt1 | contig 26098 bp, 23 predicted proteins | sample MGYA00237938_ERZ548769 | MGnify/ENA primary metagenome ERZ548769 (study PRJEB26490, sample SAMN05356870) | human gut metagenome | biome: terrestrial biome; feature: human-associated habitat; material... | reverse complement strand
TCACCTGACCCTCCTTGCGGTAGGTCAGGTGTTGCAACGATCACTAGAACCCGCCTTGCCGTACGGCTTGGGCTCGGTGGGGGTTATCGACATTTCGAAGTCCCATGAGGATGCGCCGTGCTCGGCGGGGCGGAAGTCGAGAGTGCTGCGGTTGCCCGTCAGCCGCAGCAGCCGGGATTGCTCGCCGAGCCGGTCGGAGAGGGATGCGGAGCGTGCCACGGTGCGGATCATGCGTTTCATGCCGGTGGCGAGGTGGTCTGTCATCGCAGGGTTCCCTTCTAGGCGTGCCATTTGAGGTTCGTATCGTTGAACCCGCTTTTTTCGAGCGGGCACATCTCCACGTTGATGGGGATTCCGGGCAGTCCTCCCAGTTTGATCAGGAAACGGCCCAGACCCTTGTGCGAGGCGTCGGAGCCGAAGTTGACGGGCGTGGCCCAATCCTCCAGCATGTCCTCCTCGCGCCGGGATACGGGCAGTCCGCATTCGCCGCGCAGGTAGCGGTCCACCTCGATGCGGCTCAAAGCGCCCAGCACCTTGATCTCGCTGCGTTCCACGAAGCCGCGCGCCTTGGTGTTCTGCGCCGGGGTCTCCATGCACATCAGGTCCTTGAACGTGTGCGTGATCATGATCTGGCCTACGCCCCACTGCCTGTTCAGACGGGTGAGCAGGTCGAGCTTTTCGACCATGAGGGGGCTGGCGCGCAAAGCGCGGTGCATCTCGTCCATGATGATCACGTGGTTGCGCCGGGGCTGTAATCCCTCCTCGGCGAGCACGTCGGCGGCGTTCTTCGCGGCGAACGCGCTCGTCCATGTGGTCGCCAGCACGGCGGCGACCACATCGTCGCCCGACTGGGCCAGGGCGCTGATATCGAAGTCCACGGGCCTGGACAGGTCGATGCGCGCGGTGGTCTGGTCGCCGAACAGACGGCCGAACTTCGTCATGCGGTTCGAGAATCCGTGCAGGTCGGCCAGAAGGCCGCGAACCTGCGCCCTGTAGAGCTCGTCGTTTTCCGGGTCGTCCCAGACCGCCGCCATACGCACCTCGTCGGGCCCTTCCCTCAGCAGGTCTCGCAGGTCCGCGATGACGGGAGGCTGCGGGTCGTCGCCGTGCCGGTCGTGGAGCACGCGCACGGCCACGGAAAGGATATCGGATTCGCGTGCGGTCACGCCCCTGGCACCGCCCACGTCGTCGGCCTCGCGGCCGGTGCGCATGATCGTCAAAAGCACCTCCATGAGCGCCGCCCTCGTGTCGTTGTAGTAGTCCGTCAGGTCCTTGCGCGCCTTGCCCTCCAAGCGTTGCAGCGCATAATGGAGGTCGCCGGGGTCCAGGGGGTTGACCACGCCGATGCCCGCTCCCAGCCGGATGACCTGGCCGCCGAGCATGTTGACCAGTGAGGCGTAGTCGGGCTTCAGATCGCCGGGGATGATCGCGTTCATGCCCAGGGCGCTCAGTCCCAGCACCTCGCGGCGCACGAACGTGCTCTTGCCGATGGCCGGCAGGCCGAGCAGGAACATAGAGGGCTGTTTGATGATGCCGGCCTTGAACCAGCTGATCGGGTCGCAGCACACGCCGGCACCCGTCATCAGGCTTCGCCCGACCGGCACCCCCTCGGCCGGCAGGGCCATGTCGGTGCCGAACGGCCAGAACCCGCCGCACACCTGGTTCGACGTGCCGAAGAACTCGTCTATCGTGGGCATCAGGGCCGCATAGCCGCCTTCACGCGAGCGTTTCCCCCGCCACGGCATCGGGGGCACGGGCTCGTCCGGTTTGGCCTTCAACGGACCGAGCAGCATGGATTCCATGCGTGCCACGGGGTCCGTGGCCGTGGCGCTTGGCATGGTTCCCTTCCGTTTCGACGGCTTCCATGGCATCGGCATCATGTGTCCTCCGTTCAGGACAGGAGCCGGCCGAGGGGGCCGGCTGGAGTGTATGATCTGACGTTCAATCCAAGGGGCAGGCTTGCGGCGAATCCCGTGTCCTGTGCCCCGTAGCAGGGGCGCAGGTCGATCTTCGCGCCGCCTGCGGCCTGTTCCACGGCGCGTGACGCGGCTTCGAGTCGTTGGCTTTCCTGTTCGCCCCTGGACACGGTGACGGTGACGAGCATCCCGAAGAACACCATGACCGCACCCTGGTTCGTTTCGACGGCCTGGCGGTTGGCCTTGCCTATCTGGCTCATGGACCTCACCGTGGCGCGTTTCTCCTGGCTGACCTGGTTGGCTGCCTTCTGCCGGTTCTGTTCGGCCATGAACATGGTCTTGTCGGGCGGCAGCATCCGGTAGAGCACGGTCACTCGCTTGCGGTCGCAGTCCGCCAATGGGCTGAGCAGTCGGGTGAGCGTGTCGGCGGTCACGTTGCTTTGCGGCGGGTCCACCATCTCCCATGTGCGGCTCAGCCCGGAATCATGCGCGTAATGGCTCCACCCGGCCTCGTGGGAGACGGGTCCGCAATCCTCCCATGCGATGTACGGGGGCTCGTCGGATTCCTCGATGGTCTCCTGCGCGGCCGGATCGTAGGCGACGCGGACCATGCGAGTGATCTCCTCCATGCCCAGGGCCCTCGCGGCACCGCCTCCCGCCTGCGCTATCTGCTCGCGGATCGAGGGCAGCAGCAGGCTTATGCGACGCGCGGCCTCCCCGGCCTCCAGGTATTTGCCGTCACGGTCGGTGTAGCGGAAAGTCAAGGTGAGCGTCACGTCGTTGGAAGCGCCGCCGGCTGCGTACTGGTCCATGATCTGCGCCATGGCGCGCGCCGCGAGCTCGGGAGCGTCCTCCACGATGCGTTTGCTCAGCGTGCGGCGGAAACGCACGCCGGAATCGGGTGCCGTGTCCACGGTCACGGCCAGTTGGGTGACGCCGGTCTCGGAGGCGAGCGATTCCATGAGCCCGGCCCACGAGGCCACGTACGAGTCCTCCACGTCGTCGTCGGCGAGGCTCGCGCCCTGCGGCTGGCATGACAGGAGCAGCGAGTATTCGCCGGTGTGCGCGTGCCTGACCAGGCAGAACTCACGGCCCAAGCCGTCCAGCGCCGAGGTCAGGACCACCCTGGAGAGGATGCCCGGCAGCATGGCCTTGCCGCCGTCGATCGGCGCGAGCAGGCCGGAACGGTACAGGTTTGCGCCGGTACGCTGCGCGGCCATCCACGTGCGTTTCTCCACGGCGCGGTCCACCATGTTGCGGTGCTCGCGGTCCCTGATCGCCAGCACGAGGATGACGCCCATGCCGACCACGAGGATCGCGATGGCCGCGACCACGCTCGCCATGCTGACCAGCAGCGTGCAGGTCAATACGCCCATGCCCGCTATCGTCAACGGTATGCCGATGTTGCGGATGCCTCCCGGCATCGGCCGCATCCAATCCCCGTATGTCGTGTTCGACGCCATGATTATCCGAATCTCCTTAATGCGTCAGAATGTCTTGCCTTTGCGCGTGGAGGAACGGTCCGCGCCGTCCGGTGCGCCCTCGCGGGCGAACCCGCCGGCATCGTTCGTTCCCTGCGGCCTGTTGCCGCCTGACGGGTCGGGTGGCGCGCCATCGGGTGCCGGTGGAACCGGGCTTCCCGTGCCATTGCCGTTCGTTCCCTGCGGTTTGCCGCCGTTGCCCTTGCGGTTCGCTCCCTGTGGCTGGTCGCCGGTGTTCTGTGGTTCGCCGCCCGTGGGATTGCCGTCCAGCGGTTTGGCGTGCTTGCCGCCGCCGTTCGCTCCCTGCGGCTTTCCGCCGTTTCGGCCGAGCCCGGAAAGCAGTCCGGCCAGGCCGCGGCCGGCACCGGGTTTGGCACCGTCCGGTGACGCTTCGCCGCCTTTCCTGCCGCCCTTGCCGCCCATGGCCTTGCGCAGGCCGCCGCCGGCCACGGCGACTCCCATGCCGAGTATGGAGGGCAGGATTCCGCCGCCGCCACCGCCGACCGAGGATTGCACGGCGGGCACGATCACGCGGATCATGGCGGGAAGGAGGATGATGACGCTCAGGGTGAGCATCAGCGTGATGGCCTGGCTGTCGTCGCCGGGCCCGGCCGTGGCCATGATCGCCGAGCCGGTCGCCATGACCAGTGCGGCGACGGGCTTGTAGGCCAGGAACGCGGCCAGCCAGCCGATGGTCTTGGCGAAAGCCTGCTTGCCGGTCTCCATCCAGCTCATGGCGGCCCACATGGGTGCCACGCCCACCAGGATCGGCAGCATCCCGGCGCGGAAGTAGGCGAATATCTTGCTGATCAGCCCGCAGATCCACATCACGATGGTGAGCACGATGGCGACGGGCGCGCCGAGATTGAAGAACGAGCTCGCGGCCAGGCTTTTCGATTCCCAGGCGTCGTTCATCATGCCGCTTGCGGACCTGAGCACGTCGGCGGTCCACGTGTCGAATGTGGCCTGGAACGTGTTGACCAGTCCGGCAAGGCACACGGCGCTCAGGATCGCCCACATGAACGCCTTGCCCAACGGGATCAGGTCACGCCCCTCCTGTTGGGTGACGAGCTTCCAGCCGGCCGCGATCACGCCGCACACGGCCGCGATGATAAGGAACGGGTCAACCTGCATACGGATGTAGTCCGACAGGAAGAACGTGGTGCCGCCGCCCGGCGTCCATGACGGCAGGTCCGGATTGCCGCCGGACGAGCGGGAGAAGAACGTGAGCGCGATGCTCGCGCACGAGGAGCCGAGCAGCACGCCGAGCAGTATCCAGCCGATGCGGTCGAGCAGACGGCCCTCGCCGCCCTGGCCGATGTTCCACACGATGCGCGCGCTCAGCACGATCAGGCTGATCGCGGCGGCTGCGACGAGCACGCCCTGCGCGATGCGCAGGTACCGGTTCACCGGTGCGAACCATGAATCGTAGTTCGGCGTGGCGTTCGCCTGCAACGTTGATACCGTGTCGTTCGCGGCGACCAGCGTGTTGCGGCTGGTGGACAGCCATTCGATCGTGGAATCCGACTGCACCTGGTACATGTTCCACAGGGTCTTCTCCAGCCAGGAGAGCTTGCGCTGCTTCCGGCACGAGGAGTCCTTGTACTCCCATTTGCCCTCGTCGGACGACTCCTCCTGATACGTGTTCTCCAATGCCCTGCATTGCAGTTCCGGAGACTTCCTCAGCAGATCCTTCGCCGCCTGCTTGGTGCCGACCGCGACCGCGCCGGTATGGGCGGGCGGGTCGCCGTACTGGTCGATGACCCATTGGATCTGGCTGGGGCCGATCAGGTCGCCGAGTCTGCCTTCGGGTATCTTCATCACGTAGGTGGTCTGGGTGTCGCTGATCTGCTTGTCGCCGAACGTGAGCTCCTTGCTGAACGATCCGAAGTCGGGTCCGCCGCAGGCGGCGAGGCCGGCAAGGCAGGCGAGGGCGAGCAGCAGCGCGCACAGGCGCTGCCGTATGCGTCGAATCCCTTTCATGGCTTTTTCTCAGCAGCTTGCGGTGACGGACAGGCCGAGTGCGGCGAGGATGGCGACAGCGCCCGCACCGAGGAAGATGCCGATCACCCAGTTGACGAGCTTGTCGAAGGTGTCGTCGCGGTCTGGCACGCCGTCGCCCTGCTGGCGCAGGATGTGCACGCCGATGCGCACCAGCGCGACCACGCCGATCACCAGGCTCAGCGCCTTCACCCAGCCCAGGGCGGTGGATACCGGTCCCGAGAATCCCGGAGGCAGGCACGGGGTCGGGTCGGAAAGGGTCTCGGCGAGGATCACGTATGTTTCATGCAGCATTGGGTTGTTCCTTTCGTGTTAGGTTCATGCACCATCGTCAGCCGACATGGGCCGTGGCGCGGGGCATGGCGTCTACGTCCTTCACGAGCCGTGAGTACGCGGCCGGATAACGCCGGGGAAACCCGTCGAGTTCAAGCCCTTTGATATGGGGCAGCCGCCACACGCGGACGGCGGATGACAGTTGGATGCGCGCCGCCACCAAAGGCCGGGGCATGCGGGGCACGGGGTCGGTGATGGCCGCGCCCAACAGGATCGATGCGCCGAACAGTCCGGCCGACTGGTCGGCGAGCAGCGTGCGCAACGATTCGAGACCTCTCCCGGTTCCCATGGCGCACAGGATGATGCGCGACGGCATGGAGGGATCCTGGCTCACCGGCAGCGCGCGGCCGGCGTCGGCGAACCGGTCGGGGTCCGAATGGCGGATCGTGGTGCATCCGGCACCGCCGTGCGCGCCCACCAGCCACACGCGGTCGGTGACGGGTGCCGCGAACGACGGGATCAACGTGGTCAGTTGTGGCATGGTGTTGGTCCTTTCATAGGCTCGGGTCGGTGCCGGGCAGTTGCGAGGGGTCCGGGTTCGCGGGCACCGACCAGCCCGGAGACGCGGAACCACCGGTCGAGCCGGCGGAACCGCCGGAGGAATGGTATCCGCCGCCGGACGGGCCGGAACCCGGGCCCGAAGCGGAGCCGGAGGGCGTGTACGAGTACTGTTGCGGTGCCGGCGTGCTCTGCGCCTGCGCCGCCGCAGCCGCTGCGGCCTCCTCCTGCGCTTTCCTTTCCTCGTCGGCCTTGGTCTTCGCGTCGATGGAGGCGTTCACCTTGTCCATGGCGTCGGTGATGGCCTTCTCGTCGCGCTTGTCGATGGAGGCGCGCAGCAGGGCGCGAGAATATTCGTCCTGCACCTTGCCTTCGGAGGAGGAATACAATCGTTCGCCCTGTTCGACCGTATGGGCCAGCCGTGAGGAGAACACCGCGCCCGCCGCCTTCTTCAGCCGCGAGAGATTTCCCGTGTGCTTCTTTTCGATGGCTTGCAGCTTGGATGTGGTGGCGTTGGCCGTTTCCGTGTCCGTGGCGGCACATGCGGGGATTCGCTCGCCCTCGGAATATTGTTCGGCCAGCTTGTCGAGGGTTTCCAGGGTTTCCGGGTCGGCGAGCTTGTCGGACGTGACCGCTTTCGCCTGTGCGAGCCGGTCGCCGGCGAGATATTCGACCAGCTTCCGTTCGGCTTTCTTCGCCGCAGCGTGGGCGGTGGCGCAGTCCGCCGTCGCCTGTTCCAGCTCGCGTGCGGCCGTGGCGGATTCATGCGATCTCCACGCGGACATGCCGGCGACCGTGACGCAGACCGCGAGCAGGATGCCGCCCGCGGTCGTGGCTATGCGCCTCCATTCGCGCACGGGCATGGCGGCATCCCGGTCGCCGACCGGCGTGAGGTCGATCGTGTCGGCGAGATCGGCCGGCTCCACGGCACCGCCAACGTGCTGCGGTTCCGATGCCGGGGCATCGGCCGGGATATCATTCCCCACCGGATTCGAGGCCGATGGCAGCGGGCCGATCTCCCACGGATCGACGGCCGTGTTCGCCCGGTCTTCGCTTCCGGCGTCGTCCACGCATCGCGCATCCGGCTCCAGCCCGGGCCCGGGCTCGGGTTCGGGTTCGGCCGGTGGCCGGCGTTCCGGTTCCGGTTCCTGTGCCGTGTCGATGGCGACGGCGGTGCCGGCGGCGATTATGGGGCCCATCTCCCATGGGTCCGTGCTGGAGGTGTTCATCGGTTCGGGAAGAGGCGCTGGCGAAGGCTCGGGTGGTCCGGCGCGGTGGCGGTCATGCCGTCGGCGGCGTCGGCCTGCCGCTCGCGCAGCTGCCGCTGTTCCATGACCCATGCGGGATGCTGGCCGTGCTCGTGCGCGTCCATGAGGCAGCGCGTGACCTCGCCTTCGGGCGAGACCGCCGCGAGCCGGCCCAGATGGCCGGTGAACGCGGCCTCGGGATCGCCCTGCATGAAGCTCATGTACGCGGCGGCCTCAAGCGCGCCCTCCCTTCGCGCGGAATCCGGGATGTTGTTGGACAGCCGCCACAGCAGTGCGGGTATGTCCTGGTGGAACTCGCTGTTGGCGATCTCGCGCACGTTGTAGTCGGCCTGGTACCACGGTTTGACCTGGCCCGAGGCGAACAGGGGCAGGGCGCGCGGATCGTGCTCGGCGACCATGAGGAAACGGGCGCGTTCCAGGCCCGGCGATATCAGCTTGGCGCACACGGCGTCGCGCAGCCCCGTGTCGCCGGACAGCGATGCCAGCAGTCCCGCCGTGGCATGGTCCTTTTCCGCGTCCGCGCCGATGCGGTATTGTCCGGCGCGCAGCGAGTCGAGAAAATCGAATACGGCCAATGCGGTTTGCCTGTCAGCCATGTGCAACCTCCAGAGGAATGATGATGGTGCGAACAATGTCAGAGTCGATGATGCGCCGGGTCGCGGGCCGCTGCGGGGCGCACCGTCTACAGGCCCCATCGGGAGCACGGTTCCACGGGTCTGCGGCTCCACGGTTCCACGGGTTCACGGGTTCCGGGCATGGAAAAGGCCCTTCGCCGGGGGAGAGGCTGGCGAAGGGCCTGGGGTTCACACGCCGTCCGGGGGCACGGGATTCGGAAAGCTTTATGCCCCTTTCCGGCATGTGAAGTCAATGGAGGGCGTCCCGGCCGTCATCGGACGACGAGGCCGGAACGCCACGGGGTCACTTGCCCGCGTTCACGGCCGTGTGACGGCCGGAACCCTGTGCGTAGTGGCGCTTGCGGAACACGAGCAGGGAGCCGCCCGCGAGCAGCACCGCCAGAGCGCCGCCGGCAAGGCCGAGCACGGCCGTGCCGGTGGAGGCCAACGGCTTGGCACGGTAGCCGTTCCAGTCGTCGGTGTTGCTGGCGGTCTGGGTGTCGGCGCACAGCTGCTTGCCGTCGATCTCGGTCACGTCGCCGGTGGAGTATTCCGGATCGATGTCTTCGCCGCCGTCGGTCTTGTCGTTGAACGGGTCGCCGTTGGACGGCGCGCATTCCACGAGCGGGGTTCCGGTGACGATGGCGCGATCCGTGTGGGTCTCGCCTTCCTTGACGCCCTTGAGCGTGCCGGTCACGCTGACCGATTCGCCCGGCTTGAGCACCAGGGTGTCCCAGTCGGCGGGATAGGTGAGCGAATCCATGTCCACGTGCGCGTCGCCGACGATGGTGGAGTCGTCGAGGTCCAGGTCGCTTGCCTTGAACCATGCGCCGTCACCGGTGGCCGGGTCGGTCTTGGAGGTGTTCGTGATGATGAACGTGATGCCGATGCTGTCGGCGTCCATCTTCAGCGCCTGCTTGGAGTCGTCGCGGTCCGCCTGCTCCTGGCCTTCCTGCTTGAGGGTCGGGGTATCGACCTTTTCGAGGTGGATGCTCGGGGTCATGTCCGGGGTCTTGGTGACGACCTTGTTGGATTCGCGCGGCTGGCCGTTGATGGTCTCGGTCCACGTGTTGGGCACCTCGTCGGCCACGGCGATGCGCTTGCACTGGAGGTAGAGCACCCAGCCGGCCTCGTGCTCGTTGTCGGCGCTCACCAGGTCGAGGTAGGCCTGGGTCGCGTCGGCCGTGACCTTGCCGTTGTCGTCGGCGTCCACGGTGAACAGGTTGCCGCCGAACTTCGAGGAGTCGAAGCCGCTGCCCGCGATCTTCTCGCCCTTGGCCGCGAGCATCTGGCCGTCCCTGTACAGGTCGCGGCTGGCGTAGACGGCCCAGTTGCCCAGGTACTGGTCGTACTCGGTGTTCAGCTGGTCCGTGCCGCCCCAGTCCGTGACGGTCTGGTAGGCGCGGTCCGGGGGCAGGATGCTGGAATCCAGGCGGTAGAGGAACGTGTGGTTCAAATACACGCTCTTGCCGTCGATGCTGTCGCCGCCGACCTTCACGGTCACGTCCTTGGTCGGGTTGATCTCCTTCAGCGGGTTGGTGACGGTGTTGGTCTTGTCGCGCTTGTCGTTCGTGACCTGCGTGGCGGTGTTCTCCACCGTGTGGCCGTCCTTGACCTTGGTGACGGTCATCGGCATGACCACCTGGTAGGTGTGGCCCAGCAGCGACTGGTCGATGCTCGGGTCCTTCAGCGGGTCGTAATCCTTGTCGGACTTCTCGCTGTAGGCCTTCAGGTCGTCGGGCTGCGGGTCGCCGGGCACGGTCTCGCCGGTCGCGGGGATCTGGGTGTCCACGGTCCTGGCGAAGGCGTAGAGCACGCCGTCCTTGTCCTGGATGTTGAACTCGCCGGTGCGGTCCCTGCCGGTCTCGTCAAGGATCTCCACGTGTTTGGCGTCGAGGGTCAGGTACTCCTGGTCGTAGTCGTCCGTCATGCCCAGTCGCCATACCTTGTAGGCGGTGTCGGTGAGCTTGGAGGCGTCGATGTTGACGCGGTAGTACACCTTGTCGCCCAGCAGCGCGGTCTTGCCGTCGATGTTGATGGTCGGGTCCTTCTGCGTGTCCTGCTTGGAGGGCTTGATGACCGGCGGCTCGTTCTCGACCTTGTTGGACGGGGTGACGCCGTTGTTGACGGTCAGCGCGGCCTTGTTGTCGACGGTCTTGTCGGTGGGCGCGTCCTCGTTCACCTTGGCCTCGAAGCGCAGCAGCACGCGCGGGTTGGAGCCGGCCTTCCAGTTGGCGGCAACCCAGTCCCTGGCGAACGTGGCCTCGAACGAGTGGGCCTTCTCGTCCCACTGCACCTTGTAGGCGCTCTTCGGGATGATGCCGCCGGTTCCCAGGTCGGTGATCTCCAGGGTCTGCTTGTTCGCGTCGGTGTACTCGGAATAGGTGTCGCTCAGCTTGATGGCGGTCACCGAATATGCCTGGTCCGCAGGGATCTGCGGGTCCACGCGCACGGTGTATTCCACGGTCTGGCCGGGGAACACGGTCTTGGTGTCGATGCTGGACTGGTCGCCGCCCTGGGAGGATTCGGCGATGACCTGCTTGTGGATCGGGGGAACGGTCACGCAGATCTTCGGCGTGTTGGTGTCCACCGTGCTGCCGCCGACCGTCTGGCCGCCCTTGTTGTCGAGGTCGTCGCCCTTCGGGTCCGCGCACGTGTTGAGCTCGTCGCCCTCGGACTTGCCGTAGGATTCGAGCAGCTTCACGGTGTCGAAGTTCACGTCGAAGGGGATCACGACGCTGATCTGCTTCGCGGTCTTCAGATCCTTCTGCGCGGCCTCGTAGGAGTCCTTCGCGCTGACCGTGACCTTGGTGCCCTCGGCGGTGATGTCGAACTGGTCGGTCACGTCCTTGCCGGTCTTGTTCAGGTCGTTGACGCTGGCGTTGGCCTCGTCGGTGGTGTCCTGCTCGTAGACCTTGATGTTGGAGGTGTCCTTCAGGTCGAGGATGCTATCGACGTTGGCGAAGTCGTCGGTCCACGCGATCTCGGGCACGCGGCCCAATCCTGTGGGCAGGGTGCCGGAAACGACCGCCGCCACCTCGTCGCCGAGACGGTAGTACTTGTCGTCGCCGCCCACCTTGTCGCTCTTGGCCGGATCGACGGTCAGCTGCCACTTGCCGTCAACCTTCATGGCCCACGCCTTGTTGGGGTTGGGTGTCCACACGAACACCGGCGGCTCGTTGGTCGGCACCGTCTCGTTGTTCCACTTCTCGTACGCCTTGTTGGTCAGTTGGATCTTCTTGCCCTCGGTGGCACCCTTTTTGATGGTGCCCGTCAGGTAGAACTTGACCTTGCTCGTGCTGTTCTTGAACATCGTCTTGGCGATGTACGAAGCCTTCGCGGTGGCGGTCGCGGTCCTGGCCTTCTGGTCGATCACGATATCGAACTGGTCGGTCACGTCCTTGCCGTCGACGAACACCTTGCCGGACTTCCAGTCGATCCACTGGATCGAACCGGTCAGATCATCGGTGATGGAATAGGACGCCAGCGGGTTGAGCAAGTGGCTCGGGATGCTGCCGTTGACGACCGCGCCCACCTGGTCGCCCACCAGGAAAGTCTTCTGATCGACGCCCTGCTGGTTGGTCCAATCCTTGTCCTCGGCCACGAGAGCGCCGGACTCGTCCAGCACCCACACCTTGTCCGGGGTCGGCGTGACCTTGCCCACGCTGTCGCCGTTGCCGCCCTGGCAGTCGGCCAGGCTGCCGTCGGCCAGGCTGCCGGTGCCGTTGTCGCCGTTCCAGCACGCCCCGGAACCGTCGGCGATCTCGTAGTCGCCGCCGGTCGGCTTGGCCGACTGGGGCACGTTCAGCGTGTAGAGGCCGGAATGCGGGGCGGTGGCGTGCGCCTTGACCACGCGCTTGCCATCGATGGAATCGTCGATGGAAATGTCCGCCGGCACGACGTTGCCGTTCGCGTCGGTCACGTTGACCTTGCTCACGTCGTCCTTGTCGGTGCCGCCGATCACCACGTCCTTCGTGACGATGAAGTCATAGATCCAGAACTTGCTGGAGGCGTTGGAATGCGCCTTGATGTGAGCCGTGTACAGGCTGCCGGAGGCGATGTAGTTGTCGATGTAGTCGTTGTCGTCATGGGACGGCACGTCATGGGACGGCACGGGCACGTCATGACGGTGCGTCAGCGTGTCGCCGGCCTCGTTGGTCAGCCATTTCTCGGGCGGGGTGGTGGTCTTCTCGCCGGACTCCTTGCCGTCGTTCTCTCCCTTGTGGGAGACCGCCTCGGCCATGTTGCCCTGCTTCGCCACGTCAACGTCCCACCAGCGCTTGCCCGCAGGCCACGACTCCCACGAGGCGTCCATGTCCTTGAAGGACGCGCTCACTGTGGCGCTGCCCTTGTTGGATGCGGTGAACCGCTTCGCCACCGTCTTCTCGGTGCCGTCGATGCCACGCCAGTGCAGGGTCGCGGTGCCGTTCACGTTCTCGGTCTTCGACCCGTCGCTGGACAGGGTGATCGTGTCCGAAGCGTCCTTGGTGTCGCCCGACTGGCCCGACATCTCCGCAGCCTGCGTGCTCACGCTCAAGTGATAGGTCGGTGGTGCCGGCTGGTACTTGTCCAGCACGATCACCACGATCGACGGCTTGCTGGAAGCCTCCACATTACGACGCATAATCGCATCCACGCTGTTCGACGGATCATCATCGAACGGATATGAGGTCCTATATACGGTGCTGCCATACTGGTATGTTCCTGGAGCTACGTAGGTGTTCCAGTTGTCGTACCAGCCGCCGGTCCCGGTCGGCGAAGCCACGCCGGACCCGTTGTAGATGTAGTTGCCGCCGAAGACGGCTGGCACCGCGCCGACCGCGACCACTCGGCAGTCGCCGTTGCCCTCGCCGGGGTGACGCCGCTGGAAACCGGTCTCGCATTCCGTACGGGCTTGGTCCAATGCGGCCTGCGCCTTCGTGACGCCATCGCCCTCCAACGTCACGCCGGCATTGTTCATGGCGGCGCGCACCGAATCAAGACTCGTGGCCGGACCCCATGCGCCCGAAGCATCGTCCTTGTATTGCCAGAACTGCACCGCGGCCAGGTCGCCGCCCGTGCCGGGCTGGTTGCCGCCGCCACCGCCCGCGAACGCGGTCGATGCGACGACGCCGCCGGCGCCAAGCGTGGCGATCGCAGCCACCGCCGCGACACCGGCCTTCATCATCTTCCTGCCAAAGTTCATGTAAATGAACCTCCGTTAACCTTGTCTGTTCATCCCCTCCCTCAATCGTTCCGGTCATGGCCCCGCCGCCTCTTTTTTCAAAGGGTGGCGGGGCTTCCGACCGCAGGAATAACGGGAGGTAGCCACCGGTTGCCCCGGCAGCCACCAACAAGCCTCACAGACGACACGCCGAACCACGGAGCATGGCGTCTACAAAAAATCCGGAAGTATTTCCCGGCAATACGGGTACACGGGAATAAGGGAATACAGGTTCGCGGGAACATGTCCCTTCCTCACAAAATCCATGAAAAAAGGCCCGCACCGATTCCCCAGTGCGGGCCACAAACAGCCAATCATCAATCAGTGCTGAATAAGATTGTTCGGCGGAACATAGCAGTCCTCAGTGCAGCCGTATGCGCCGTTGAGGTTCGGCTTTGGGGCGGAGGCGGCGGCCGGGCCGGAGCCGCCCGATGTGGTGCCACGGTATGTGTTGGAGCCGGAAGTGGAGCCTTCCGTGCGCCCGTACGCGCCGCCGGAGTAGGAGGAGACGCCGCTGTAGGTGGATTGGGCCTGCGCCTGAGCCTGGGCTGCCGCTGCGGCCGCTGCGGCGGCTTGCGCATCCGCGTCCGTCTTTGCCTGGACGCTCGCGTTCACGCCGTTGATGGCATCCTCCAGCGTTTTGCGCGCTCCGTCGATCTTCGCCGGATCGTTCCCGTCCTTCAGCCCGTTCGTCGCGTCGATGGCGTTCGACAATGCGTCGCGGGTGGCGTTGTCCGCGACCTTGCCGTCCGAATCCGCGAGCAGCTTCGACGCCTCGTCCAGCTTCGCCGTCAGATTCGTTTTCGCGTCATCCAGCCTCTTCGCGGCCTTGGATTCGGCGACGGCCCTCACCGCCTTCGACAGGCTCTTCTCGTGGGTCTCGTACCAGTCGGCCTGTTCATTGAGCTTCACGGTGGCGGCATCCAGTCCTTGCGCGTTTTCGGCCACGCAGCCCTCGTATTCGGGTGCCATGGCCGTGAGCTCCTTGCCCAAGGATTCGACGGTCTTCGAGTCCTTGACCTGTTCGGCCTTGACGGCGGCGGCAGCGGCGGCATCGCCGTTGAGCAGCGCGTTGTATTCGTTGGCATTGTTGCGCACGGTGTCGGCGGCGGTGGCGCACGCCTCCTTGGCCTCGGCGAGCTTCGCGCCGCTGTAAGCGTTCCAGCCGATGATGCCGGCCGCGACCAGAATCACCGCGCAGACGGCCGCGACCAGGGGCAGCAGCCACTTCGGACACTTCCTTCCATCCTTGCTTGGCTCTGTGATGTTCTCGGCGGGTGTTTCGACGGGTTCGAGGATTTCCGTCTTGTCGTTCTCGTTCATCATTGTTCTCCTTGCATTGATAACGCTTTATTGATCTGCCGGGATACCCGCGTCGGATTGCAGCGTTTCCCGCGCGATGTCGAGTAGCCGCTCGTCGCGGCCGGGTTGGGCGTCCGCTGTGTGGGGGAGCCAGTCCTGATCGACGTCGAGGGTCAGGTCATCGAAGGCCTGTTGCCCGTCATCGCGGCCCAGCAGGCCGCGCAGCCTGAACGTCTCGTTCATGTGCTGTCCGTCCCATTCGATGCGCCGGGCGTACAGCAGGAAATCCAGAGTAAGGAACCCCGGCCCGGCCTTGTCCACCTGCACGTACCGGGAGCGCGTCGGCGTGAATCTCACCCGCGGCACGCCTTTCAGCCGTTCGTGCAACGGGCTGTCCGGCACGATGTAGCGTTTGACCAGGTTCTGTCCGCCGGCCGCGAAGAACAGCATCTGCGGCAGATTGCCGTAGGTCGCGTCGTAGTAGCGCCATCCCTGGTCGTCCCGCCATTTGCGAAGCATGTCACGGGCGGCCCCCGGCCCCAGATGGATGCCGGAGAACCGTTCCCACGCCAGCGTCACCCGGTCGAACTCGCCGCGCATGAGACCATACAGGGCCCGCCCGGTCTGGTCCTTCGGATGACGTCTCGCTCGGGTGTCCGTCCGATGGTTCGGATCCGCATACGGGCAGTGCAGATAGGCGTCCTCGTCGTAGCGGCACAGGCCCGGCACGTCGCCCCGGTGGTGTCGCCCGTAGGGCCGGCGCGCACGGCTTTCCTCCTGCCGGCGGAACAGGCCGACGATCTGGATGGGATTGTCGCACAGCGGGCACACCGCGTAGTAGGACGGCCCCTTGTCGCCGTCACGACGCCACGGGGCCACGCCGCCGGTGCACCTCATGTATGACTCCTGGCTGATCACGATGCTTTCCGCCCTTCCCGGCCATGCCTTGAACGCATCCATAGTCGGCTCCCCTCGCCGCGCATCGTCGTCATCGATACCTCCTGTTGATTCTAACCCACCAATCCGCCGGCAGCTCGGGCACCGCGCCCTCGCGTTCGGCGAACGCGAGGCACGCGAGCACCGTGCGCAATCCCAACGGGAACTCCCGTCGTCCCTGACGCATCAGGAACGTCCAGTCCTCCGTGCACTCCTCGCAATCCGAATGGTCCATGATCCCGCGACGGGCCAGTGCGGCCCGCTCCTCGATGTCATCCGTCATCATCCACTCCTTCTTCCGTCTTGCTTCGCCTCGGCCCTTGCGTCCGCCGCGTCGAGGGGAGGGCAGTCGCGTTCGATCCATGCCGTGAGCATGTCGCGGATGGTGGTGCCGCGTCGCACGGCCTCGGCCTTGAACCGTTTCTTGAGCATGGGGTCGAGCTCCACCGTGATCTTGGGCAGCTTGACCGGTTTCTTGTAGTCGGTGAGGGTCGATGCCAGCATGTTCCTCGTGGTCATCGGCTTGTTGATCTCCATGATGTTGTTCCTTTCCGTGTCCCCGTGTCCACGGGTTTGCGTGGACACGGGTTTCCGGGTTTCCGGTTCTGCGGGTGTCAGGCGTTGAATGCGTCGCTGAGTTCCTTGGCGATAAGCCCGTAGCCCGAGGCGGACGGGAACCGGCCCTCGTCCGGCGCGAGGCGCATGGCCTCCTTGTACGGGATGGTCTCCCTGCAATGGGCCAGTCCGTTCTCGGCCAGGAACTCCTCGGCGTGCCTGAGGCTGCGCGTGCCGTAGCGGGTCTGGGTCAGCAGCACCGAGGAGGGCTTGTTGATCTGCCGGATGGTCTCCAGCATGCGTTCCAGGTCGATGGGGCCGGTGGTGGTGACGAGCAGCACGAGGTCGGCCGCGTCCACCGCCGCCTCCACCAGATCGGTCTGCAAGGGAGGCGTGTCGATCAGCACCCATTCCTCCTCGGCGGGCGCGGCGACGGTGAACCGGTTGACGACCTCCACCCCGAAGGGCAGTGGGCGGCCGGCCGATAGGGCCTTGTGCGCCCACAGGGTCGCCGCGCCGGACGGGTCGGCGTCGCGCACCGTCACGGTATGGCCCAGTCGGGCGAGTGCTTCGGCGGTGCCGATGGCGCTGGTGGTCTTGCCGACCCCGCCCTTGAGGTTGACGAAGGCCACCGTTTTCGTGTTCGTGGTCATTGGGATTGTTCCTTTCATTCGGGTTTCCGGCTTCCCGTGTCCACGGGTGCACGGTTCCACGGTTTGCCGCGTATACGGGTTTCCGGAATGGTTCGTCCTTATGGGGCCGGACCGGTTATCTGTATCGGATTGTCTTCAGAAGAGGGTGTCCTGCAAGGGCGGGGTGTGTGTGGCGGCGGCCGGGGCCTTCGCCTTGCCGGTCGAGCGTGTGGTGGCGCGCCATCGTTGCTGGCGTGCGTTGCGCTGCTCGGTCTTGCGGCGTTTGCATTCGCGTTCGCGTGCCGCCGCCACGATCTCGGGGTTCGCGCGGATGTACCGGGCGAGCCGCCGTTCGGCGGTCGGGTCGTCGGGGTCGAACCGGAATCCGGCCTCCCGCGCGGTCTTCAGCACCTGGCGTCGGGCCCTCAACGGCAGTCCGCCGTAGATGCCGTACTGGTCCCGGACCATGATGCCGAACGCGAGGCATTCGGCCCTGACCGGGCAGGCCTCGCAGATCCGCACCGCCGCGCGGCGCAGCTCGTATTGGGTTCGCTGGTTGGGCAGGTCGTCGGGCCCCCACATGCGGTCCGACCACGAGTCGGGGAAATCCGCGCATTCTCCCTTCAGGAACATGCCGGCACCTCCTTCGGCCCACGGCCGCCGATGAAGCCGAAACGGACGGACGCCGGCCCGGTCTCGGCCGGCTTCCGCTGCCCGAAGCCGTCGTCCTTCTCCCTGGATACCGCGTCCAGGAAGGCGCGGCCCGCCCGCAATGCCTCCAGCACGGCATTGCGTTCGCCTTCTGCGTCGTTCGCGGGGACGCGCTTCAACAGCCGGCGCAGGGTGCGCGGTGCCTCGAACCCGTCATTGCCCGCATCGAAGTCGTAAGGGTCGAGCAGTTTCAACACGCGCCGGTCCAGGTTGTCGGGGATCCCGTAGTTCGGCACCTTCGGCGTGGATTCCGCGCTCGGCGGCTGCGCCGTTTCGCCCTTGTCGGCGAGGATGCCGTGTTCGGCGAGCAGGCGACGCCCGTGGGGGTCGTCGGCCATCTGGAGGCATACCTGGTCCCAGTGCCGTGCGAGGGAGCGGGGGCCGGTGAGCGTGCGACGCCAGAAACCGTCATACGGTTTGCCGGAAGCGTCGCCCTTGTCGGTCTTGGAAGGCGGCAGCGACACCCATTCGGCCACGGCCAGCACCAGTGGCATGCCGTGGCGGGCGATCAGCCGTCGGGCGGCGTCGAGTTCGCGTTTGCCGGGCCGGGCCAACGGTTCGGGCACCGGCATCGGCGGCATGGCGCGCAGCCCGTCCGCCATCGTGCGGCACACCGCCTCCGCGTCGGAACCGGCCCCGGAGGATTCGCTGCTTGGGGGTTCGGCTCCGGCGGCGTCGGCCCATGAACCGTCCTCGCGGATTCCGTCATCGTCCGGGGAGGTCTCTCCGCTTGCGGGGAGATGCCCCGTAGGGGCAGAGGGGTTATTGCGTACTAGGGACGTACTGTAGCTCACTAGGTGAGCTGGGGGTGGGGTCACAGCTGTGAACCGTGGTTCACCCGTGAGCTGGGGTTTCCCCGTGTCCCCGTCGACATAACCACGGTCCACATGTGAGCCGGGGTTTCCCTTCGCCCTGTTTTCCGTGGAAGGCCGTCCGCCTCGGGTCGAGTCGATGTCGTTCGAGTCGAAGAAGTCGGGGTCGAGCTCCAGACGGTTCCCCAGGCACAGGTCCCACACGACGGGCCGGTGCCACTCGCTGAAATGCCCGGCCTGGCGTTGGTCGCCGCGACGGATCAGCCCGTTCGCTTCCAGCCATGACAGGTGGCGTTTGACCGTGCTCACGCTGCACTTGCACCACGCGGCCAGCTTCCTGTGCGTCGGATGCGCGTTGCGCCCCTCGTCGTCGGCCACGTTCGCCAGACACATCAGCACGCGAGCGGCACCGTTGTGCCTGGCGTCCACGGGCGCGAACCTGAGCGCCCAATCGACCGCGTTCACGCTCATGCGGCACCCCCTCGGCGGGAGTCTTGCAGACGTGCGCGCAGCATGGGCACGCGCGGCACGGGAACGTCGAGCATCATCGACAGGTAGAAGTCGTGGCTGCCGTCCGACGGGCAGGCCGCCAACAGGCCCGAAGCGGAACCACGGGCCGGGAAGCCGCCATGACGCCCGGCACGCTCAAGCGTTTCATGCGCTCTCATGGCTCTCCTCACTCACGGAACCGGCCGACTCCTCACGCCAACGGGCCTCAAGCATGTCGCGGCGCGTGGCCGCGCGGCACAGGGCGAACGTCAGCAGATAGGACGCGGCGAGAACGAAAACGACGGCGATCACGAGTATGAGGTGCATCATCGGCCCACCCCCATTGATCGCGCGAGGGAGGCCAGCAGACGGACCACGAGAAGCACGATGCCGACTGCCAGACGCAGGAACGGCAGCAACAGGCCGAAACAGGCCACCGCGAGCACCACGAACAGCAGGATCACCAATTCCACCACTCATCACCCCCGCTCACCGAAGGATGCCTGAGCATCGAGAACACCGCGTCATCGCCGCTGAGGGCCTCCACGTCGCGCATCAACGCGTCGATCTCGTCGGACACCATGCCCGCACCGGCCTCGTAGCCGCGGTTGAACACGCAATCCGACGGACCGCCATGGATCAGACGACGGTTCACCGTCCGAGCCGGCGACGAAGCGTTCCGCACGTCACGAAGCGCGTCATGCCGGCCGATCAGATAGGCGACCGCCATGACCTCCCTCACGGTCATCGACGCATCCACGGACAGGGACAACAGGGACATGTAGTCCCGGAAATTCGAGCGCTCCTCGTTATCGAGGGAACGCGCGCCAACGGTCATGGTCATTGCCTCACCTCCGCGTGAAGGGACCAGAAAGCGAAATCCCAGGCATCACGCGAGTTACGGTCGCACCAGCAACCCACACAAGCCAGGCCGCAGGCCACCGGCACCAAAGCGAATCCCGGCAGAAGCAGATTCCTCGCGGCAAGCAGAATCGCCAGAAAAACCACGCACGACAACGCGGCCAGCATCGAAGCGGCAAGACCCGCCAGCTCGTAGCGCCGGGCAGAACGTCGCCAATACAGGGATTCGGAAAATGTAGACGCCATGCACCGCGAACCATTCACGGGGGCGTTACCATCAAAATCAGAAGTCGGCACAGCGACTTCGGTTACACTAGACATTTGTGCAGCCTCCATAATCTAAAAGGCAATGCGAACGATTCAAAAGTTTGGCGACTAGGGAATCGTTCAACATTGGATGTGTTGCATACGCCCGGTTTCGATGTTCCAGATCGAGACCGGGCATTTCCTTATCGGACAAACACCCCCTCACCCTCGCTCAATTGAGATGGATACATAACGTCAAAAGGAATCCCATACTCAGTGTGCAGAATCATCGCACGCCTCATGCTGAGGTCTCTTTTGTAGTTGACGATGCGTGAAACGGTCGAGACGGAAACGTTAAGAGTGGCGGCGACCTGCTCTTGGCCGATACCGCGTTCTTTGAACCAATCATTCATCGGCGTACACACCTCCAGCCTCCATTTTTGTAATACTTTTTACGACCTGCAAAAAGTGTACGACAAACTTGCACTAAACGCAAATCGAGAGGTAATATATTTTGCAACAGGTAAACATATTGTTGTAAAGGTTAAAAATGACCAGTATTGAAACAATGCCGGGCGTCAGCCCCAAGGCGCGAGCCGCATACAAGTTAAAAGTCGTTTCTTTCAACGTTCAGCAGCTTCTGGCCGCACAAGCGAGAGAAGGCAAAAATCAAACTGAGATGGCAAGCTATCTCGGGATAAAGCCTTCCGGTATGTCCCTCAAGATCTCTCGCGCAAACTGGCGATTTGAAGAGGTTCTTTTGGCTGCGGAATATCTTGACACTACGGTGGACGAACTGTCTAACGATGCGATTATGCGCATGATGCTCGGAAACAAGAAAGCCGATCAGATGCTCATGGATATAAATACAGAAAAAGCCACCGGCAACACGCCGATGGCTTCCAATGAGCTCCTGCGGCTGGGCTTGAACCAGCGACCGTCCGATTAACAGTCGGATGCTCTGCCAACTGAGCTACGCAGGAATGTCTGCTGTGTTTGAGATTTCTCTCGCGCACAAGTCACATATCTTACATGCCTGCCACGAAAAAGCAAATTACATGCGTGTAGGGCATGTCGCGCTGAATTCCGCAGAATCGGACTCATCGGATACTATCTCATACAGCCAAAAACCGAACGCGGATATACACTAGCGACTAACGGTAGAGGAGCTGGCTATGGAACGGCGAATACTGATGAAATGCTCAGCCCCCGGGAGGAGCTGGTGTCTGCTTGGCAAATACTGGAATCGGTGAAACGGAACAACCGTCTGAGTATGCGAACCCAGTGGGAACAATCACAAGAGTTCTGATGTTCCGCTGTCACTGCATGGCAGCGGTTGTGACATGGATCGGCCGCGGCTGAAGGTCGAACAACATGACGATGCGGCGATACTGTCACGCGAAATTTCATTGTGGATAACTTCGGAAGCTAGAACCACATAGGTCGTTCTGGCTGGACATCCTGTTTCGGACCCCTCAAGGTGGGTATCACCGGCAAAGAAGCCGGAATCGCATCACACTCACACTATGGGGAGGAATCTCATGAATGCACCACTGTTGTTTGATTGGCGTCGCGACGAAGCCCGACGTGCCAGCAGGCGGCGTCAGCAGGCGCGTCAGCGGGCTCAGGAACGGCAACGGCGTATGGATGCCATAATCGCGTTGACCGCCGTTATCGGCCTGCTGCTTGCCTTGGGAGTAGGGCTGGAATCCACGCCTCAGCATGTTGCGCATGCGGATACTGCGGTGACCGGAGATGCGGCATACACGGTGGAGGATTTCACCGATATGTCTGATTTGGCGTGGCGCAATGGCAATCAGTGCGAATCCCGGTTCGACTGGCCGGTCGACGATCCACAGGTCGAACAACAGTTCGAGCGGCCGATCAACCCGTGGGCACCAGGTCATCGCGGAGTGGATCTTGTTGCGGAGCAAGGTACCGTAATTCTGTCACCACAGGTAGGGACCGTGAGTTTTGCTGGCAAAGTAGCTGGCAAAGATGTGGTGAGTGTACGGCATCGTGGAGGTGTCACGTCGACATTCGAACCGGCCGTTACCGAGCTCTCAGTGGGGGATACGATCTCCCGCAGACAGCCCGTAGGCATCGTTGAAGGCAGCTCGGACCATTGCGAAGACCGTTGCCTGCATTGGGGCCTCAAGCGAGGAACGGCCGATTATCTTGATCCACAGCAATATGCGGGGAGTCGAAAAATCGTACTGAAACCGTCATGATTTAACGGTGATTGTCGGCCGGAACAGGGCCGTACGGAAGAGACATCGCAGGCGGCTAGCGGCGTGACGAGTATGAATCACAGACCGGCATCGGCCAAGGAAATATATCCGGGGTCGATCAGCGCGGACTTGAGATTGCTGGCGCTGACAGCCAGCAACGGTTCGCTGATGGTCGGGATCTTCTTCACGCCGCCTACCTCGGAGTTCCTGATTGAAGGCATGGAATTCAGCGCTTCGTCCTTGTTGAGCTTGGCGCAGGCCTGAGCGATATCCGTGGCGATGGTCTGTCTGTCTTCCATGCCGGTCATCCATTGCTTGCCATTGACAATGGATGGGATGTTCGAGACATACGCGCCGTATCCGGTTACTAGAGGCCACTGCGAGTCACGGTCCTTGTCGGAAGCGGAGGTGTCCTTGTCCGCATCGTCATCGGAACTGGATGAGTCGTTTGCGTTGTCGTTTTCAGGGGATTTGATCGGGTCCGGCACGGCGTCGCGGCTGAGATCCTTCTTGCCGGTGATATTGCCGACAATGCCCGAGATGGTGATCTGCGGATTGATATCGGCGGCAGAGCCGGTGTATCCCAGATCGTCCAATTCCTTGACGACCTCGGAGGCGATGTAGTCGTTCATCGTGATGATGCCGTCAATACGGGTGAGTGTGGACTGTCCGTCGGTTTTTGCCAGACGCTTGTCAAGCACTTTCGCAGTGGAGCCTTCCTTAGCGGCATCGTAGGCCACGGCTTGCCAATCGTTTTCCGTGGATTTGCCGTCCAAGGTGCCTGAAGGGCTTTCCACAACGCCCTTCTGATAGTAGGAGCCCAGTACCTGCCAGATACCACGGAACGCCTCTTGGGCGAACGTGGAATCGTTGGCGTTGCCTTTTTCGTCCATGGCGGTGTATGGCAGCAGCACCTCAATGTATTTGGGGTTGTCTTTACTGGCCTTATCCAACTTGAGTTTGGACACCATCTTTTCCGCCTGTAGCTTGCCGATGGTCTGGGCGTCCGAGAACTTGACGAAGGCGTCCGGCTTATATCCCTCGATACTGTTGCCGAGCAATACCACATGCATGCCGGATTCCTTGGCCAGCTTGAGCGATGAGACCAGCCGGTCCACGGCCTGCGCCTGCTCGTCCGATGCAGTGCTGTCGCTCTCAGTGTTGGACGAATCGTCTTTGGACGAGTCGTCTTCGGAAGATTCACCGTCAGAAGTAGCTCCCTCATCCGTGGCATCGTTGGTGCTCAGGTTCTGGCTGATGTAATCGCCGTATTGGCGAGTGGAAGCGTCGGCCTCGACTACTGGAGCCACGAGCAATGTCATGTTGTCGGGCGCGATGGCAATGCCGGAATCGTCCGTGGTGTTATTCGAAAGATGATCGACCACAAAGTCTTGGATGGCGCGGCTTTGCTTGTCCAACGAGTCGGACGTCGTATGATTGATATCGCCTTTCTTGAAACCGGCGTCGACCAGAGCCTTGGTCAGGTCAGGCACCAGCTTCGCCCACTTGTTCAGTGGCGTCTGCTGGTTCAGCGTGATGCCGTCCGAAGGTGTGAACACGGCCACGCCGCCGGCAGAATTGGACGTCACCGTGGTTTGACCATCTACAACGGTCTTATTGTCTGAGGTGCACGCGGTCAGTGACAGCACCATCGCGCAGGATGCGATAATGGCGGCGAGCAGGGTGGTTGAGCGGCGTGCGAACACCATAAGCGGCGAAACCTCCTCAAGCGGGCGTGAAAACAAACTGAATCACGATTCTAGTAGGCCGTATACGAAAAAGTCCCGGACCAGTGGACAAATCGCCACATATCCGGGAACAATTAGGGGTATTACGTGCGTGCATCGAACAACTGTCATGATTATCGTGCTGAGGAACATTCCAGATGAAGCACGACAATCATGACAGTTTGCGACATGACATGACCCATGTAGGTCCGCACGATGTGTTCGATGATTTACTCGGCCAGAGCCTTGGCCAGGTTCTCGTCCAGCGCGTTCATGAAGCCGTCGGTGTCGAGCCACGGTTCGTCCGGGCCGATGAGCATGGCCAGATCCTTGGTCATCTGACCGCCTTCAACGGTGTCGACGATGACCTTCTCCAGCGTCTTGGCGAAGTGACGGACTTCGGGCGTGCCGTCCAGATCGGCGCGGTGCTTAAGGCCGCCGGTCCACGCGAAGATGGAGGCGATCGGGTTGGTGGAGGTCTTCTCGCCCTTCTGCCAGCGGCGGTAGTGACGGGTCACGGTGCCGTGCGCCGCTTCGGCCTCGACGGTCTGGCCGTCCGGGGTCATGAGCACGGAGGTCATGAGGCCCAGCGAACCGAAGCCCTGGGCCACGGAGTCGGACTGCACATCGCCATCGTAGTTCTTGCAGGCCCAGATGTAACCGCCGTGCCACTTCAGGGAGCTGGCCACCATGTCGTCGATCAGGCGGTGCTCGTAAGTCAGGCCGGCCTCGGCGTACTTGTCCTTGTATTCGGTCTCGAACACCTCGGCAAAGATGTCCTTGAACTGGCCGTCGTAGGCCTTCAAAATCGTGTTCTTGGTGGACAAGTACACCGGGTAATGACGCATCAGGCCGTAGTTGAAGCAGGCGCGAGCGAAACCGCGGATCGAATCGTTGACGTTGTACTGCACCTGGGCCACGCCGCCGTCTTCGCCGTAGTTGTAGACCACGTGCTGAATCGGCTCGGAGCCATCGTCCGGAGTGAAGGTGACGGTCAGCTGGCCGGCTCCCGGAACCTTGAAATCGGTGGCCTTGTACTGGTCGCCGAATGCGTGACGGGCCACGACGATCGGCTTGGTCCAGCCGGGCACCAGACGAGGCACGTTGCTCATCACAATCGGCTCGCGGAAGATCGTGCCGCCCAGGATGTTGCGGATGGTGCCGTTGGGGGACTTCCACATCTTCTTGAGACCGAATTCCTTGACTCGGGCCTCATCGGGGGTGATGGTGGCGCACTTGACACCGACATGGTGCTTCTGGATGGCGTGGGCGGCGTCGATGGTCACCTGGTCATCGGTCTCGTCGCGGTGCTCGATGCCCAGATCGTAGTAGTCGAGGTTCACGTCGAGGTACGGCAGGATCAGACGATCCTTGATGTCCTTCCAGATCACGCGGGTCATCTCGTCGCCGTCGAGTTCGACGACAGTGCCTTCGACCTTGATTTTGGCCATGCTTCCTCCTGATAGATGGTGTGAAGATGATTTAGTCATAGCGCATGTTTGTAACGACTTGAAGCAATCGTCCGGTCCGTGGGAAACGGCCTTGTTGGCGTCCCACCCGGGCAATAGGCTGGAAACCATGTCTCAGGAAATTGAAATCGGTTTGGGCAAAAAAGGCCGTCTCGGCTACGCACTCGACGATGTGGCAATCGTCCCCTCCCGTCGCACCCGCGACCCCGAGGACGTCTCCACCTCTTGGCAGATCGACGCCTATGAGTTCGATGTGCCGGTGATCGGCGCCCCCATGGATTCGGTGACCAGCCCGGCCACCGCCATCGCCATGGGCAAGATGGGTGCGCTCGGCGTGCTCGATCTGGAAGGTCTGTGGACCCGTTACGAGGATCCGACCCCGCTGTTGGACGAAATCGCCGGACTGCCGGCCGATCAGGCCACCGAGCGTATCCAGCAGATCTATGCCGAGCCGGTCAAGCCGGAGCTCATCACGCAACGTCTGCACGAGATTCGCGCCGCCGGTGTCACCGTGGCCGGCGCGCTCTCCCCGCAGCGCACCCAGCAGTTCTACTCCACCGTGGTGGACGCGGGCGTGGACCTGTTCGTGATCCGCGGCACTGTGGTCTCCGCCGAGCACGTCTCCTCCGGCCAGGAACCGCTGAACCTCAAGAAGTTCATCTACGACCTTGACGTGCCCGTCATCGTCGGCGGCGCATCCAACTACACCGCTGCCCTGCACCTGATGCGCACCGGCGCGGCCGGCGTGCTCGTCGGCTTCGGCGGCGGCGCGGTCTCCGCCACCCGCCAGACCATCGGCGTGCAGGCCCCGAT
>ENA-OUOW01000743-OUOW01000743.1-human-gut-metagenome-genome-assembly--contig:-NODE-743-length-26162-cov-8.712223_pt1 | contig 26162 bp, 15 predicted proteins | sample MGYA00237938_ERZ548769 | MGnify/ENA primary metagenome ERZ548769 (study PRJEB26490, sample SAMN05356870) | human gut metagenome | biome: terrestrial biome; feature: human-associated habitat; material... | reverse complement strand
GGCCTGCGGGACGCCCTTTGGGCGTCCCCTACGAGCCACTATTTTACAATAACAGCCAGTACGTCGCCGGTCTTTACGTTATCGCCGGGGTTGACGCGGATTTCGTGGAGCGTTCCGTCTGCCGTCGCCGTGATGTCGTTCTGCATCTTCATGGCTTCCAGGACGAGGATGATGTCGCCTCGTTTGACGGCTTTGCCAGCTTCAGCTTTGAGGGCCGAAATCTTGCCCGGCATGGGGGCCTTGACGGTGATGGCACCTTCCGGGATCGGGCCGCCTACGGCGGGAGCCGGCGTGGCAGCCGGAGCCGGAGCCGCTGCCGGTGTCGGTGCGGGAGCTGCCGGAGCCGGTGCGGCTGCAACCTGCGGAGCTGGAGCCGCTGCCGGAGCGCCTCCCATTTCTTCGACTTCTACTTCATATGCTTTTCCATTGACGGTAACCTTGAATTTTTTCATATATATAATCCTCCTGGATTTAAATATTCACTTCATTAACGACTCATACCACCCAGGCGGGCTGCCATAGCCCAGCTTTCCCGATGGCGTTTATAACCGCGTTTCTGCGGACGGATAGAACGGATTGCCGACGGCGGATAGCCATAGGCGGCAACAGCGGCCATGATGACAGCGACGACTTCATCGTCTAGGCCATCTTGAGAACCTTGGGGGGCCGTTTCTTTTACGACAGCCATCGGCCGGGCTGCGACGACGGCGGGCTGGCGCTGGCCGACAGGGACGACGGGGTTCGTCAATTCCGATTTTTCCGCTTCTTCCGGTTCCGACGGGACCGTTTTTTCAACCTTGACAGGGTCCTTCAAATTTTGGACGGCTTCGGCCAGTTCTTTGACGCTCTGCTGGAAGTCGGCAACGTCCTTCATCTTGTCTTCCAGAGCGCGGAAGCGGGTATTATAGTACCGGCTCAGGACCAATGTCATGGCGACCAGCAGGACGATGACGGCAAATTGAATTTCTATCATACAGCAGCCTCCTTATAACGGCATGTTGCCGTGTTTCTTCGACGGCCGTTCTTCCCGCTTGCTGTAAAGCATAGCCAGGGCGCTGATGATGCGCGGACGCGTTTCCTTCGGTTCGATGACGCAATCGATCTGGCCGTGTTCGGCTGCTTTATAGGGCGTCGAAAATTCATTGATATATTCCTGTTTCTTCTTTTCTTTTTCCGGGTCGTGCTTAAAGATGATATTGGCTGCACCATCGGGGCCCATGACGGCGATTTCTGCCGACGGCCAGGCCATGACCATGTCGGCGCCGAGCTGGCGGCAGCACATGGCGATGTAGGCACCGCCGTAGGCCTTGCGGGTGACGACGGTAATCTTGGGGACCGTCGCTTCACAGTAAGCATAGAGCATCTTGGCACCGTGGCGGATGATGCCGCCGTATTCCTGAGTCGTCCCAGGCAGGAAGCCCGGTACATCGACGAAGGTGACGACAGGGATATTGAAGCTGTCGCAGAAGCGGATGAAACGAGCCGCCTTGTCCGATGCGTTGATATCCAGGCAGCCGGCGAGGAACTTCGGCTGGTTGGCGATGATACCGACGGTCTGGCCGTCAAAGCGGGCGAAGCAGGTGATGATATTGAGGGCATAGTTTTCCAGGACCTGGAAGACATTGCCGTCGTCGACGCAGGATTTGATGACGTCGAGCATATCGTAAGGCATGCTGCTGTCGTCGGGGATGACCGAATTGAGGCTTTCGTCTTCGCGATTCGGGTCATCGTCCGATTCGACGACCGGCGCTTCTTCCATATTGTTGCTGGGCAGGAAGTCGAGGAGGGCCTTGATCTTTTCGATGCAGTCGTCTTCATTTTCACAGGCAAAGTGAGCCACGCCGGAAATAGAGCTGTGCGTCATGGCGCCGCCCAATTCTTCGGCCGTCACTTCTTCGGCCGTGACCGACTTGATGACGGCCGGGCCCGTGAGGAACATATCCGACGTATTCTTGACCATGAAGACGAAGTCCATCAGGGCCGGACTGTATACGGCACCGCCGGCGCAGGGCCCCATGATGACGGCGATCTGCGGGATGACGCCCGATGCGGCCGTATTATTCATGAAGATGCGGCCAAAACCGGACAAAGCATCGACGCCTTCCTGGATGCGGGCACCGCCGGAGTCATTGATGCCGATGACAGGGGCTCCCATCTTCAGAGCCATTTCCTGCATCTGGGCGATTTTATGAGCGTGCATTTCGCCGAGCGAACCGCCTTCGACCGTAAAATCTTCGGCATAAGCGAAGACCAGGCGGCCGCGTACCGTACCGTAGCCGGTAACGACGCCGTCGCCGGGGATTTCCTTTTCCTGCATGTTGAAATTCATGCAGCGATGATGGATGAACTGCCCCATTTCCGTGAAGCTGCCTTCATCAAATAACTTAGCCAGCCGTTCGCGGGCTGTCATCTTGCCTTTTCTATGTTGCGAATCAATTCGCTTCTGACCGCCGCCCATCTCGATTTTCGCGAGCTTTTCATGGAGCTGGTCAATCTTTTCCTGAACTGTAGCCATTCTTATACCTCCAGTATCAAAGTATTTTATCAGGTCACATAACAATAAAGTATAGCATGAAATGCTCTAAAATGCTATATATCAATCAAAACTGCTCAAAACAGCCGTTTTCCAATGATTGCATTTTCCATTATGTCCATATTGTACCACATTGTATCACGTTGTAACATTTATTTTTGACGATTTTTTGACGAGCCGTGAATGGAAAACAGCCTGCCGTCCGTGATGGATAGCAGGCTGTTCCTTTTATTTATCGAACTTTAGGACGACTTTCTTAGCAAGGTCATTTATCTTGGTTTGCCGCTGGTCGATTTCCTGGCGTTTCCGGTCCGGGTCCTTTTTCGGATCATTGCGGATAGCCTTGATTTCTTTATTGAGTTTCGATACCGAACTTACAGCGGTGTCTACCCGCTTCAATTCCTTCGGCTTGTTCGATGAAGACTTCTTGCCCTTGCGCTGTTTGCCAGCGTCGGAACGTTCGTAGTCGTCGTTCATGTCTTTCTGGATTTCATACATTCGGTTGACGTATTCGCTGTTCTGGCCGTTCTGACGGATGAACGAGCCAATGACAGGCATTTCATACCAATACTTAGCCGGTTCCGACGGACGGCTGTTACCGCGTACATAGCTAATCGGGTCATTGAGCATATTAGCTATGAAACGGCCGGCGCTGCCGAACCATCCACTAATCCAGTTATCAATCGCAATCGGCGACAACTTGATGCTCTTGGCAAGCCAGGTATCACCTAACGACTTGGCTAATTCACTCGTATAGCTGGTAAACTGCATTTCGGACGGAGCCTTTTGCAGGCTGGCGGGTACGAGGTTCCGGCCGGTCCAGAACGAATAGTTGGTCATCCATTCAATGAGCGGACGGACGACGGCCGGATACAGGCTAGGCGTCATCGCTTCGGCGTACTGGCGCGCCCATTCCTTCATCCCGTGCGGGTCCGTGCCGGTCATCTGGTTCAAGACGGCTTCGATACCGGAGCCGAACAGGATACCGACTTCCTGCGGCTTTGGGATGAGCAGATGTGTTCCGCCTGGCAGGGGGATGGCCCAGTTGGTATACTTCGTGTTTTCGTCGAGTTCCTTATACCAATCGTCGTCATGGTTGATAGCCCACAATCCCAGCGACGGCAGGATAATCCAGATAACGGTATTCAGAATGGCCCGCATGGGGTTATCCTTGAACGTCCGGATAAACTTATCCGTGCCTTGAATCGTCGCATTGAAGAACGGCACGTACTTATTGACTATCTGGCCCTTCTTGCCATGGCGCGAGAAGTCCAGCGTGATTTCACGTGCCAGCTGGCCTGCCTGGTCGATGGACAAGCCCTGGTTGCGGGCGCGTCTGAATTCGCCGGCGCGGGTGCTGTCTTCGATGAGGTTGCCGAACTTTTCGTACTTGTGCCATGCATAGCTGATGAGCTGGCGGACCTGCTTCACGACAACCGGGTACGAGTCGTACTTATGGCCCATTAGTTCTTTAGTGAGGTCACGACTGCTGTCCGCGTCCGCCCGCATATACGTCGACATGCTGGCCCCGCTGGCGTGATATTCGGCGGAGAATTCCTTATCAAAGTGCAGTTTCCAGGCACCGCGTACATTGTTGACGAACGGCAGATAGAACCCGGTCTTGGAGTTTACCGTGGCCGACATGGTATCACGTAATAAGTTGCGGACAATGAAAGACGGGCTGATAGTGGCCCCGGTCCGCAAGGTCTGCGCGATACTGCTTGCCATCTTAATCGTGAATCGGTTCGTTTGGGCGTCGTTATTCGTGAGCGCGTCGTAGATTTCCGGTGTCGTGCGGTATACGACTTGTTCCCCATTCTGCCATACCGTGAAGGCAAAGGCCGTCGGGTCGGCCTGTTTTAGCGTCGGGTCGCGGACGACGACGTCACCCAGCCCGGCAAAATCCTGGCCCAGCTTGACGAATGTCTTGGCGACGTTGTTCCGTTCGCATTTGCTAATCATGGATACCGCCATCTGCGACAACGAGGTTATCGGGTCGAGGATAGGCCGCTTGCCGCCGCCTTCGATACGCTTGATACCGTTGCTGACGTTAGCGTAGCCGCCGCCTTTATTGAATACGCCGATAGTACCTATCATCTCATCCATATCCGTGATACCGTCCGACATATCGCGATACATGGGGCAATAATGCTTATACTTGCGGAGCTTCCCAGCAAGGTCCTTGGAGATAAGACCCTGCTGTTGGAGAATGTTGACGATATTCGTATTGATATCCCAGTACATCTGCGCTATCTTCTTGATGCTTTCGGGCGTATTCTGGATGATTTCCCGCGTACCTTCTTCATCAAAGCCAGCGGAGCGCGCGTATGCGTCGTGGTAGTGCTTTTCAAGCTCTTCCGTACGCATGGCAATTAGATAGTTACCCAGCGCGTCATAGGCGTTCTCAGCGCCCGTTTTAGACACGTCTTCCTTGGATACCTTATTAAGGGCGTCCATAATGTCTTTCATGGTGACGTTCTTCGTAATGGCGTGGCCGTAAACCTTATTCAATACTTTATACGTCTCTTCGACGCTTTTGCCGCCTGTAAGGAATAACAGCGCACGGCTGGAGGCTACGTTAATAGCCATTTGTGCCTGCTTGTGGACGTCATAGTCATAGGCCAGTTTTCTACCCAGTTCAGCTTCTGCCCTGGCGACGACTTTTGCAAAGATATGCTTGTCATCTACCCAGTTCGTGTAGAACTTATCAAAGTGTGTGTGCAACCATTCCTTGGGATGCTTACGGAGCTGTACTTTTTTCTTTTCGCGGGCGATACTGCCGGCGGCCCGTTCGGCGGCGGTCTGGCCCTGGTAGGTTTCATTCAGCTGAATGACTTTGTCGAGCTTTTCTTTTAAGTCGGGATGCTGTTCCAGGCCTTCGTCGAAAATCTTTGCGTAAGCCGGATAGGTTTCACGGGCCAGTTCCGGGTTGCGAATCATCATGGCCCCAAAGTCCATGATAGCGTTCTGCCGTGCTTGTGCCGGGGTAAGACGTTCGTTGACGCCGTTCATCTTGTTTTCGGCGGCGTTCTTATCCTGCCGGTCCAGGACCTTATTTGCCAATTCTAGGTTGCCTTTCAGCTGCATGACGTTGTCGAGATGCAGGGCGAGGATACGGCCGTAGTTGCTCATATTGAAGTACCCCATACGGTTAAAGCCTGCGTGGGCGTGGCGATCATACAGGTCGGTAGCCTGTGGACGGACGGCCTGCTTCTGGTCCGGGTCGAATTTACTGGACTCTCTTAGCTCCTTCCGTTCTTTATCGGTAAGGCGGCTCCCTTCGTAGATATGGACAATATCGTTGATAGCGTCGATAATGTCTTGCGGTTTGACAGGTGCTTCTTCCTGGTCATCCTGGCGGACAGCGTAGCGCCGTTCGTTATTGTCGCGGGCGCCTCGTTCCCATACTTTACCGGACTCAATCTGCCGGAATATATCGTTCACGGTTTCAACACCGGTGAAGATTTTCCTCATCTTTACGGCAAAGTCCTTGATTTTTTGGAACAGTTTTCCCCATGCCGTGCCGCGTCCGTGCTTACGGGCTTCTACCCATTCGGCGTACTTGTCCGCACGCTGTTCTGCATCGGGGATAGCTTTCGTGATAGCGGCTTTTTCTTTGTCCGTGAGTACGGATTTTTCCGCGATATGATAGGCTTCGTGGAATCCAGTGCCTTCACGGCTACCCTGTGCAACGGCGATATAGGCGTCTTTGCCGTGAGTCTGTGCGTAACCTTCGACCACGACATCACCGTCAATGTCGTGGTCTTTCTTAGCCTGCGCCAGCTCTTCATCCGTGACGGCGATACCGTTTCTTACGTCGACGGTTATCTTCTGCCCGTTAGGCATGGTGAATGTGAGGCGGTCGCCGTCTTCTAAGACGTTCGAGGCAGTCTTAAAGGCTTCCTTCATTTCGGCCTTGATGGCTTCCTTCGTCCGCGTGATAGTCTCGCCAGCGTCCCGGACGGAGTACTGCGTTTCGTCATTGGACTTGGTTTCCTGTGTATCTTCCGGCTTGGTTTCTTTCGTCACGTTGCCACCTTCGAGCAACTGGTTTTCAATCGCCTTGTCGATTGCGGCTAATTCGCTAGTGACCTTTGCAAGCTTTTCCGTATACGGGTTTTTCTGCTCTACTATCTTCTTGTCATCACTGAGACGCGCTTTCAGCTTATCTACATGTTCTTTTTCGTCGGTCAGAACACGAGGGAGCGCCCTCAACGTGTTTTCCACACCTGCGACGGAGCCAGTCAGTACGTCGTAAGAGAAATTGCCGACGAGCTGATATTTAGCAACGCCGCTAACAGGAATCCAGCCGTTTATCCTTAAACCACCAATTTCACCAATTGTCGTTGGCGTGTTCTTGAATTTCTTCGCGGCCTTTTCCAGTGCTGCCATTGCGTTCTTACGTTTGGTGTAGGTATGCCCCATTATCTTCATGACAAAGTTATCGCCGGACGTATCTTTCAGCGCTTTGATATCGCTTTCGATAAGCTCAACTCTATGCTCTGCTGCTTCGATTTTCTTTGGCAGGCTTTCCATGTCATACTCTGCATCACGCACCTGGTATGCAAACTGTCTCGACGCATTGGTAAGTTTGGTCAATTCGCCTTTCATCGTCAAACGTTTCTTAATGAGCGGATTACCTGTTGCCGCATTTTCTACGTCGGCGTAGGAAAGTGTGACCATATCGGTATCTTCTACGACGCGAACGCCCGTGCTCTTACTCATTGCCTGCGCGATGATGGACGCTTTGTTTTTGAGCTTTTCCCACATATTGGCGTCAAAACTGTCTTTAATGACGTAGTTGAAAATCTCTACTTCGTCGTTCAAGTTGCCTTGACGGAGAATACGGCCGTGACGCTGTTCGAGGTCGCGCGGACGCCATGGAGCGTCGAGATCATGTAAGGCTACAAGGTGGTGCTGGCAGTTCGTGCCTGCCCCCATCTTACTGGTCGAGCCAATGAGGATACGGATTTCGCCGTTGTCTACTTTCTCGAAAAGTTCTCTCTGCTGGTCTTTGTTTTTGGCGCTTTGGACAAATGCGATTTGGTCGGACGGGATACCGCGTTCCCTTAACGCCTGCATCAGACGGGCGTATACTTCACCGTTTTCCTTTTCGGCATCGTCGGCGGCATCGTCCTCTGTATCGTTGTTTTTGGCCTTTTCGTTTTCGGCTTTCGGGATACCGTAATCGCAGAATACGAGCTGAGCGCCCTTGACGTCGGTCGTCTTATTGAACACATCGGCGATATTGTCGGCACATGCGTTTATTTTAGCGTCGGTCATGGTCATGTGACGCAAGTCGTTCGTGAGCGACAACATGTTGTCCGCGCCTTTCTTCATCTTGAACGCATTGGCCTTAATATTCGCGATACGTTTCGGTACTTCCGTCTTGATGTAATTTACAATGGCCGGGTCGGCATCCAGCGTAATGGTCGTTGGCTTGCCGTTCTTGAGTTTCGGGATATTAAGATGTAATTCGTCCTGCGTCTTGATATCGGCAAAACTACGGAACATGGTAGTCAGTTCGGCCATGTTGATGAAATTCTTGACTCTATTGACTTTACGGAATCCGTCGCCGCTTGGCTTTCTTTCAATGCCCGTGCCGATTTCGGCGAACGTACGAATCCAACTGTCAAACAGGTTTACGCCGTGTTCTTTGAGCATTTTCGGCACTAAGTACCGACTCATGGTGTAGAGTTCTGCAATGGTATTTGAGATAGGCGTCCCGGTTGCGAATACGACGCCGCGCCCGTTGCGTGTTTCTGTGAGCCACTGTGTTTTGAGGAACATATCCTGTGAACGGTTAGCGTCGGAATTAGTGAGGCCGGATACGCCGCCGATAGACGTTTCATAGTGCAGATTCTTGAACAGGTCGGCTTCATCGACAAAGATTTGGTCAATACCCAGTTCTTCGAACGGAATTCCAATATCCTTAATATCATCGTCCAGTGCTTCGTTCAGCTTTTCTTTCAGCGTTTCCTTACGGGCTTCGAGATTACTTTTATCTCGCTTACTCATATTTCCGTCTTTGGCTTCTTTAACAGTCTGCTCAAGAATGTCGAGCTGTTGTTGGATGTATTTTGCTTTGGTTTCCGGCGATACCGGCAGGCGTTCAAACATAGTGTGGGACATGATAATGCCGTCCCAGTCTTCCGTCTGAATCCTTGCCAGTGCGCGGTTTCTGGCCGCTCTGCTTTCATCCAGTTTCTTCTGTTCTTCCTTCGTCAGCTCATCACGCCGCAACTTGCGCTTCTTCTTACGTCCGTCTTCTGTCTTTTCTTCGACGGTCATTTTCTTTACGGCAGGCAGGTCATCGCCACTCTTAATGACTAGTAATTTAGCTTCGGGGCACAACTGTCTGAATTCGTCTGCAAACTGCTTGACGACGTTATTAGGTACACAATAAAGTGGCTTATTGGCAATGCCCAAACGGCGCATTTCCATACCTGCGGCCTGCATTTCCCATGTTTTGCCAGCGCCGACACAATGGGCAACTAGAGTGTTCCCACTAGTGAGCATCCGCCATACGGCGTCTTTTTGATGTGGGCGCAATGTGATTTCCGGGTTAATCCACGGGAAAGTCAAATGCGAACCGTCATATTCACGAAGAACCGTATTGTTGAAGTTGTCGTTATAGTACCTGGCCAGGCGTTTCGCACGATCCTTGTCACCCCATAACCAACGTCTAAAGTCTTCACGCAGGCGGTCGGCCGTTGCGTTTGCCGCGTCCGTTGCTTCACGGTCGACGACGTTATCTTTTTTGGCCCCTTTGTAAATGGTGATAGCCTTATTGTTCAGTACTGCTTCCAGTAGTTTGGAGAATTCAATACCGTTTGCCCTGTATTGTGCGCTGGAATCCCATCCCGATACAGTCCACTTCGCAAGCGTGGGATAGTATTCAACGTCGAGGCCCCTGTTGGTAATGGAATCGACAAACGCCTGGACGTCACTAGGCGGTACCCACGGCGAACCGAGGTTGACCATGATTTCTTCCGGCACGAGGTCTTTAGGAATGACTTTTTTTAGCTCATCGACGTTCCGCTGGTACGTGGAATCCTTTACCGCTGCTGTCACGGCCTGCGAATACTTTTCACGCACATTACCGGATAAGTATTCGTCACGCGCTACGTAGTCTTCCGTTACGGGGTCTTTGAATATCTTGCTTCCCAGTGCTTTAGCAATGACTTCCGGCTTTTCGCCGCCGAGCAACTGGCTCATATAGTCCATATCGACATAGCCCTTGTTCTGCAACGAGGCAATAAGCGCGTCGTCCGGCTTATCGGCTTTTGTGATTTGGACTTTCGGGTTCATGGTACGCATGGTGAATACGTCTGCTTTGTCGGCGTGAGACAGCACTTTCTTGTTCCCTTTTTTGGCGAATTGCAGGTTCCGTTCCAGTGCAAGCACCATGCCTGCGTCCGGGTCTTGAATGAACGCGCGTGTTACTAACGGGTCGTTCAGATAGCCGTTTTTCTTGACAAATGCGTCGTAGTCCTTGTTCAGCTTTTTGCGCAGAATGGCCAACTGCTTATCCGTCGCCTTTACGTCGCGTTGTGCCGTATAAAGGGCGTTAAGGTCTTTCTTGATAGCGATATAACCTTTGATACGCTGCGCTACCTTCCCTGTCTTGGCAATATCCAGTTTTACATCCTTGTCATACTGGTACTGGTAGATTTCGCCGTTTTCGATGTGGTATTCGCCGTCACGGTATGTCTTTTCTTTCACGGCCTTTTTGTTGACGATTTGCGGATTGAATCGCGGTTCGTTGCTACGGTTGATAGGTTGATAGACGTCTTTGGGCAAACGGTTAAAGCCTTTTTCAAGCAATTCAGCTACGTCAGTATCGGCTTTTTTCGTTACCTTCATGACGGTATTACCAAACTGATCCCGGCCTGTGCCATAATCGCCTAAGATATTATCTTCGTGCTTTTTGAAATACTCGTTGACGGCGTACTGGTTGTACATGTTCAGTCCGCCACTTTCGATTTCAACAAAACTGTTGGCGTACTTCGACGGCTGTTTGTCCTTGTCACGCTTACGGAAGACAACGACGTCGGTCGCAACGTCCGTGCCTGCATCCGTGAACGTGCCGGACGGCAGTTTAAACGCGCCAATAAGGTCTGCTTCACCTGCGAGATAGTGACGCATCCGGGCCGCGTCGGTACGTCCCGTCAGTGAGCCTTGCGATGTGATGAATACCATAAGGCCACCGGGTCGAACCTTATCAATGCCATTTGCAAAGAAGAAATTGTGTATCTGATAGCCCTGTACCTTGACCTGGCTAAACGGGATATTGGAGATAACTAAGTCGAAGTAGTTGTCACCTGCTACGTCACGCTGGAACGGTGCATTTTCGACGGCCGCACTAGGATAAAGCATCTTAGCGAAACGGGCGGTCAAGTTGTCCATTTCCACGCCGTACAGTTGGGAATCTTTGCGCATACTCTGCGGCATGTTGCCGAAGAAGTTACCAGTCCCCATAGACGGGTCGAGTACGCGCCCATGTGTAAAGCCGAGATGTTTGACGCCTTTCCATATTGCCTTGACAATCGGTGCCGGAGTATAGAAGGCATCGAGACTGCTTGCTTGTGCGGCCTTGTATTCTTCATCCGTCAACAGTTCGCGCAATTCTTTGTTTTCCGGCGTACCTTCTTTAAAGGCATCCTTCAAGCCGCCCCATCCGTTGTATTCGCCCAATACTTTTTGTTCGGTCGGCGTCGGCATCCTGTCTTCTGCTTCGAGTTGTTTCAGCAGCTTAATAGCTTTGACATTCTGCTTATATCTGCTCTTTTCGTCCTTGGGCTGCGATTTATTACCAATGGTGTAATCGTGGCCCGGCGTTTCTTCTGCGGACGGTTTGGCCTGTGCAGGCGTTAACGGAATAGACTGTTTATTTCCTCGTTCACCAGTTCCCGCGCTGTCATCCTTGCCCACGCCAGTTCTTGCTGGTACTGTTCCGGCGGCGTGTCCTTCGGAATCCGACTGATTTCCACTTGTTCGTATTCCTTCTGCTTCTTGTCCATCATGTCCAGGAATCGTTCCAGCTTTTCCACTGTCGTTTCCTTCGCTTGTTTCGGCTTCCACGCTTTCAAGTCTTCCATTAGCATCATTGCTCTTTCCCTGTTCTTGCCCATCGTTACCGACTCCTTCCTTAGCTTCTTTCATATGCGTTCTTGCATCTCTAATAATGCTGTCGGCATATTTATCAAGCATTTCATTTTTGTATGCATCCGTAACGATACGACCCGAAGAATAAAGGCCTTTCGCTACATTGAGCCTACCGCGAAGTCCGGCAATTTCATTCTTTGTGAGTTCCTTGCCTTGCACTTCTTCGGCGATTTCCTGCATTTTATCATATGCTTTCTTGAAGTCTTCTTCTTCATTATCTACCTTTGGCGCCGTTTCGGCAACGGGTTTTTCTGGCATTTCTTTCAACTTCCACCCGTTAGGTAGTTTACCGTCCCTTTGCATTATTTCTTTACGCCGCTTATCGACACGAGCAATATCCCGCTTCATGGTTTCGATAGCGCTTTCTATATCTTGGTGACGCCAGTTGTGTGGTGTGGAATCAAGACGTTTGTCTGTTCTTTCCTCCTTGCCAATCTTGTCGAGTTCGGCGTTCACTTCGTCCTTCGTGAGTTTGCCGTGGTCGTATTGGTCTTGCAGGTCGTCGATACGCTTACTATACTCTTTCGACGCTGCATCTGCTTCTTCCCTAGTTGGTGCTTCTTTTTTCACCTTGTCGTCGGAAATCGTGGTGACGATGACATGATCCTTGAGGAATTTTTCGGGCGTTTCTTTTGTGGCCGATTCAAGCTCTTTCGCCGTCTTCCGGGCCTTGCGGTTCCGGCTGGCTTCTAGGCGCATGCCATTGGCTTTTTTCATGGCGTCGTTAGCTAAATCAAGTGCCATTTTATAATCATCGAACGATAACTTTTCTTTCGACTCGATGGCTTCCATGGCTTTAAATTCTCCCCAACGAGCAGCATTAGCATCCTTCATAATAATTTTTAGCTTGTTGATAGCCCGCGCCGGGGTGAGCTTCTTATGGTCCAGCCTATCCATAATGTCATCGACAGCCTGCTTATAAGGTAAGATTCCTTGAGATGATGGTGCTTCTTTGGCTTTTACACCTGCGGTATTGATGATGGCGTGCAGTGCCCTATGTGCGTCGGCATTGATGGCAGCAACTTCATGCCAGTTCCGTCCGCCGTCTTCGTTCATGAATGCGTTCCAATGCTTGGAATTAGTCAAAGACTGGTATTCGTCGGTTACGATTTTATCGCCCATTTTGGCGTTTTTACGGCTTCCATCGGCACTTGCGATGACTTTATCAACGACACTTTTATAAGCGTCTATAACCTGTTTAGGCGTTGATTTTTCGTCATCCAGTACATTATGGAATTTACTTATTTCTTCTTGTACGTCACCTTGGGAACCTTCTTCGGCATGGGTACCTTCAGTGTCTTTACTTTCAGTTTGCTGAGGTTCGGTGTCGATATGGTCACTTTGCTTGCTCTTTTCATCTACTTCATTCCCTTCTTTTTCTTGGCTCTGTACTCTGCCAGCTTCTTGTTGATGTGCGCGTCCACTTCCGGCGGGTTCGGTGCTGTTGATGATGGCATTGGTATCGGCGTTATCAGCCGCCTGCCGTACCAATACAGGATGGTCCACGCTCTGTACCTTTTCGGGTGCAATCCCAAGCGACGGAGCGATGGAAATGAGATAGTCCTTATAGGCCTTGGCACTCTTCTTGTGTGCGTCCGTAAGTCCTTTATAGGCCTTCTGGACAGCCATGACGCGGCCGTTGCCGTTAAGGACGACGCCGCTGTTGTTGATAACGGGGGCGCCTTCGTTGACGAACTGGCTTTCTGCCAGCAGTTCCGGCTTCATGCCCTTCGTCATTTTTTCCACCTGCCCGCGCATCTGCGGACGGTTGCGGTCGCGCGGCTGGTATTCTGCCGGGTAGAGGTCGTTTACGGCGTAATTCGTATTATGGCTGGCAGTAATATCACCGGCCGGGACAATCTTATACGTCGCATCGAATCCGGCGTCATTCGTACTGGCATGTACCTTTACGGTCCTGCCAGCCGGGACCCGTTCCATGAGCTTCTGTTTCTTTGCAAGGTAGATTTTACGCTTCTTTTGCGTTTCAAGGCTTTCTTTCTCCTGTACAGGTGTATTTACCTGTTCGGTCTGTTTAGGAGCTTCTACGGCCTGCTGAGGTACATTTTGAGGTATGTTCTGGTCTTGCTGTGTCGTAAGCGGATTACCCTTCAAGAAACTAGCCCGTTCCAGTTCCTGCGTCGTCTGTAAATCGTCGGCCAATTTCTGCTGTTCCTGCTCCGTGCCGTTACGGAAGGTGTTCATGTATTCCTTGAACTTTGGGTCCTTACGGTCATAGGTGGATAAAATACGGCCTAGCCGGGCGTGTGGCGTCTGTTGCTGGCTTTTGGGTACAGGTGTAGCGGGCGGCGCTTTTTCCTTGCTCATAGCGTCGTTTACGGCCTTCGTGATTTCATCCTTGTAATTGGCCTTGATGAAGTCGCGGTTTTCGGGCGTATCAATGAATTTGTCGTTGCCGTTGCCATCCTTTGTGAACATATCATCGAGGGCATTGATTTCGTCAATGTTACTGGAGGTGTCACGGATGGTCTGGGCAATGTCCGGGACGACGTCGTCCTGTACGCTCTGCTGGCCTTCTTCGGCCTGCTTCTGGGCGTTCTCTGCGTCCTGCTGGGCGTCCTGCGCCGTCTTTTCGGTGGAGTCGTCGTTCATGATTTCATTCATGGCCTGGTCGCTTTGGGCTTGAATCTTGTCCATGTCGCTCTTGGCTTCCTGCGCGGCCTGGTCTAATTCACGTTCAAACTGCCCGTTATCGCTGGTGACTTTACCCGATACGCCACTAGATGCACCGCCAGGGGCAGGTCCGCCATGGTCGGTAAAGTGGACGTTACCTCCGTCAGTCGTTGCGACAGGATGAGAGAATTCGTCCAGCCCTTTGAGGCCGTACTTTTCCCCTTGCTGGATGAGCCAGTCACGGGTGTCCGGGTTCTGTTCCAGGAAGTCGTCCGAGAAGTCAAATGCGTGTCCTTCGTCATGATAGGAAGAGCCGTCACCGTTACGTTTCAAAGACGTAACTAACAGGCGATGGCCGTACTTCTGATAGAAGTCGTGGGCCAGGAGATTCATTTTCGCTATGGTGTTTGGATCCATGCCGTCTACCTGCGGGTTCATGGCTTCGCTTAAATCATAGAACGCTTCACTGGGAGCCTCTACATTACCACTACCACCGCCACCAATATCACCCATGTTATCATAGTTGTTCTTGACTAACTGGCGATACTGTTCCGCTTCTTCACCGGCCCCGTCGTAATCGCGGACGCCAGCCCATACGTCGCCGTTTTCACCATCTATTTTAGCCTTTAGGATTGCCATGCCTACCATGGCGTTCTGATAGGGGTCCGTCTTCCAGTCGGGGTACTGGGAATCGAGGCCCATATTGGAAACGGTTTCCTCCTGGGCCTGCATGACCCCATAAACACCACCATGCGGTTCTGGCATGGAAATGGCATTGACGTCATCCCCGCCGCTTTCGCGGGCGGCAATAGCCAGGCCTAGACGTGGTTCTACGCCGGAATCATTAGCAGCCTGGATAACAATATTGGCCATGGCGTTGCCGGTATTCGGCGACATGCTTCCGCCGCCACTTGCCGGGCGGTTCTTGGCTTCCTGTTCGGCCGTGGCTTTTTTGGCCGCAATAACGGTATCATACGCATGCTGTACCTCTTCCGGCGTGCCGTTGCGCAATACCCCCATGAGCCAGTTAAAATTCTTTTCGCCGCCGATTTGCTCAACCGTATTGTTATCGAGGAAGTTCTCGATTTCCTGTTTCTGGTCATAGGTTTCATAATCCTTATAAGCTTCCGTAGCGGCGTCATCTGTGCTTTCCTGGGAGCCTTCTTGCGATTGCTGTAATGATTCAAGCGACGACGCGGCCTGTTTGATGAGGTCGGGGTTCCCGCTATTGGCTAATTCGATATAGGCATTATACGCCGCATTGCTCATGCCTGCTGGGTTGCCGTGGCTGAGTGTATCTTTGATGCTCTGTGCCTGTTCCTGGGATTCTGCACTAAGTGGGGCTTGTTCGGCTTCGGGATGGAATCCGGCCGCTACGTTGCCAGGGACGCCCATCAAGGCGCCGCCGACAAAACCGCCGCGGGCCGCTTCCCAATCCTCATTGGTCCAGGTCAAGGGGTTATACCATCCGCCATCACGCTTGCCCTGCACATCGTTTTCCAGGGCGTTCTGCGCGCCTTCCTGGTAGCCTTCCGTAAGGCCGCTGGCCCCTGCCAGCATACCCGTACGGGCCGCACCTTTGGCGATGCTCTTTGCCACACCTTCCTCGGCGCTACGGCCTAACAGTCCGGTCGCAATCCCCTTACCGCCTTTCATGACGCCTAATTCAAGAGGTACCGTAAAGGTATCGAGGGCCATGTTCTTGAAGAACATGGGGATAGCCCGGCGCCGTGCTTCGTCTTCGCTCATGCCGTTCTGCATCATGTCATTAACGACGGTCCCGTATTCAGACAGGGAGTCTGCCAGGGATGAGATAGGCGAACGGACGGTATCCGCAATGAGGGCCTGCCCGGCTTCCGACATGGCAAGACGCCCTAACCCGGCACGGGATAAAGCCGACGTCAAGGCACGTGTACCACCTGCGACGGCGGCGCCCGGCATGAGGGCCGACAGTGCCATGATAGGCACGGTCGAGCCGATACCGGAACCAACGTCGGTAGCGAACTTATTCGTGTTTAGGAAATAGCTGTCGCCGTATTCGTTGTTCCACTGGTCGCGATAATCCTGCATTCCTTCTTCGGCGCGCTGTACATTCGTCAAGATACCATTGCCACCGCCGACGGCGTTCTGGATACCGCCGACGACATTAGCCAGGCCTTCGTCTGCCGCAACGACTCCGCCGTACAGACGCGGCCAGTTAGCCGCCATGTAGTCGGCAGAATCCTTCATGCGTTCATCGCGGACGCTTTCGTCTTCGAGTTCCCCGAACTGCCCACTGGCAACGGGTGTACCCGGAATATCCGAGTACACGCTGTCGTCGAGGGGGCGAGGGGTGTAGTTAGGTGCAATGACAGTACCCGTGCCCTGGAAGGGGTGTTCGAGGAAATTCTTGGCAGCGCTTAATATGCCAGACGCCGAAAAGCCAGAATCCTCAGAAGAAGTATCCTGTTGCGTATCGTCGTCATTACCTTTGTCTTTATATACGCCAGCGTCCCAAGCGGCCTTATCAAGATAGTTGAGTGCCATATTTACCTCCTATTCATAATCTGGGTGCAAACCATAGGTAGCAAAGGAAATGTCTCCTCCGCCGTTTGCTAATATCTGGTTGATTTGGTCAGCCCAATCCCCACATTTTTGTTTAATGATATCTTCCATTTCAAACATGCTATACTTATTGCCCATCTTCGCATTTTGTTCAAGAAGGGCCGTGGCATTATGCCAAGCATTTTCTTCTGAATCCGGTTCTTTTAGCCCTTCGCCGAATTTATTATTAATGACTTGAATAGCGTCTTGATATGCATTGTAATACGGGCTATTTGATTCCTGGTAATCGTCATCCTCCTTATGGTCGTTTACCCATTTGTTATGCAATTCAATGACGCTCTTAGCATCTGAAAGTTTAATATCTCCAGAACCACCGCCGGAGCCGCTTTTGCCGGATCCGTCAGGACCGTATTTACTGGTTATGAACTTCGTTCGGTTATTATTGTCATTTTCGCGGGCTTTTTCGGTGATAGTTACATTAGTTTTCCAGGTGTCGTGTTTTAGCCGTTCCTTCAACTGACTGTCAGCAATCTTGCCGCGCGTTACGATTTGGCCAAGGGTATGTTTATTTTGCAAGCCCATGTTATATACTTTATTCTGCTGTGCCGTAGCCGCGCGTTCTTTCGCATCAGCCGTTGCGTAGTAGTTCAAGCCGTTCGGCAAGGTTGCCAGCATCTGCGCCGACAGTTGCGGGCTATACTGGGCCATGCTCTGGGCAATCGTGGCGGCGGTATCATACTGGCCGTTCATAGCTGCCTGGTAATATAAAGGATACAGTGCGCTGGTCTGATAGTCGTTATACTGCTGTTCTTCGGCCTGCCATACCGGTCTGTACTGTTCGAGCGTAGAGTTCACTACATCAATCGGCATGTCGTGCTGGATGGCCCAATGGACAAAGTCAGATTCGTTCTTTTGCGCGTCAATGTGTTTCGGGTGGCCGCCGCTCATATCCGTTTCAAGGCTCTGCTCTACCTGGTCGAGCGGGCGGACGTTGTACCGTGGTAGGTTATCCAATGCGGCCTGCCATTCCTTCTTCTTGTTTGCGTCCTTTTCATTATCATACAAAGTCTTAGTGGCCATGTAATAGGGGTTATCACTGCGGAGCATATAGGCCGGCGTATTGTTAAACTTATCCATTAAGGACTGTTTTTTCACCGGGTCGGTTTCCTTGTTGTACTGGTCAAGCAGGTCTTTGTAGTACGGGTTATCAATCTGTGTTTCGCCAGGGAAGAGGCGGTCCATTAATTTCCGCGGGTCGTTCGGGAATATGCCGGTATCGGTCTGTGCGACTGTGGTTTGGGGAGCGCTTACCTGCTGGCCCGGCGTGATTGTGACATTGGCCTGTGGTGTTTGTGTAGTTGCCTGCGCATTGGCTTGCGCTGTCGGCTGTGTATTGGCCTGCGTCGTAGCATCCACGGGCTGTATCGGCCCTTCTACAGGCTGTATCGGCGCCGGTTCTTCCTTGATAGGCTGATTGTCTATGGGCTTAATCGGCTGGTTGTCCACGGGCTGGATAGGCTGTACATCCTTTATCGGGGCTTCATCTGTGGGCTGTGCTTCCATGGCATGGACGGCCGGTACAGGCTTATCACCTGCATCCTTATTGATTTGGTCGGCGTACTTCTTCGCGTCCTTCTGATTATCGAACACGCCCAATGTATTCCCGGTTTCATAGAAGTTGTATGCCGTCTGGTTTTCGTCGAGTGCCTTCCCGTCGGCCCCCGTCGCTGGCAGGATGTAGTGTTTACCGTCGATTTCGGTCACGCGCACTTTCGGGAGACCGTTACTGGTATCCACATTACCCGGCGCGATCATGCCGGGTAATGAGGTCTGTGCCGACGGGATTGTAGCGGGCGACGCGTCGGCGACGTCACCACCGCTTTTTAAATTCCATGTATAGAATTTGCTATTCGGGTCGTTATTGTTCAAATTAAAGCCACTCATGCTCAGACTGCCGTTAATTGGATTGCCTAACCTGCCGGTGATGGCCGGGATGTAGCTATTGGATTTCGACGGTACATCGACGTTAGCGGTCGGCAGGACGCCCATGTTCTGTGCTACGGTCGCCTGCGGATTCTTCGCGGCGGCCTTTGCGGCGTCGTCAGCGGCCATTTTCTGCAAGGCATTGAAGTCAAAGAGGCCCTGCCCCTGGCCCGCCTTGCTCTGGTTGTTGAGGTAGTCCGCGAACGAGATATTGCCAATCATGTTGCCGTCGGCGTCGGTCGCCGTAGGATAATAATTCCCAAGGTTATTGGCCGCGTACATCGACGGCAGGAAGGTCGGTGTCTGGTAATTGATAGCGCCAGTATCGGTATTGTAATTCAAGCGGCCGTTCACGCCTTGCAGGTTCGCCAGGAAGTTGTCCGATACCTGCGAGGGGTTCGCGCCAAAACCGCTATACGCATTACCGACGGCGGCGGTCTTGCCGTCTGCCAAGGAGGGGGTCGAGCTGGTATCGTACAGCGGCACATTGTCCGGCATGGATACCGGGTTGTTCTGACGCCAAAGCTGCTGGTCGGCTTCCTTCTGCTTGCGGTTCAAGATGTTCGCGCCGACGGCGTTGCCAAGGAGCATCCCAAGGGCAAAACGCGGGTCCTGGAATGCGTACTGTGCAAAGTTAAGCTGCGGCAACGCCTGCGTAGTGAACGGAGCGGAATACTGCCGCGGTGCATAGTTCTGGCTGATATTATCTTCGATATAGTTGTATTTCGATTTGGCTGCCATTAGTTATCCTCCTTTACCCAGTTGTCGGTACTGCCGCCTTTGGCGATGAAGCCGTCTGCATAGTAGTTGTTGTTCCCGGAAACATGCAGGTCATATACTTTCCGTTCACCGGAGTAAACCATATTGACGACTTTCCCGCGGCCTTTGAGGTTCGTCCCCAGGGTCATGTTGCCGATTTCGACGAATCCTTTGTCCTCCGTTAAGAGCGGCTGTGTCGTCGTCGCCATGACATAATGGGTATCTATGCCGTCCTTACATACGAGGTTCCATACGTCGCTATAGTGCGGTTCCATGGTATGTAGGACCGTTTCTTCGGATTCTGTGCCGTCTTCGTGCGGGCAAAGCACCTTATCGCCGACTTTGACGTCGGTAATCGGCACTTCGGACCCGTCTGCCAGGCGCACTTTCGTTTCTGGTGCAAAACAGAAGATAGCCGAGTTGCTGGCAAGGCCGGTGAGGATACCCCCGAACAGGCCGCCACCGCTGGTCTTCTGCGTCGTGGTCGTCGTGCCTTTGCCTGCCAGTGCGCCCAATGCCCCAGTTGTCGAGCCGTTGAGGCCCAAAGAGGCGTTCCAAAGATTGATGGCCGGTTGCTGTGCGCCTTCCTGCGCGGCCGCCGCCGTGGCAATCGGCTGGCCTGCGGCGTCGATGTTCTGGCCGTAGATATTCGCCAACTGCGATACCGTATTCTGCCAATTCTGTGCCATGGCGTCACTGGCGCTGTCACTGATACCTCTAAGACCAGTATCCATGACGGAGCTGTTGACTACCCCGCGGGCGCCCATGTCCTGCAAGAGGTTGCCCATAGAGCCTTGCACGCCCTTCTTGATACTGGCTTCCATGGCGTCCTGGTAGGCTGTCGGTATCTGCCCTTGTGCCAGCCCTCCGAGGCCCTGCTGGCCCCATTTTATTTGGTCCAGGGCATTGTTCATGAGGTCATTGTAATCCGTCTGTGTACTACCCAAAGAGCCGTACAACAGGTTCGCGGCGGTGTCGTTCAGTTTCTTCGCGTTCGGCATGACGTATTTCGAGTATTCCAGAGCCTGCTGTTGCAAAGCCTTTTCTTCGGCCGACGGGGTGTAGGTCTGAGACGAGCTGCTGGACTTACTTTTCTTCCCCATTTAATCACTCCCTTTCATTCGCATTTTTCCACGGCTTGTACGGCCGTCTGAGTTCATTGGTAACGTAATAATCAATCGTGCCGTCGTCATTTTCCTTCGGGGTGCAGACGACTTCACGCCCCTGCTTATCCTTGCAGATATAGCGGTGTACGCCGTTGGTATCAAAGTCCTGCATGATTTTCCAGCCCCACAAACGGATATATGGCTTAATGGGCAGGATACAGATGGTAATGATACGGTCGTAGCCGAATTGAAGGACCATACATTCCAGGGCGTCGCGCCAGAAATGAGCGTCGTTACAGAGGTTCCAGCAAAGGACAGCCCGGCTTTCTGGCACGGGCTTCCACTGGCAGAATCCCCGGTCAGGCAGATACCACGTAGTGAATCCCGGCAGGGCCTGGAATTTATCGCCTGTCTTTTCTTCGTATATCCTTATCCATTCACTTAATTCCTTGCTTTCCATTCTATCACTCCTAAAGGTCTGCAATTTCTAGAATAATATGGTCTACCGTGAACCGGTCGTTCGATTTTACGGTAATGTCCAGGCAATCCGTCGAGTGGTTGCACCGGAACTTATTGCGATCTGCCGTGGGGACTGTCACATCCAGGGCGCCGTCGATGAATTCCGCCTGGCCTGCATAATCGGCCGTGAACTTCGTATCGACGCTCTTTAGGAGCATCCGTTCACTGCTGATAGCGGTTTTCGGCTTAAGGATGTACTCGATAGGCCGGCCGTCGTCATCGAGATACTGCGAATCCCAGGCGTACAGCTTGCCGCCGCTGGCTACGATGATAGTGGACGTCGTTTCTACAATGCTGTCTATCGGCACATTGAATTTAAGCGTAGTTGCACTGCCCAGGAGATAGTTATAGGCCACAAAGTACTTATAATCACTCGTCGGGCGAATGAGTATCATACAATGCCGTTGCAGATGGTAGAAACGCGGTTCATACATGCCGTCCGTCAACAAAGCATTGAATTTGTCGCCTATATCGGACGACTGGATGTTCCCATATTCCATGACGGCTGATAAGGTCTTTAGGCCGCGTATGGACTGGAATATGACAGAACTGCCGATATTGACGGCACATCTCGTGCCTGCAATGTCGGTGTTGTTGGCAATCTCCGTCACCTGCCAGTTAGAAGGTTCTGCATCCCCGGATAGCTGATAGATTTTCCCGTTGGTCTTGATGAAAATGACATCGGTCGCAAGGGGGACGATGGCAGCTATATCGCCGCTGTCGCCGTAGCCGACGTCTAACCACTGTTCCTTATCGGCCCGGTTCGTATCTTCGGCCCAGTCCGTCCCGTCGCCGACGCCGGACAGGTAGAAGCCGTCCGTGCCGTCCATAGATACCGCAATCCTAGAGAACCGCTGGAACACGATATTGCACGTCGGACTGTCCTGGACAACAGTCAACTGGCCGTTCTGCGTATAGTCGTAATACTGGAGTTTCCCGCCGCTGGCAATCCATACCTTATCCATAAATTTCGCACAAACGGGGTCGTAGCTCCCTTCCAGGTTACCGATATATTCTGGCGTCTGGCCGACGACGTATTTATAGGCCTTATTATGGTTCGTGAAAACCAGTAATAAGTTGGTGTCTACGTCATACCACATATCGCGTACGCTCTCGTTCCCGTCCATGGTATAAAGCAGGCCCAGCCCATCACGTCCCGTCAGGCGTTTACTGTCGCGCGAATAGATGTAATTCTGTGCTATCTGTAAATCCGACGCGTCGATTTGTTCCGGGGCCTGCGATACATTTACACCACCGACGAGGGATGAGAAGACGACGGACTGTGTCTGATGTTTGTTCAGTCTCATCATGTTCTCTCCCTACTTCGCGATACAGCCAATCAGAAGGACGCCGGCCGCCACGGCCCACGTATCCCGTTGCCGGGTCAGCCTGGCTTCCTTCTTAGTCATTGAGTTGATTTGCTCTGTCAATGTCGCTAAGGATTGACTCTGCCTGTTCAAGGCGTCGCTGGCTTGACTCAATGAGCTGTCGGCTGTCGTCAATGACTGCCTTGTTGTCGTCAACTGTTCTTTCGCTTGCGTCAATTGATTCTGCAAGGCTGTCGAGTTGCTGTCCAGCCTGTCTAATCTGCTCTGTAGCTGTGCTAACGTTCTCTCTTGCTCTCTGATTGTCGTCTTTAACTGATTGTACTGTTCTAACGACATCTGCACTGTCTTCACGGGCGCGGCCGTCGTAGTATCGGCACAAAAGCCAGCCAAAGGCGAACACAAAGACAAGGACAACACAAGATACAATAAGGGTCTTTTTATTTTCTGCAATCTTATCAACCTCCTCTTTCAGCTGCGGAAGATACAAAACGGATCACCTCCTATAAACGCGACAATGCATCATGCATTTCACTGTCGAAACGGTTGTTCAAGCTGTCCCGGAGCGACGAACTATTCCATTCCGGGGTCTTGCATACGCTGTATACGGCCACGAGGAAGTCATAGTCGTATTCTGGGGAGTCGATGTAGCTCAAATTCGGATAGCCGTCATAGTTGCCGGTCTGCGCGTTGAACATGCTGTGAACGGCTTCGGTCCACATGTCGAGGATATTCCCGACGCCATACTGTACCGCACGGCTCCATACGACGTCCCGGAGAACGTCGTGATGGTTCTCGATGTGCCAGTAGCTGTCTGCCAGAATCTGCACAGCCGGGTCGTAGTACGCCACCTTGACGTACTCATGTTGCGCCTGTGCAAATCCGTCGCTGTCACTGGCCGCAATGTTGCGCCATGCCTCATCAAAGCTGTCACTGCACAAAGGATATGCGTTGAGCTGTTCCCCGTACTGCGGGTAGTTACTGTTCAGCCAGCTAACAAACTGCCCCAGACTGCCCGCATTGGAGCTGAATTGGTACGTCCCGTAGGATTTTCCGCCGGGGTCGCCGTATCCGTCACTGATGCAGGCCGGGTCGCCGTTGCTTTCGTACTGTGCGCTTAATTCTCCTAACATAGTCATCATCCTTTCGTTTTTTCTGTGCTATTTGCCGCTGTAGGCGCGTTTTGCGGTTGTACCGGCATTACGTGTGGCGCGGAGTTGAAACGGCTGTCATAGCCGTATTTCGTCCAGCAAGCTTTACCAAGGCCGACGACGGTAGCGATACCACCGATAACGGCCGTCACGCCGCTCCAACAGCTCATTAATTCAAAGTGCGTCCCCCTCAATGCGTTGCTCCAGTAGCCGAAAAGCCAGCTAAAGAGGACAAGAAACAAAAAGACCATCATAAGGATACTCATGATGATGATTAATTGGAGCCAGTGTTTCTGACCCCACTGGCCGAGCTGGATTATTTTTTCTTTCATAGCGTCGCCCCCAATCGTCGCTTATACGTTACTTTGCCGTCGTACGTAATAGTAGCCCTACACACGCTGCAGCACCGATGTGAGTACTGACGCGAAAATACCAACCACCGTAACGCTTATCCCAAGTGTCCAACAGATGTCATGTTTGAGGTCGTCGATACGGTGATGCGCGGACTTCCCGGATTCGATAGCCATCACCACTTCTCTATTGAGATTCGTCAGCTGCTGCTCGATTCTATCAAGCTTTGCTACTAGTTCGCTTTCATTCATCTTGCGCCTCGATTCTAATTGTATGCTGCGTCCATGTCTTGTAAGATTTTTACAACTGCATCGTGATATTTGGCCGGCACTTTATCGAGTGTGACACGGCACATAATCACTTGGAGTGCCCAAAACTTAGCCATTACTTGTCACCTCACTTGTCATCTCCGCAATAGCGTTTTCTAATACGGCCACGCGCTCTTCTAATGCCGGGTTCGGAAAATCGGCCGTCAAGAAGAGCTGGTCGAAATTAGCTTCTACGTCCTCTTTTGATAATTCTGTTTGGATGTTCTTTTCGTCCGCCGTCCATACGGTTTGCTTTTCTTCCTGGGCCTGGTTAAATGTAGACCGTTCCGCCTGCGCGATATTTTTCCGGAGGTACACGTTGGCAGTACCGTTCGGCAGCGGCTGATACAAAATTTTTGCTGGCTCTGTGTCATAGTAGACTTTCATTGATTTTTCTCCTTTCGTGGTTACTTATAATTTGTTGTGCTTGTTCAAATGCCGATTTTAGTTTCATCTCCTTCCGTAGTTTCCGGCAGTCCGAATGTTTGAAATATCCTTTATAGGATGCCAGGCGCTTTGCCTGACCATAAACCAGCGGTTCCCGCTGCTGGCGTAGCAGCATGCGCCTGGCATGAATGAAATTCTTTGCTCTAATCGTTATTTTAGCGTTGTGATGGATGACAAACCCCATCATATCAATTGGCTCGTTTGCCAGCTTTTTGATATGCCAATTAGGCTTTATTTGTAAGTGTAATGCCGTTTCGGCGTATCGTGATAATGTTTCTGCTGCTCGTTTGAGCTTTCGCCGGTTACTACCCATGAGCAGCATATCGTCCATGAACATGACCATGCGATTTACGCCATCGAGGCAGATACCTTCACGGTACAAAAACGATAGCATGAACTGTGCTGCCCATTGACTGGGTAAGGCTCCGATTAAGAACCCTGTGCAGCCGTCTGCCCTTGCATATGATGTCAATAAGCTTTGCCATAGATAAAGGATGTCATCGTTGCCGCAATCGCGGGCAAATAGCTCCATAAACAGTGCCCTATCAATGGATTGATAGCAATGGCGGACGTCAAGCTTGACGAAATACTTACATTTCGGTGTGTAATGCCGCTTGTGGACACGGGCATACTTTACGGCGCGAATGTCAGCCAATACATACTTTTGAATCATCTTCACGCCATAGATCTGTCCACGTTTCTTGATGGACGAACACTGTTGTAAGACATATCGCCTTTTCCATATTTCAGCGCATGAACGCACAGCAATGTAGTCAAATACTTGCTGTAAGGCGCACTCGCGGCCGATGAGCCGGCGCTTTTCTGACGTGCTGTCATAGCGTTCGCGCGTGTATGGCACAAACTTAGGAATACTGTGATCTTTTATTGCTCCGGCGGCGTATCTTGCCAGTTTGTCCGTCGCATCGTCTAAATCAGTGGCACCTATTTTGCGTAACAACCGGGCGAATTTATAACGCCGATGGTGTCGTTTCAAACATTCATAGATAAAGGGCTTGATGGTTTCTTTATCGGTAATGTCTATATTTTTACAACTCTTTTTCATTGGGATTTTCTTTCTGAATAATAACGGACGTTCAAATTTTACTAGCCCGTGGCATTAGATTATTAATTTTTGCCGCGGCACGGAATGCATGACGCTGTTTTTTGTTTGATATTCAGATAGGCGCGACGCGTTGTTCCACCACCTGTTCCCCAGCGCCCTGTTCAGGTTCAAGTAAGACAGGCCATAGGTGGCAACGTCCCTGTTCAGGTTGCCAAAACAAATCATCATGCATCCCTTTGTGGTGGGCCTGTCTCTTATACACATCTCCGAGCCC
>ENA-OUOW01000740-OUOW01000740.1-human-gut-metagenome-genome-assembly--contig:-NODE-740-length-26231-cov-4.056770_pt1 | contig 26231 bp, 23 predicted proteins | sample MGYA00237938_ERZ548769 | MGnify/ENA primary metagenome ERZ548769 (study PRJEB26490, sample SAMN05356870) | human gut metagenome | biome: terrestrial biome; feature: human-associated habitat; material... | reverse complement strand
TACGAGATGCTCAGGAGTCTCGTGGGCTCGGAGATGTGTATAAGAGACAGGCATGCAGCAGCACGATTTCCCGTGAAGTTCCGTCCGTTGCGACAAAAGCCTTTCCCTCTGAAAAGCCGGAAGAAGACAGGCCCCAGCGGGTTTCCAGCTCAGAGAAATCCAATTCCTGCATCCCTTGTGAATAGACGGAGGTTTTCAGCAGGTAGTCGGAAACCTCATTCAGATTTAAATTTGTTTTGGGCCGCATGAAGATAAGAAGAATCAGCGCGACCAGCAGAATTACAGCTGCCCCCAGCGCGGCCAGCCATTTTTTATAAGTCGATTTTTTTTGCGTCATAAAAATCCTTCTTTCTGGCAAATTCCTGCAGCTGAAAGGCTACTGTATGCCAGCGGCAGGGAAATTTGGAAAATGAGCCTGTCATTCCGGCGCTTTCATACTCTCCACCATGCTTACTTTTTTCAGCTTTCTGTGCATTACAAGGTTGACCAGCAGACTGAAAAGCAAGGTGAGCAGTGCAGCCCACAAATAACTTGGGGCGTAAATGGCTCGGCCAAACATTACCATATCCACCTCTGCAGTGCGGATGACAAACTGGTGAAGGAAAATGCCCAATACGAGGCCTACAGCAGTACCGATGATGGTAAGGGCGGCGGTTTCCCGGTAAATATAGGAGGAGACCTCCTTGTCGTAAAAGCCCAGCACCTTGATGGTGGCAATTTCCTTTTCCCGTTCTGTAATATTGATGTTGGTCAGATTATAAAGCACCACGAAGGCGAGTGCTCCGGCAGAAATGATAAGTACAATTACGATGTAATTGATGCTGGCGATTGTGTTGCCGAAGCTTCTGGACAGCTCCGTGGTAAAGCTGGCTCCCGCCACATCGCGGCATTTCAGCAGGTCTGTGGTGAGACTGTCCTCGTCCTCGGATGTGCCATCAACCGGAAGCTGACAGAGAAGGGCGTTCGCTTCCATTTTCTCCCCGAAGGCCTTTTCATAGGCGGATTGGGACAGATAGAGGTAGTGGTAGACATAATTTTCACAAATATCTGTAATGGTAAAGCTGGCTTTTGTTTCCGCCTGGTTCTCCACGGTGATGGTATCCCCGACCTTGAGATGGTGACGCTCCGCAAGCTTCTCCGTGATGATTACGGAGTTTTCATCAAAGGTGACCGGCTGGCCGTCGGTACGGTGGCGGAAGGTGAAATAATCCGGCAGAGCGGAAGCGTCGGAAGGTACGAAGATGGTGATGCTGTCTGCAGGGTCTCCCTTTTTCGGCACGATTTTTCCGTCGTTCTGCATGACGGCGAGGGAGCCCTTGATACGTTCTTTGTCCGATAGGATTTTTTGGAGATCCCGTCCCTCCAGGGCGATGGGATCCTTGAGGCCGACGGTTAACTGGTACTTGCTCAGGTCGTTAAACTGAAGGGAGACGATGTCGGAAATGGAATCCTTGATACCGAAACCAGTCACAAGCAGGGCCGTACAGCCGGAAATACCGATCACGGTCATGAAGAAGCGTTTCTTGTATCGAATCAAATTTCGGGCCGTGACTTTGCGGGTGAATTTCATGCGGCTCCAAATAGGCGTGATATATTCCAGGAAAATCCGTTTTCCGGCCTTTGGAGCTTTTGGGAGCATCAAGCGTGCAGGCACTTCCCTCAGTTCGGCCCAGCAGGCGCTGAGGGTGGCAGCCAGCGTACAGGCGATGGCTGCCAGAGAGGAAAAGAGGGCGTAAGGGAAATTGAAAGGAGTCAAAATCTTCGGGATGTCATACATGATGTTGTAGGCACTGATGATGATGGTGGGGAAGAGATTCATACCCACCAGAAGGCCGAACACACTGCCCGTCACACTGGCAAAGGCGGCGTAGAACAGATACTTTCCCGCAATTTTTGCAGAGGAATACCCAAGCGCCTTTAATGTGCCGATCTGCTGACGTTCTTCCTCCACCATGCGTGTCATCGTGGTGAGGGCCACCAGTGCTGCAACCAGGAAGAAAAAGACAGGGAACACTGTGGCGATGGCAGCGATTTTATCTGCATTGGAATCATAGCTGGAGAAACTTACATTGTCATCCCGGGTGAACTGATACCATTCACCCTCTTCGATATCCCGGATCTGCGCCTCGGCATCCTTGATCTTTTCATCTGCGTCAGATAGCTTCTCTTCAGCCTCCGCTTTCTTTTCCTCATATTCTTTCTGGCCGTCTGCCAGTTTTTGCTTGGCGTCTGCCAGCTCCTGGACCCCGTCGGCATACTGAGCCCGGGCATCTGCCAGTTCTGCCTCAGCGGAGCTAAACTGGGCTTCTGTGGAGTCGATGGTCTGCTGCAATACAGCGGCGTTTGCATCCAGCTCCGCTCTGTTTGCGTTCAGGGTATCCTGCTGACTTTGAAGTTCAGCTGACTTGTCATCCAGCAGTTTCTGCTGGGCGTCCAGCTGTGCTCTTGCAGCCTGTGCGGCAGCTAGGTTCTTCTCATACTCTGCAAGCCCGGCTTCCAATTGGGTTCGGGCCGAAACGGTATCCAGCCCCTGTTCCGCCAAAGCCTGCAGCCCGCCCTGCAGAGAGCTGAGCTGTTCCACCAAAGCGGCTGCCTGTTCCGGTGGGATAGGCAGCTCTGTCCCGGAGCCCAGCAAGCTCTGCAGCTGAGCAATCATAGCCAGAGCGCCTGCATCTGTGGTGTCGGAGACGGGAAGCCCCAGGGAGGCGGCCGTCTGCCAGAGCGCCTCTTTGCCGCTGTCCAGGCCGTCAAGATTCTGTTGGGTGGCGTCCAGCTGGGCCTTGGCGGCTTCCAACTGGGCATCGCCGTCAGAGAGCTGGGAATAGCCTTCCGTCAGCTGCGCCTGCGCATCTGTCAGCTGCTTTTTTCCCTCGTCAAGCTGGGCCTGGTAGTTCTGAATTTGGGCGTATCCATCGTTCAGCTGCTGCCTGGCTGAGGCAATCTGGGTATTATAGGAGGCTCGGTTAGAATCCAACTCTGCCTGACCGTTATCGATGGCGGACTGGGCGTCCTTAAGCTCCTTTTCACCGTCTGCGATCTCCTGGGCTCCGTCGTCCAGTTCCTGTTTGGCATCCGCAAGCTTCTGGTCAGCCTCGGCCTTCTTTTCTGCATATTCCTCTTTGGCATCATCCAATTCGGCATTGGCATCGTCTACAATCTGTTCATAACGGATGGCAGAGCGGTCTTTGCCCAGGGTTTCCAGCTGATCGGTCACCGCAGCAACAGCATCTTCGTAGGAGCTGCCGAAGGAATTCATGTCCTTGGCGCCGCGGACCGAAAGGTAGAATCCGGTGTAATAATCCATGGTAAAACTGTCATCCGCCGTATAGGCCAGAAGCCCCACCTTACCGCTGCCGGCGGTGGTGTGCTCCTGCTCCATGGAGACATAGGCGGGACCCTTTACAGTACCCACCACGGTGAAGGTGTTGGCAACATGGTCTTTCAAATCTTCTTCATCGGGGTCAAGCGTAAGCGTTTGCCCCACCCATTCGTGCTGCTGCCCGATTGATTTGCTCAACAGCACCACGCATTCACCCGCCTTTTCCGGCAGTCGGCCCTCCACCAGAGTCAGGCGGTTCAGATAATCGGCGCTGCCGTCTCCAGTGTCTGACGGCAGACTGTGCATTCTTGTGGTGTAGGAGTCCCCTTCGGAAGACAGCAGGACAAAATCGCTGTCATGCACCGGCATGACGGCCTCAACTTCATCCAGTTTCCGGACTTCCTCCAAATCACTGTCGGTCAGGCCCAGTGTAGAGAGAATTCTAATGTCGTAAAGGTCTGCCTCGTCATAATAATGGTCTGCCGAAAACCGCATATCCACAGGGGAGGACAGCAGTCCGGCGAGAAAGCCGACACCCAGGGCAACAATGGCAAAAATAGCCAGGAATCTGGACAGGGTGCTGCGGATGGTACGAAGCACTGTCTTATGGTATGTTTTGTTCATGGAAGGAATATTTCCTTTCTCCGGGCTGCGGCAATCTTCTGTTCCCAAGAATTTGAAAGACGCAGCCTGAAAAATGCGGTACGGTCGTAAAAAGTGGGAACTACCATTCGATCTCCTCAACGGGAGTAGGATGCAGGTTCACTTCATTTGAGACAGCTTTGCCGCTTTTAATACGGATGATGCGGTCCGCCATACCGGTGAGGGCGCTGTTGTGGGTGATGACAATTACCGTTCGGCCTGTATTCCGGCAGGTGTCCTGCAGCAGCCCCAGCACTGCCTTGCCGGTATTGTAATCCAGGGCTCCGGTAGGCTCGTCGCACAACAGGATTTTCGGATTCTTGGCCAGAGCACGTGCAATTGCCACACGCTGCTGCTCTCCACCTGAAAGCTGGGCGGGGAAATTCCGCAGCCGCTCTCCAAGCCCAACGCCGGTCAGAGTTTCCCTGGCGTCCAGCGGATCCCGGCAGATCTCGCTTGCAAGTTCCACATTTTCCAGGGCGGTCAGGTTCTGTACCAGGTTGTAAAACTGGAACACAAAGCCCACATCGTACCGGCGGTAGGTGGTCAGCTGCTTTTGGCTGTATTCGCTGATCAGGTTCCCGTCCAGCACAATACGTCCCTCGTCGCAGGTGTCCATTCCGCCCAGCATATTGAGCACAGTGGTTTTGCCGGCGCCGGAAGGGCCTACAATGATGCAGAACTCTCCCTTCTCCACAAAAAAACTGATGTGGTCTGCCGCCGTTATCTTATTTTCTCCCATGACATAATATTTACAGACATCTTCAAATTCGATGAAATGAGACAAGATACATTCCTCCTGTTCCGATTCTATATGTAAGTGAGAAAACTCACAGATATTCCGAATCCGGATGAGCTGATTTTGCGGCGGCCCAATCAAACTGCCGCAGCTCGCCGCTGCATTGCAGCATTGGAAAGCCCCACTGCCGCAGCACCTCGAACACGCCGATGGCCACGGAATTGGAAAGATTCAGACTCCGTGCGCCCTCCAGCATGGGAATGCGCACACAGGAATCCGGGTGTCCGAACAGCAGGGATTCCGGAAGTCCGGCGGATTCTTTTCCAAAAAACAGATAGCTGTTGTCCGGGTAGGAGACGTCGGAATACCGTTTCTGTGCCTTTGTTGAGAAAAAGAAGAAATTGCCGCTGTTTTTTTCAAAAAATTCGGGAAGGCTTTCATAATGAGAAAGAGTCAAAAGGTTCCAATAATCTAAACCCGCATGGCGAAGCTTTCTGTCGTCTAAAGGGAAGCCCATGGGGCCCACTAAGTGCAGCGCCGCACCGGTGACGGCACAGGTACGGGCTATATTGCCTGTGTTCTGGGGGATTTCCGGCTCCACCAGAACGATGTGGAGAGATGCCAAAGGAAAACACGGCCTTTCAAAAAATAGATTTTAGAAAAGCCCTTTTGGAAGGACTTTTCTCGCATAATGGAAGAAGGAGACGGGAACCATGAAATTGTCCACAGTTTTAAAACTGCTCAACGCCACAATCATGATTTGGAGGTTCGATACGATGTACAAACAGACAATGAACGTAGCAAAAGGAATCGGCATGGGAGTGCTGGCAGGCGTCACGGTTGCCGCAATCAGTACCAAGGCAATGGCCGGCGGCCACCGCAAGGCAAGCCACATGAAGAAAAATGCCGGGAAGGCCATGCACACAGTGGGCAACCTGATCGGCGATGTGGAGAAAATGCTGCGCTGACGGCTGGAAACCGCCAGGAGGGAACTCCGGCGGTACATAGAGAGAAATGCGTTTTATTTCACTGATTTGCCACTTAATTATACCACTTGTCTTCCCAAAAAGAAACAGACAGGTTGCGCCCTGTCTGTTCATTTTTGGTATTAGTAAGGCCTGCCGCTGTCCTCACAGATGCAGGCGTGCTCTCCGGAGGGGCCCACAGTACGGATCTGGCAGCCGGGTTCCGCACGCCTTCCAGTGGCGGCGGGGCATTTGATCACTAACCCTGCGCCGGGCTCCTGGTCATAGCAATAGGAAAGCCTGTTGCAGCAGGCCTGGGAGGTCTGGAACCATTTGCAGGCATTGTGGTTGGTGCAGTGGCGCACGGAATCCTGCAGGTCGATATATTCCTGTGCCACGGAACCTCCCGCATGGTATTCCCCGTTGCTGATGAGAATATGGGCGGCGCTCATTTCGGAGAACAGCCGGCAGTAGCCGGAGGCAGTGCCATGATGGGGCGCTTTCAGCACATTATAACCGTCATACAATTCGTCCTGCAGACTTTCCAGAACCTCCGGAGTCACGTCGCCGGTCATCAAAATATCGTCAAAGCTGGCCTCTCTGGCACGTACATTGTGGAACACAACGGATGCGGCGTTGATACAGTCGGAATAGGAGGTGGCGCTGATGGGACGCTCCAAAATTTCCCGTACATCGTGAGCGTTGGGACAGAGATTCAGCTCTGCCTTCAGCCCTTCGATTTCCCGCAGGGTTTCATCCAGCCCTGTTAGATACTGACGGCGTTTTTCCGGAAGCGCACGGCCAGAAACAGAAAATGCTTCGCAGCACTTAACATAGAGGGAGAGAAAATCATTCTTCAGCGCCAGAAATCGTTGTTCGCATTCGGGCAGGAAAGGAGAAGAAAACAGAATATTCATCTCCTCCACAGCCGAGGCGACTTCCGCCTCAAAAGGAAATTCTTCCACCCGTGGCCAGAGAACCTTGTAGTCTACGCCGTCGAAGTGGAACAAATCCCCCGCCCGGAGAGTAAAAATCCGGTCAGGTCCCAGTTTTTCGCCCAACATGCGGAAGATACGGATACAGGAAGTATTCACCTGAGAGCAGTCGGTCTGCGGAGGCAGAAAAAGATAGGCGAACATGGCAAAATCCAACAGCAGCGGAATGCCGTGGGAATCCAGAGGCATGCTGGGCAGAAATACACGGCTGAAATAGCCTTCCCGGGAGTCCAGCAGCTTTTTCAGCCCGCACAGATGGTCCCGGTGGTAGTGTGTGAGAAGGAAGAAGCGGTCCATAGCGTCTTCGTACCGCTCTGCTATGGATTCAAAACGCACGTCCAACGGGGTGTCTCCGTCCCGGACTTTCTGGTTCATGCTGCCGCAATCAACCATCAGGATACTGCGGTCTCTGCCGCCGAGCACGATGCATTCTCCATATTCCACATTGTTCAGTTCAATCCACCGCATAAAAAGCCCTCCGCAGGAGCCGGCTGATCAGGACTGGCCTGGCGCCTGTCCCGAAGCCTCGCTCAGCTCGTCTTTCGTCAGTTTTTTGTAGAGGATACCGTTGTGGTATTTTCCATCCTTCCATTCGCCTGAAAACACGATTTCTCCGTTTTCGTCGAATTCTGTCCCGCTTCCGCAGCGCTTCCCATCCTTCCACATACCGGTGTAGAGAAGAGTGCCTTCACGGTCGAAGGCTGTGCCGTAGCCGGTGGGAACTCCGTCCATCCATTTGCCCACAAAAACACTGCCGTCCTCTCCGTTATAGGAGATGCCGACACCCTGTTTCTTCCCATTCTCAATTCTGCCGGCATAACGCAAGCTGCCGGACCGATCAAAAAGAGAGGCAAATTTGCCGGGCCGTCCCTCTTCCCAGGGAGCTACGTGCAGGGCGTGGTCAGAATTCCGAAACGAGACGCCGACGCCGTCCTTTCTGTCGTCCTTCCAAAAGCCCGCATAACAGAGGGCGCCATCCTTATAATAATAGGAACCAAAACCGTGGCGTTTTCCGTCCTTGTAGTCTCCGTCGTATGCGGTGAGGCCGTTGGGCTGTTCCGTGCGGCCGCGGCCGGAAATTCTGCCGTCCAAGATGGAACCGCAGTACCCTGCTCCGGATTCCGCCGACAAAGGAGCTCCTTCTGAATCTGCCTCCAGATATTCTTCTTCAGTGACCGGGACTGCTGCCGTCTGTTCTGCTTCTTTGAAGGCAGCGGCGGATTTTTCGCTTTCCATCCTGCCGGCGTTGTCCTTTGATTCTGCGGCCTTATGGGCGGCGTCCAGAATTTCCCGGTCTTCCGGAGCTTCCGGGAGACGGGCACGCTCTGATTCTGAAGATTTTTCAGGTTGCTGCGGCTTCTGTGCTGCGAAGCTATGGGCGGCTTCCAAAATTTCTGAAGCGTCCGGCTCTGCTTTTTCTGTGCAGTTTGATTTCGGATTCTCGGGCTCTGGGGAATGCTCACGGGCTGCCGCTGCGCGTAGCTGCGCTGTCTCGTCCTGCAGCAATTCCGCTTCCGGCGCGGCGGCCGCAGCCGTTTCCTCGGGTGGACGGATGCGGGCGTATTCTTCCAGGCTTGTGAAAGCGATCTCGCTTTCAGGTTCTTCCTGGCTTTCACCGGTGAGGGAACCGTCTTTGACCTCCCAAGCAGGCATCAGCAGGATGGAACCGTTTCCGATATCCTTCAGCGCATTTTTGCGGCTGTCCGCCTCCTGTTCAGGACAATAACAAAAATCTCCCTCTCCCGTAGAGAGGATGAGCTGCGGCTCTCCAAAGCGGGCGTTGAGCAGGCTCTGCTCCGCACTGCCCGGCAAATACGGTACGGGGTAGAGCAGGGTGGAGCGATACCTCTTTTTCTCCCGGTCATAGTCAAACCGCTCCACGGCGTCAAAGGTATCGCAGGGCTTGAAAATGACCCGGGCGTTGGAATAATCCCTCGGCTCATAGTACTCGGATTTCAGCCAGATCTGACTCCTGTCGAAAAACATGCGCCCAGTAATAATGCCCCGGAAATCCCGAAGCACCAGCATGGTTCCTCCCTTATGGTCGAAGGATTCCTCCAGAGCTACCTTTTTATTGCCTGAGGGAACCGACTTATGGGCGGTTTTTTTCCAGTAAAAAGACCTGCGTGTAAGCTTTCCCTGCAGCTTTCCGTCGAAACCCTTGACGATTTCCCTTTGGCCCACCCGGACCGTCTTTCCGTTGCCGGTGAAGAATTTCTTTCGCGCCTCGGCAAATTCTCCGTGAAATATATCCATGCTGTCTCTGGCTGTAAAGCAGACGCAGTATACGTTGCGCGCCAGAAGGCTGGAACTCATGGCATTCGTCGTAATTGCTTCCATAACTAAAACGCTCCTATTACCCGATAAAACGACTTGATAGAAGACATTATAGCATAGTTTTCAGGCAGGAAAAACAGGTAAGGAAAAATTATCCGGCAGAATTTTTCGATTTTGCGTGTTTTCAAGAGCGCAGTCTGAAAGCGTGCCCGGAAGCAGGCTGCAGCAGGGCGTTCTGAACAAAACTTGCGGCTTTCCCCGGAACGCACTATAATAGGCAGAAAAAGGAGGAATGAATGTGCAGGAAACCTGGAATAACATCCTGAAAAAACTGGTGGATTGGGCCGGCGGATTTGCGGGGAACCTGCTGCTGGCGGCGCTGATCCTGCTTGGCGGCTGGTGGCTAGCAAAGCTGGCTGCGAAGCTGACCAAGCGCACGGCCTCCCGAGGAAAGGCTGATGCGCTGGTGGTCAGCTTTATAGGGTCTTTGGTGAAAACTTTGGTGCTGGTAGTGGCGTGTATCAGCGCTGTGGCCCAGCTGGGTATCAACATTACCTCCCTGATTGCCGCCTTGGGTGCGGCGGGCCTTACAGCCAGTTTCGCGCTGCAGGGCAGCCTTTCCAATTTGGTGAGCGGGATGCAGATTATCTTTACCAAGCCTTTTAAGATGGGGGATTATTTGGCTTTTGGAACCTATGAGGGTACGGTCAAGCGCATAGAAATCCTGTCCACCACCTTGGCAACCTTTGACAACAAGGAGGTCATCATACCAAATTCCAAGATTACAGGCGATGTTGTGGTGAATTTCAATTCGAACCTCACCCGAAGGCTGGACCTGAGCTATGGGATCTCATACGGGGCGGATTTGAAAAGAGCCAAAGCGCTGCTGGCCCGCATCGCGGAGGAGGAGGAACGGGTTCTTAAGAATCCCGCTCCTGTTATAGCGGTGGGGGAACTGAAGGAGAGTTCCGTGACACTGGTGGCAAAGCTGTGGTGCAGCAGCGGCGACTACTGGAACCTGTATTATTCCATGCAGGAAAGAGTGAAGCTTGCCTTTGATAAGGAGAAAATTGCGATTCCCTTCCCGCAGCTGGATGTCCATCTGGATCAGATGGAAAGGGATAGGCCGGGGTAATAATAATTGAGGATTTCCCGGTAGTCCGCTCCCTGGCGGGCCAAAAAAACAGCGCCGGCCTGGCTCATACCCACACCGTGCCCCCAGCCGCGTACCGTGAAAGTATAACTGCCGTCCGCATAGCTGATCTCGAGACAGGCGCTGCGCAGGGAAAGCATAGAGCGCAGCTCAGCCCCTGTCAAAGTGACTCCACCCAGCTGGATGCTTTTTGTATAACCGGAAGGAGATCGCTCCTGGTTTTGGAACCAATCCTCCTCCGGTCCGGAAAAATCGAAGTTTTTTTCCGCAAGCTGCCCGGCGGCATCCCTGATCTCATCAGCGCTGAAAACCGCTTCGCTGAGATACCCGTCGCAGAACGCATCCCCTGGACTGGCTACGGCTTGAAGATAGGACAGGCCAGGCCCCCACACATTTTCTGCCGTCTCCGTATTGCCGGCAGAGATTGCGAAATAAGTGGCGCAGGCGGTGCGGCCGTTTACCGTGAGCTGCTGCCCGCAGACATCTTCCGCAATGGCTTCTAAAATAGCATAGTATTCATCAAAATTTTCTCCCCAGCGTTCTTGCATGGCCTCTTTTGGAACGTATACCAGCCAGCTTTCGCTGTCACAGGCAAAGTCTGCGCCATTCACTTTTTCGCCGGATGCCCGCTTGTAGCTGTAGAGCGTATAGATGGCGACAGCCTGAGCTTTGAGCGCCTCCTCCGGCGCTGATAAGTCCATTTCACAGGCTAGGGCTGAGACGAGAAACTCCTGTTCAGATACCTTGAGCAGCTGTTTTGTCCCGGCATCATAGACGGTAAAGAAAGAATTTTTGGACGCTGTGCTGCTGACAGGAGCGGGCAGGCGTCTCCCGTCTAAAAATGCAGGTGAACTGTTTTCCGGAGAGGGGGAATCTTGCGGAGCCCTGGAGTAGGGTTCCGGTTCCGAAGCGGAGGCCTCCTGGTTTGTCTTGGTAGAGGCATCTGAGCTGCCCATCTTCCCGATTGCGTACACAGCCGTAGGGATCAGACTGTATGCAGTATACAGAACCAGAAAGGAAAGCAGCAGACGTTTGAAATGGGTTCCCCTAGTTTTGTTTGACATGTGATCAATCTCCTTTTACATGATTTGTTTTTGAATTATGCATGTATCTCGGGATTTTTATTAAGATATTGAATTTTTAGGGAGAGAAATGAAAGTCAATGTAATTTAAATTGCAAAACGGGTTGACTTGTTGAATGGATTGCAGTAAAATCAATCTACATTTTTTTTAAAATTTTTAGAAAGCGTATGGAACCAGAACGTTCTGACTCGTTTTGCGGGCGGAGGGGGCCGGTTAGAAAATTATTGGTGAAAGGCGGGGGTGCATTATGCAGCGGCTCAACAATGAGAGCAGCACCAGTACGACGATTCAGGAGTTGTGTGAGGAGTATCGTGCGCACAACATGATTACAAAGGAAGAGTATGAACAGAACCGGGTAAAGCGCGGCCTGCGCAATGCGGACGGCACCGGCGTAATGGCGGGGCTGACCCATGTGTGCAATGTGCATGGGTATCTGATTGCGGATGGCGATAAAATACCGGATGAAGGAAAGCTTACGTACCGCGGCATCAGCGTATCCGATATTGTGGCAGGCTGTGAAAAGGAAGACAGGTTTGGCTTCGAAGAAGTAGTCTGGCTGCTCATTTTCGGCAAGCTGCCCAATCGCAGACAGTTTGACCGTATTTGCGGCCTGCTGTATGACAACCGGGAACTGCCGGAATATTTCCCCGAGGATCTGATTATCAAGACGCCTTCCAAGGATGTTATGAACAAGCTGGCCCGTTCCGTACTGGGTCTCTATTCTTATGACGACGATCCGGACGATCTCTCTCTCGAAAATAACATGCGGCAAAGCATTTCCCTGATCGCCCGGCTTCCAGCCATCATGTCCTATGCTTATCAGGTAAAGCGCCGTCATTTTGATAAGGAAAGCATGTTCTTTCACCCCTTTGAACAGGGCCACTGTACAGCCGAAGCTATTTTGAACGCTTTGCGCCCTGATCGGAAGTTCACGAAGGAAGAAGCTCGGCTTCTCGATCTTTGTATGGTACTCCATGCAGAGCACGGCGGCGGCAACAATTCCACCTTTACCACCCGGGTGCTCACCTCTGCGGGGACCGATATTTATTCGGCCATAGGCGCGGCTATCGGTTCACTGAAGGGCTTCAAGCATGGCGGCGCAAACCATCGGGTCCGCATGATGATGGACGATGTAATGGAGCACGTGAAGGATTGGAAGGATGAAGACGAGGTGGGCCGTTACCTGGAAAAAATCCTGAAAGGGGAGGCGGCGGACCACAGCGGCCTGATTTATGGGTTGGGCCACGCGATCTATACGCTGTCAGACCCCAGGGCGGTTATCCTGAAATCCAAGGCCAAGGGCTTGGCGGAGGAAAAAGGATTCGGCGACAAGCTTGCCTTGTACGAGTTGGTGGAAAGGCTGTCTCCAGAGGCGTTCCAGCGGGTCACCGGAAACTCCAAGGTCATCAGTGCCAATGTGGATTTCTATTCGGGATTGATCTATGAGATGTTGGGTATCCCGGAGGAGCTGTTTACCCCGATGTTTGCAGTCTCCCGTATCGCGGGCTGGTGTGCGCATCGTATCGAGGAATTGACCACCGGCGGCCGTATTATGCGTCCGGCTTATCGGGCGCTGCCCCAGAACCAGCGTTATGTTCCGCTGAGCCAGCGTTGATTTGAAAGTTTGACGGGTTTGCCGCTCCAAGGGCTTGTTTCCCTTCGGGCGGCTTTTCTATGCATGTCTTTCTCCCTTGGAAAAAACTATTGGAAAGCGGACCGATTTATGCTATAATCTCTTTTATCCGAAAAAAATAATATTCCTTCGGGATTTCATAGACAAGGAATGGATGGTATGAATGTTGGCAACGCATTAAAGGTCACCTGCGTGGGTTTTGCAGGCGGAGTGCTTCTGCGAGTGGTGCAGATGTTGTTTTTTTATGATTATGAAACCGGCTTCTATACGGACAATGGCCTTATGGCCTGGATTTGTCTGGGCTTTGTGGTGATTTCGAGCCTTCTCGCCTGCGTGATGTGCTTCAGATCCCGCCGGTATTTCGGGCCCTATGTGCCCCGAAAAAATACGGCGCTGGGGGTGGTTTCCGTGTTGTCGGGCGCGGCGCTTTTGGCCTCTTCAGTACTCCAGTTCCTGGATTATATGAACTACCAGAAAACGGGCGCCTCCGCCTATGATTCCACCAAGCGCGGTGCGATCCATGTGGCTTTCATTGTTGCATGCCTGCTGTTTGGGGTAATACAGTTCTATGTGTCTCTGGGGTTTTTCCAGGGGAAAAATAATCTGGCCCGCGTGCCTCTGCTCTATCTGGCCGCCGTCGTCTGGGGTGTGGCCTATCTGGTGCTGGTCTATGTGTTCTATGCCAAATCTTTCTCCTTTGTGGAGAACTTTTTTGCTGTGATCGGCGGCGCATCTACCCTTCTGGCGCTGTTTTATCTGTGCAAGTTATTGGCTGGTGTGGATGAAGAAGGCGCGGCTAAACGTCTTTTTGTTGCAGGGATTTGCGCGGTGATTTTCACGGTTACCTATTCCTTTGCAAATTTGGCTCTGTTGCTTTTGGGAAAGAGTTACTCCGGAGAAATTCCTGCTATGACGCAGCTCTCTAGTTTGGGGGTGGCCTTTTTCTTGCTGGTATTTCTGGTCACGTTCCGGAAGTACAGCCTGCGCCGTACTCCAAAAAGCGGACCGCAGCGCATCGCTGGCCGGGAGCGTGAGGTCTCTTCCGGACAAAAGGCAGGAGAAGAGAAGAAGTCACGGGGAGGACGGAGATTCCGCCCTAATTGAAAAGATTTGCCGAAAGTAAAAACTTTCCGCCTTGTTAGTAGGCGGGAAGTTTTTTTATTCCATAAAATTATTATTGACATATGTTCATAATCGCTGTATGATAATGCAAGCTTTTAAAGCGAGGTGAGGTTTGTTGGCAAGGCCAAATAAGTGCCGTAACATCTGTTCGATGCCCCAAGTGACAGAGTTCGTGCCCGCGGGGGGGAGTGAGAGCTGCGTTGTTTTGGGAGTGGATGCGTTTGAGGTCATCCGGCTGTTGGACTATAAAAAATTTACGCAGGAACAGTGTGCTGCGCGTATGAATATTTCCCGGACTACGGTGACGCGGATCTATGAGGATGCCCGTCGGAAGATCGCGGAAGCCATGGTTTTTGGCAGGCGTATCGTCATCGAAGGGGGCGACGTAATGGTCTGCCGGCAGATGAAGCCGGAATGTAAAAATGAGATAAACTGCTGTCATAGGCAAAGGGAAAAGGTGGAATGAAGAGCATGAAGGTACTGATACTGGGAGGGGTGGCCGCCGGAACCAAAGCGGCAGCCAAGCTGAAGCGGGAGGATAGAAGCGCACAGGTGACATTGATCACCAAGAGCGCAGATATCTCCTATGCCGGCTGCGGGCTGCCCTATTATGTGGGCGGCGTTATCGAAGAGAGGGGCGACCTCATTGTCAACACCCCGGAAAAATATGCAGCGTTGACCGGTGTGACCGTATATACGCTCAGGGAAGCCGTCGCGCTGGACAGTGAAGCTAAAACGGTGACGGCAAAAAATCTGGAGACCGGGGAAGATGAAGTCTATGACTATGATTCTTTGGTGATTGCCACGGGCGCTTCCGCGTCGGTGCCGCCGGTAGAAGGAGTAGAGCTGTCTGGCGTATTCACCATGCGTACCCCGGATGACGCCATCGATATGCGGGCATATCTGGAAGAGAAAAATGTGAAACGGGCTGTCGTGGTAGGCGGCGGCTTTATTGGCCTTGAGGTGGCGGAAAACCTGAAGGACCGCGGGATTTCGGTGACGGTGATCGATTTTGCTTCTCAGCTTCTCCCCAACGTGCTGGACCCGGAAATGGCAGGTTATGTCAAGCGGCATCTGCAGAAAAATGGGATCCGGGTAATTACCGGCACCAAGGCTGAGGCAATTTTGGGTGATAATCAAGTTTCCGATGTACGTACCTCAGCGGGGACACTGCCCTGTGAGATAGTGGTGCTTTCTGCAGGTATCCGTCCCAATACCGGCTTTTTGGCAGAAACCGGTTTGGAAATGTTTAAAGGAACGATCCTTATAGACGGAGGCCTTCGCACAAACCTGCCGGACATCTATGCGGTGGGCGACTGCGCGATGGTGAAAAACCGGCTTACCGGTGCGCCGCAGTGGTCCCCCATGGGCTCATCCGCCAATATGGAGGGACGAACCCTAGCTCAGACTCTGGCGGGGAAGGAAAAGTGCTATCCCGGCGTTCTGGGAACGGGCGTTGTCAAACTGCCCGGCCTCAACTGCGGCAGGACTGGCCTGACGGAAGCCGCTGCACGGGAAGCGGGCTTTGATGTGGAGACCGTGGTAGCGGTTACAGATGATAAGGCTCACTATTATCCCGGGTCAGATTACTTCATCACAAAGCTGATCGCGGACAAGAAAACCCGCAGGCTGTTGGGTGCGCAGGTGTTGGGTACCGGAGCTGTGGATAAGATGACCGATATCGCAGTGCTGGGAATTTCCATGGGCGCTGTTCTGGAGGACTTTGACAATATGGATTTTGCCTATGCGCCTCCGTTTTCCACGGCAATCCATCCCTTCGTACAGGCGGTTTACATCCTGGAAAACAAGCTCGGCGGCGATCTCATCAGTATGACGCCGGCAGAATACGCGGCGGGTAAGGCAGAGGGATACCGCGTGATTGACGTTGGACAGGAGCCGTCCATCCGCGGCGCTCTTCATGTGGATCTGGGTAAGGTGAACGGTCCTATAGAGGGTCTGGATAAGGAAGATAAGCTGCTGCTGGTCTGCAACAGAGGGAAAAGGGCATATTTTCTGCAGAACCGCCTGCGCTATTTTGGCTACACCAATACAGTAGTATTGGAGGGCGCTTCCTACTTCAACGAAGTGCGGGTAGGGGCGCCTGGCGCAGCGGTTTCTCCGGAAGAGATTACACGAGTCAAAGGTTTGGGCTTCCTCTTTGACAAGCGTACACAGGACCGCTTCAATGCCCGTGTGATCACGCGCAACGGCAAGGTCACTGCAGAGGAAAACCGTGCCATCACAGAGGCGGCCGAGCTTTACGGCACAGGAGAAATCGCCATGACCTCCCGGCTCACTGTCGAGATTCAGGGTGTTCCCTATGACAATGTGGAGCCGCTTCGGGAACATCTGGCGAAAGCCGGCCTGGAAACCGGCGGCACCGGTTCCAAGGTACGTCCTGTGGTTTCCTGCAAGGGTACAACCTGCCAGTATGGCCTTATTGATACCTTTGAGCTTTCTGAAGAGATTCACGAACGCTTTTACCGCGGGTATCACAATGTGATGCTGCCGCATAAATTTAAGATTGCGGTGGGCGGCTGTCCCAATAACTGTGTGAAACCGGATCTGAACGATTTAGGCGTCGTCGGCCAGCGAGTTCCGGAATTGGAAGCGGAAAACTGCCGCGGCTGCAAAGTGTGTCAGGTGGAGAATGCCTGTCCCATCAAGGTGGCAAAAATGGTAGACGGGAAGCTGGTAATTGATCAGGCCCAATGCAATCATTGCGGCAGATGCGTGGGCAAATGTCCCTTCAATGCACTGATGAATTATACAGACGGCTATCGTGTGTATATCGGCGGCCGCTGGGGGAAGAAGGTAGCCCACGGAAGATATCTGGACCGGGTGTTCACCAGCAAGGAAGAAGTCCTCGATGTGATTGAAAAGGCGATCTTGTTGTTCAGAGAGCAGGGGATTACAGGTGAGCGCTTTGCAGATACCATTGACCGTCTGGGTTTTGAAGCGGTGCAGGAGCAGCTTTTGAGCGACGGACTGCTGCAACGTAAATCGGAGAATCTTTCGGCACAGAAGCACCTGAAGGGCGGAGCTACCTGCTGAGAGGAAGAAATCTATCTAAATATTGAACGTGGAAAACGCAGGCAGAACTTTTTGCCTGCGTTTTTTTGCTGGAAGAGGAGGCGGAGGCAATATTAGATATTCCATCAAAAAATTAGGGAGAGCAGAATGGTTGAAATCATAAAAAATTGTGATATGATAAGGCGTAGTTCTATAGGCAGCATAGGTCTGCCAGTGAATTCGGCAGTTTCACTTAGAAAGGGCTTTTTTATGGAGAGAAAACCTACGGTTGGGATTGTTTCCCTGTATGATGAAATCAAGGAGAGCTATTGGATGCTGCCCGGCTATGTGGAGGGTGTGGAAGAGGCTGGCGGAATCCCCGTGATTTTGCCTCTCTCACAGCAAGGCGACGCATTGGCCCATTATGCTGAAGCTTTTGACGGTTTTCTGTTCCCCGGCGGCCACGATCTTAACCCTGTATTTTATGGGGAAGAGCGGCGGGAGACCTGCGGCACGCTCTGCCCGGAGCGCGATGAGATGGAACGCAGACTGTTTCCTCTGGTGCTTGCAACGAAAAAACCTATGCTGGGGATCTGTCGGGGTGTGCAGCTGTTCAATGTCATGCTGGGCGGGACGCTTTATCAGGACATTCCCACAGAATGTCCCAGCGGTGTGGAGCACCATGAGACGCCGCCGTACGACAAGGCGGCCCACACAGTCTGTCTGGCACAGGATACCCCGCTGTTCCTTGCGGTCGGGGAGGAGCAGATTCACGTAAACAGTTATCATCACCAGGGGATTAAAGCTTTGGGAAAAGGCCTGTGTGAGGCTGCTGCCGCGCCTGACGGGCTGACGGAAGCAGTGTACCTGCCGGAGCATCCTTTCTGCCTGGCAGTGCAGTGGCATCCTGAGTTTTCCTATAAAACGGATGAAAACAGCCGGAAGATTTTTCGGGCGTTTGTAGCGGCCTGCAAAAACAGGTTTTGATCTCCGGCCTATGCGCCGGATGCCTTAAGAAAGGTGTTTCCGGGCAAAAAAGCATGCACAGTTTTAAAATCGGAGGAGAGGTATTGATGCTGAAAGAGATCAATATGAGGCCGCTGACGGCCAGAGAGCTGAAGCCGGAAGGTTGGCTCAGGGAGCAGTTGGAAATCCAGGCCCGCGGTTTGTCGGGCCATCTGGACCAGATCTGGCCGGATGTGCGCGACAGCGCCTGGCTGGGCGGCGATAGGGACGGCTGGGAACGGCTGCCCTACTGGCTGGATGGATTTGTCCCTCTGGCTTACCTTTTGGAGGATGCAGACCTGAAAGCACGGGCGGACCGTTATATTTCGGCCATTCTTTCCCGGCAGGAGGAGGATGGCTGGATCTGCCCCTGTAAACCGGAGGAGAGAGGCGCCTACGATGTATGGACGGTGTTCCTGATTGCCAAGGTGCTGACACTGTATGCGGATTGTGCCGGGGATGCGGACAGGAAAGTGCAGAATGCGGTCTGGCGCGTACTGAAAAGCCTGGATCGTCATCTGGACCACAACACACTGTTCGATTGGGCGTCCAGCCGCTGGTTTGAATGTTTGATTCCCATTTTTTGGCTTTATGAGCGTACTGGGGAGGAGTGGCTTCTGGATCTTGCCCAAAAGCTGGAGGCGGAGGGCGTAGATTATGAGCTGCTGTTCCGGGATTTTCGGGCGAAGCAGCCGGAACGGCGCTGGACCTATCTCACCCATGTGGTAAACCTGGCCATGAGCCTGAAGCAGGGAGCTCTGAAATCCCGGCTGCACGGCGGCGATCCGGAAGCTTATGCGGAAACGGCGTTGGAAACCCTGCGGCGATACCACAGTATGGCAGTGGATCATTTTACCGGGGACGAATGCCTTTCCGGCGACAGTCCCATTCAGGGGACTGAGCTGTGCGGTGTTGTGGAAACCATGTATTCCTATGAAACCCTCCTTTCCGTCAGCGGAGGAGCAAAATGGGGAGACCGGCTGGAGCGTCTGGCTTTCAACGCACTGCCCGCCACGCTAAGTGAGGATATGTGGACCCATCAATACCTGCAGATGACGAACCAGCCGGAGTGCAGTATCCTTCCAGAGGACCATGTGGTTTTCCGCACCAACAGTGGAGAGTCCCACCTTTTCGGCCTGGAACCCCATTTCGGCTGCTGTACCTCCAATTTCAGCCAGGGATGGCCCAAGCTGGCGCTTTCTGCCTTTCAAAGAACGGAAAAAGGGCTTGCCTCCGCGGTTTTGGTTCCCTGCCGGGCCGAAACGGAGATTGGAGGCGTTCCGGTCTCCTGCAGGCTGGAAACCGAATATCCTTTCCATGGAAAACTGAAATATACGATTGAGACGGCGCGGCCTGTGGAATTCACCCTGGCCGTCAGGATTCCCGGTTTTGCAGTTTCCGCAGCAGTTGATGGCAGCCCTGTTTCAACGGGCGGGTTTGCAGAACTGCACCGCTGCTGGGAAGGAGTGCAGACTGTGAAGGTGGAGTTTTCTTTTGCCTGCTGTCTCACCCCGCGGCCCAGGGGGATGGCGTGCCTGTGGCGCGGTCCGCTGCTCTACAGCCTGCCGGTAAAGGAACGCTGGGAGAAGCGGGAATATGTGCGGGACGGAGTGGAAAGAAAGTTTCCCTACTGCGATTATGAAATTTTTGCGGAGTCGCCATGGAACTACGGATTTGCCGGGGAAAATTTTTTACCAGAGGAGCATGGCGTTGGGGAAATTCCATTTTCCCATGACCATCCGCCCGTTACCATACAAGCGGAGCTCTGTCAGGTGAACTGGCCTTTTGAGCACGGCGTATGCGCGATTGAGCCGGAACGGATGCCTTTGGCGCTTCCGGAACAGCTGGAGCTGATCCCCTATGGCTGCACAAGCCTGCGGATGACGGAACTGCCGGTGCTGTTTGTTTGAGGCTGCCGCCTGTTTTGCACTGTCTACAAAATGATATCCATATGCGCCTTGCCGCCGGGTAAGGCGGGAAGCGGCGTCTGGCGTCCATACCTTTAGGCCTCGGTAGGTATGGACTGCCGGACTTTTTTCCGTGTGGGGACAAGTAGCGCGCACGGCAGGAAATGTGAAAAGGAGAAAACACGTAAAGTGACGCAAAAAAATTCTTTTTTCAGTTATGTTTTTTTCAATGTGGCAGGAATGCTGGGCCTCTCCTGCTATATTCTGGCAGACACTTTTTTTGTGTCCGCCGCACTGGGAACGGAAGGCCTGGCCGCCTTGAATCTGGCCATCTCGGTCTACAGTTTCCTCAGCGGGGCGGGCCTGCTCTTGGGGATCGGCGGGGCCAGCAGGTATGCGGTTTTATATGCAAGGGGAGACCGGGAGGAGGGAAACCGGGCTTTCAGCGGGACGTTTCTTTTGGGCCTTCTGTGTGCGGCAGTGTTTTTGCTGACCGGCATTTTTGGTGCAGAGCAGTTGGGAAGCCTTCTGGGTGCTGAAGGACAGGTTTTGAAAATGACAGCGGCCTATCTGCGCATCATTCTCTGCTTTTCTCCCTGTTTCCTGCTCAACAACATTCTGTTGGCATTTGTCCGCAATGACGGCGGCCCCCGGCTGGCCATGGCGGCCATGCTTGCCGGAAGCTTTTCCAATATCCTGCTGGATTATCTCTTCTTGTTTCCGCTTTCGCTGGGGATGTCCGGTGCTGCCTTTGCCACAGGATTGGCGCCGGTGATCAGTATGGGCCTGCTGTCCTTGCATTTGATCAGAAAAAGGAACGGTTTTCACTTCCGCCGCTGCCGGATCACGGGAAGCATGGCAGTATGGCTGTGCGCGCCTGGGCTTTCCTCTCTGGTAACGGAGCTGGCTTCCGGCGTGACACTGTTGGTTTTCAACCTGCTGCTGCTCCGCCTTGTAGGGAATGTGGGAGTGGCGGCCTATGGAGTGACAGCCAATCTGGCACTGGTCGCCACAGCTGTATTTACTGGAATTTCCCAGGGAATACAGCCTCTGATAAGCCATGCTTATGGACAGAGGGACCGCAGAGCGGAAGGGCTGGTTCGGAATAAGGCCCTGGTCCTGGCACTTGGCCTGTCAGTTCTGCTGTTTTTGGCAGTGCTTCTGTGGGCGCCCGAGTTGACGGCGATTTTTAACAGGGATGGAGACCGGCAGCTTGCCCTTTTGGCCGGACGGAGCATGCGGCTGTATTTTGCCGGATTTTTGCCGGCCGGGTTCAATATTGTGAGCGCGGCATATCTCAGCTCATCGGGACGGGAACGCGGCGGTTTTGCGATATCCCTTGTGCGGGGCTTTGCAGCTCTTTTGCCGCTGGTACTGGCGCTTTCGACCCTTCTGGGACCGGATGGTATCTGGCTGAGTTTTCCGGCAGCGGAGCTGTGCGCAGCTGTTCTCACAGCTTTCCTGCTGTTTCGCCGGGAGCCCCCTCATCAGAATAGGAAGAGCGGCCGCAATAGGAAAAAAGCTCGGACTGCTTGAAGTCTCTTCCCGACCTACAGGCGGAAAAGAAATCTGTTGCTGTAAAAGAGGAATTCGACATGCGGCCGTCAACGTGATATAATGATTTACAGTCCTGTGAGTTATGGGAGAATCGCCGGTGCACTGCCAAGATAGGCTATGAAAAATGGGGGGAATGCAATGCCGCTGCATTATGAAGGGAAAAAGAAATTGCTGGTTCTGTTTGGCTCGCCCAACGGTCAGGGATGTACAAGGAAATTGTTGGACAGTTTCCTTGTACGTTTCCGGGAAAACAATTCCTGGGAGATAACGGAGATCAATGCCTATGAGGAGAATGTACATCCCTGTACAGGCTGCAAATCCTGTGCGAAAAAGGAAGGCTGTGTGTTCGACGATTTTGACCGGATTGACAAGGAGCTGAGAGCCAGCGACCTGCTGGTGGTGGCTTCCCCTGTTTATAACTGCTCTTTTCCTTCTCCCTTGAAGGCTGTGCTGGACCGGACGCAAAGATATTTTGAGGCGCGTTTTTCTCTGGGGATCAGACCGCCTATCAAAAAACACAGGGAAGCTGTGCTGCTTCTGACCATGGGTTCCCAGGAGGATTTTGCGGTGGAGGTGACCACGTATCAGCTTTCCCGTGCTTTCACTGTGATGAACACAGAGCTTGCCGGCTGCGCCGTCTGGGACGCTACCGATCTGGGCGAACAGAAAAAGGGGGAAGCGCAACAAAAAGCCCAAGGAATCGCTCTTGAAATCCTCTCCCGGATGTGATATCATTTTTGGAAGAAAAAATAGACCATAAGGCGGTTTTAGTATGTCAGGACATTCAAAATGGAACAACATCAAACGGAAAAAGGAAAAGGCGGACGGCGCTAAGGCCAAAGTTTTTACCAAAATCGGCCGTGAACTGGCTGTGGCGGTAAAAGAGGGCGGCAGTGCGGATCCCGCAGCAAATTCCCGCCTGCGCGACTGCATCGCCAAGGCAAAAGCTGCCAATGTTCCCAATGACAACATCGAGCGTATTATCAAAAAAGCTGCGGGCGAGGGAAACGCCAACAGCTTTGAGGATGTCACCTACGAGGGATATGGACCTTCCGGTGTGGCTGTCATTGTGGAAGCCCTTACCGATAACCGCAACCGCACAGCGGCTGATGTGCGCCATGCTTTCGACAAGTTTGGAGGCAATTTGGGAACCACTGGATGCGTATCCTTTATGTTCAACAAAAAAGGCGTAATTGTGGTGGAACGGGAAGGCTTGGATGAGGATACCGTAATGAGCGACGCGCTGGAAGCAGGAGCGTCCGATTTCGCTGCGGACGGCGATGTGTTTGAAATTTCTACCGATCCTGCCGATTTCAGCGGCGTGCGGGAGGATTTGGAAAGCAAGGGCTATACCTTTGTCTCTGCCGAGGTGGAGATGGTGCCGGATACCTATACCAAGATTGAGGATCCTGAAGTGGTCATCAAAATGCAGAAGATGCTCGATCTGCTGGAGGATAACGACGACGTACAGAATGTCTGGCACAACTGGGATGAGCCCGAAGAGGACGAGGAAGAATAAAGTTTGCGGGCCTTTCCGGTGCAGAAGTACTGGAAAGGCCTTTCTTTGAGAAAGAGAGGTTTTCCTATGAGACACCTGATTGATCCTCTGGATTTTTCCAGAGGGGAGACGGACCGCCTGCTCTCTTTGGCGGAGGACATCATCGGATCCCCGGCGGATTACACGCACCGATGTGATGGGAGGATTCTGGCAACGCTGTTTTATGAGCCCAGCACCCGCACCAGGCTGAGCTTTGAATCGGCAATGATGCGCCTAGGCGGGAAGGTGCTGGGATTTGCTTCGGCGGAGAGCAGCTCTGCCTCCAAAGGAGAGAGCGTGGCGGACACCATCCGGATGATCTCCGGTTACGCCGATATAGCGGCTATGCGGCATTTTAAAGAGGGCGCGCCCTATGTGGCCTCTCGGTATGCCAGGATCCCTGTGATCAACGCGGGGGACGGGGGACATCAGCACCCTACCCAAACCTTAACCGATCTGCTCACAATCCGCCGGAAAAAGGGGAAGATCAGCGGCGTGACCATCGGCCTCTGCGGCGATCTGAAGTTCGGCAGGACGGTACACTCGCTGATTAAATCCCTGGTGCGGTATGAAGATGTGAAATTTATTTTTATCTCTCCGGAGGAACTGCATGTTCCCGGGTATATCGTGGAAGAAGTGGTGAAACCATCCGGACATTTTTACCGGGAAGTCCGGGCGATGGAGGAGGTCATGCCCGAGCTGGATATTCTCTATATGACCAGAGTGCAGAGAGAACGCTTCTTCAATGAAGAAGACTATGTGCGCCTGAAGGATTCCTATATCCTGACTCCGGAAAAGCTCTCCCTGGGGAAAAAAGATTTGGCCGTGATGCATCCGCTGCCCCGTGTGAATGAAATAGCCGCCGAGGCGGATGAAGATCCTCGTGCGGTATATTTTGAACAGGCCAGAAACGGTGTTTTTGTCCGGATGGCCCTGATCCTGGCTTTGTTGGGACTGGAATCGGACGTCTTAGAGAAGGGAGAATAACCATGCTCAACATCGACAGTATAGAAAATGGAATCGTAATCGACCATATCACTGCAGGGCGCGGAATGCGGGTTTATGAGCTGCTGGAACTGGATAAGCTGGATACCTGTGTAGCCATCATAAAAAATGCCAAGAGCAATAAATTCGGCAGGAAGGATATCATCAAAATCGAAGGCGTATTGAATATTGATCTGGATGTGCTGGGTTTTATCGACAACAACGCGACGGTGTGTACGATTTTAAACGGAAGGCTGGTGGAAAAGAAGAAGCCTACGCTCCCGGAAAAATTGGTCAATATCGTCTCCTGCAAAAACCCCCGCTGCATTACCAGCATTGAGGATGTGGATCAGGTTTTTTATCTCTGCGATGAGAAAGCCCACCGTTATCGCTGTAAATACTGCGAACAGGAGTATAAGAAATAAAAGAGTCCAAGAGCGCACGGGCCTTTTCCTGGGAGAAAGCAAATATAGGCAGGCTTTCCCATGCATGTTTCCCGCCCAAAAGGCAATTTGACGCCAGAATGACTCCTTCACGAATAAAAAAGTTCTGTACTGCTGAGTATTATGCGCTAGAGGACGTTGCAATTGGGAGGAGAGGCTAAGATATGAGTGTATATGAAGAAGGCATCAAATTGATCGACGAGATGTTTGGGAACGGAAAAGACAACCTGATTGCCCTTGCGACGGTTGCACGGGAATTGAGTGCTGACGGGAAACCCCGTCCGGTGGTCCGTTGTGTAGATGCCTATTACGAAGACTGCACATTTTATGTTGTTACATATGCAAAGTCAAATAAAATGCTGCAGATTGAAAAAAATGCTGAAGTTTCCATAGCATTTTGTTCGGAAATGTTCACTGCCAATGGGACTGCTGAAAACTTGGGTTGGGTACTGGATTCCAAGAATTCTGGCATAAGAACCAAGCTGCGTTCAGCTTTTGCCGACTGGTATGAAATGGCAAACAATGAAAACGATAAAGACTGTTGTATTTTGGCAATTCACCTCATAAGGGGAACTTTAAATATAAACCATTGGGAAAAGTTATATCACCTGGATTTTGTGAATAAAACGGATATGGAATCTGGGGGGATATTTTAAAAGTAGGAAACAGGGCCTTGAATATGGTGGTTTTCTTCTGTTTCCATTTATTACAGAAAAGGAAGGGATGTTCATTTGGAGATAAAGCTTGTTTTGCCTGAAGAGTCCCAGGCAGAAGAACTGGCTGGGCAGCGAAATGATCCGGAGGTCACCCGTTACACTGGAGACGCCAAGTATCCGTATACGGCAGAGGATGCGCTGGAGGATATCAGGAGCTTTCTGAAGGAGGAGAATAAATCCCGGGTTACACGTACGGTTTTGGTGGATGGACGTCCTGCGGGCTGCGTCTACTTCTATCTTCCATGGCGGGGGCAAAAATCTGTGGAGTTGGGATACTGGCTTGGGAAACAGTATTGGGGCCGGGGGATCACCACCCATGCTGCGAGGGAATTGTGTGATTTCGCTTTCCGTACCCTGGACATTAACCGTATCTGCGCCAGCGCCCTGGAGGTCAACGTGGGTTCCTGGCGCGTGATGGAAAAGCTTGGGATGCGCCGGGAGGGGAAGTTCGTCAAAGCAATCTATCTGGACGGCACGTTTTATGACGATCTCTATTATGCTGTGCTTCGGGAAGAATATTGCCTGAAAGAAACTGAGGCAGAAAAAAACCTCCCAAACTAGGAGAAAGGGTACCGCGGGCCACGGACTTTTGTTGTGCGGGCCCGTCTGAAAGGGATAAGAGTGTATGAAGAAGGATAAAAAAGCGGGGCAGTCAGGCGGATGTTCCGGACAAAGGGCTGTTGGGAGAAAGCCTCGAAGTGTGCCTCCCAGCGCGGGATTCAAAGGAGGAAAAAAAGTATCGGCAGGGAAGCTGCTGCTGGCATTTGTCACATTTTGCAACCTTCTGCTCTCCTTGCTGCTTGCCGTCCTGAATCGTCAGGAAGTGATCAGAGCGGTGCGGCGGGAGGAAAAGGTGGAGGTGCTGCTTTCCTCTCAAAAGGAGACAAAAACCTGAATTTTTCCTTGACTTCCCCTTGTTTGCTATGGTATGATGTGTAAGCCGCTTATTGTGGGTTATAGGAGAGCTATGCCCTCTTGCAAAAGCGGGCTGTCGTATTGAAAGCGGCAGGCCCACCCATTGTAGCGAGACTATAGAAAAGGCAGGCAAAAGAATGTTTGCAGTTATTGAAACAGGCGGAAAGCAGTACAAGGTACAGTATGGCGATGTGATCTATGTTGAAAAGCTGGACGCTGCCGACAAT
>ENA-OUOW01000732-OUOW01000732.1-human-gut-metagenome-genome-assembly--contig:-NODE-732-length-26570-cov-3.588987_pt1 | contig 26570 bp, 23 predicted proteins | sample MGYA00237938_ERZ548769 | MGnify/ENA primary metagenome ERZ548769 (study PRJEB26490, sample SAMN05356870) | human gut metagenome | biome: terrestrial biome; feature: human-associated habitat; material... | reverse complement strand
AAGCGCAAGGAATATCCAACGTCCCTCACGTCGCGCATAATGGTGCTAACTAACCAAGCGCGAGGGTGCGGCGTGGGGTGCGGAGCCGGCCGCGCATACGTGCGCGTGAACGCGCGGCGCCGGGCGGCGCAAGGACAAACGTGGGGAGGCCATGCTCGTGGGCGACTATGACTACCAGGAGACAATCGACAGGCTGCGCGCCTTTCGCGACCAGCCGGAGTGGCGCCAGTTCCACAACCCCAAGGACCTCGCCATCTCGATAAGCCTCGAGTCGGCGGAGCTGCTCGAGGCGTTCCAGTGGTCCGGGGCAGACACCTCGGCGGACGGGCACCTGGACAAGATTTCGGAGGAGCTGGCGGACGTCCTCATCTACTGCCTGTTCATGGCGGACTCCTGCGGGCTTGACCCGCTCCAGATTGTGAACGAGAAGATCGACGCCAACGCCAAGAAGTATCCCGTCGAGCTCAGCCGCGGCAACTCCAAGAAGTACACGGAGCTATGAGACAAAGGGACTGTCCCTTTGTCTCATTCCGCAAGGTAGGGGAGAGGTTCATGTCAGTTAGGCAGCCGGTTGTCATAGACGTGCCGTTCCGCGCGGACGACATCCAGATCGAGCAGTGCATCGACCAGGTGCAGTGCGAGGTGGACGGCAGCGAGCTTACGGCCGACGAGCGGCGGCTCCTCAAGACCTACCCTACTGTCTACATCATTCGCGGCAAGGAGCGCAAGCGCGCCCGTGGCGGCTACGAGTACGACGACTTCGTGGTCTACGTGGGCGAGACAAACTCCATCGTGCGGCGAACCAAGGAGCACTACACCGACGACGTCACGTATCGCTCGGAGCGGGGCAAGAAGGCGTGGCGGCGCCTCAACCAGCCTGGCAGCCACATACTGGTGATCGCCCAGAACCACTTCAACAAGTCGCTCACGCTCGACCTCGAGAACAACTTCCTGAGCTACCTTCTGGCTTCGGGCGCGAGCCATGTGACCCTGGTAAACGGCCGCGGCAACCCGCAGGAGGACTACTACACCAAGCCCGAGCTACCGATAATCACCTCGCAGGCGTGGCGCAAGCTCAACCGCTACGAGCCGGAGCTTTTTCCGGCCGAGTCCGTCATCCGGGACTCCGCCATCTTCAAGGCGTCGCCGTTTCGCGCGCTGGGAAAGGACCAGATTGCCGCGGAGGACGCGATTCTCGGCCGCCTGCGCGACCTCATGAACGGATGGGCTGCCGCGCCGCAGCCGCCAGATTCCAGCGCGCCCGTCGACAACGGCGAGCTCATTGTTGTCGAAGGCATGGCAGGAACCGGCAAGACGGTCCTTCTCAGCCACCTGTTCTTGCGAATCATGAACGAGCTTGTGGTCCCGGTGGCCGGCGACGGCAGTGGCGGCAAGATCACCGAGCGTCCCGTGAACGCGTGCCTTCTGATAAACCATGAAGAGCAGCTCACCGTGTACAACGCCATTATGAAGCGCCTTGGCCTCCAGAACAAGGATGGCGTGGTGGTGGACAAGCCCACGCGGTTCATCAACAAGCACAGCGAGTCCGGGCACGGGAATGGCCTCGCGCGTCAGGACTACCCCTGCGACCCGGTCGACGTCGCCCTTGTCGACGAGGCGCACCTCCTGCTCACCCAGGGCAACCAGGGCTACTCCGGTAGCAGGAACATGCTCGTGGACATCATGCGTCGAGCTCGGGTGGTCATCGCGGTCTACGACCTGGGACAGGTGCTGAGAAAGTCGCAGGAACTTGACGCCTCGATGCGGGACGCGCTCTTTCCCGAGAAGCGCTTCTCAGATGGCAAGGTTCGCTGTGCGAGAAGGGCCGCCAACGTCGCGGGATTCCCCTTCCACGTGGAGAACCTGCTCCTTCGCCAGCAGTACCGGATTGATGCCTGCGACGAGGTCGTGCGGTGGATCGACGACTTTGCAAACGGTCGTGGCGTGGGGCCCATCCCGCAGGACCCGGCGCGAGAGGGGCACACACCCTACCAGATCAAGGTCTTTGACTCGCCGTACGACCTGAAGATGGCAATCGAGGAACGCGCTTTTGCCTTTGATGCCTCGTCGGGCGAGATTGTGGACGATACCTCGCACGGGCTCTCGCGCGTGCTGGCAACGTATGACTGGCCCTACTCCGGCCAGTCCAAGCCGGAGTCGGGCGTGTGGGAGGTCCGCATCTACCGCGAGCAGGGCGGCTGGGTCTCCTACGGTGCGAGTGGCGCGCGCGGCGGGCGCGGCTCGCGTCACGCGCAGGCAGCTGCCAGCATCGCGGAAGTGCCCCGCACGCAGTACTTCCACATGCCGTGGAACTATCAGACTTCTGCCACCGGGGACGAGGCAGCCCGGGAACACGACAAGGCATGGGCCGAGCAGCCCCACACGCTGGGGGAATGTGGCTCGATCTATACCATCCAGGGGTTCGACCTCAACTACGCGGGCGTGATCATTGGGCCCTCAGTCTGCTGGCGAGAAGGACGGCTGGCGTTCGACCCGTCAAAGAGCTGCAACTCGCAGGCGATCAACGGCAGCGAGGACCCGGAGGCGAACCTTCGGCACGAGCTCAACGTGCTGCTCAAGCGAGGTGTGCACGGGCTCTACTTGTTTGCGGTTGACGGTGCGCTCGAGCATCGCCTGCTGGAGATGCAGGAGGCCGGCGCGTCGGAATGAGACAAAGGGACAGTCCCTTTGTCTCATTGGTGGCTGCGGCAGCTACCTGTCCCAGCCGTCGTCCCAGCTGTCCCGTGGGGAGTCGTCCCAGTTCTCGTTGTTGGCATAGAGGTCGCCCTCGTTGCCGTGCCCCTGGGACGAGCCTCCCTTGGAGAACCCGCGTGTGAGAAGTGGGTTTGGCCTGGTGTCCACAAACTCGTCGGGGTCGTACGCGGCGCGCTTGCGGCGCTTCTTCCTGCCAAAGATGAGTCCCATGACGAGCCTCCCGTAACGAGCGAGACAAAGAGAGCGAGACAAAGGGACAGTCCCTTTGTCTCATTGCCTTGCTGAAAGAGTATCACGCGACAAGGGGAATTACCCTGCGCCCTGCTCGTCTACTGTGCGAGTTTGGCAAGCGTGTCGCCAGCAATACGATAGACCGTCCAGTCCTTCATGGGCTCGGCGCCAAGCGAGAGGTAAAAGTCGATGCTGGGCTTGTTCCAGTCGAGGCACCACCACTCGAGCCACATGCATCCGCGCTCGACTTCAATGCGCGCAAGCTGCCGCAGGAGGCCCTTGCCATAGCCGCGCCCACGATACTCCGGCGTAACGTAGAGGTCCTCCAGGTAGATGCCGGCGCGCCCGAGGAAGGTCGAGAAGTTGTGGAAGAAGAGCACAAAGCCCCGCCTCACTGCCGTTCTCGCACATAAAGAACGCCTCGGCCTTGCCCCTCTCGAAGACCCATGCGTGCAGGAGGTCCTCGGTGGCAATGACCTGGTCGAGCATCTTCTCGTAATCCGCTAGCTCTCGAATGAAGCGCAGGATAAGGGTACAGTCGTCCTCTTGAGCAAAGCGGTACGTGACTTCAGGCACGCGAGTGGCCTCCTGGGGTTTCAGCAGAGATGCTGTGCGCTCATGTTAGGCCTTTCGAAAGTACGCGTGGCATTCGCGCTTCCGCTCTTCGGGAAGTTACGTCCGGAATGGGACTTCTGTAGAACTCCGTTTTTACTCTTTGGGCTGAGACGGGGACGCGGGTGCGTTCTTAACAGCCCACGAAAAACGCCAACAGGGAAAACGCGACCCAACAATATCTGCGCGCTTACCAGAGGCTCCTAAACGTCCTTAGAGACGAGAAAATAACCTACATATGTCGACTTCTGCACGTAGTTTGGAAGAATCTCGTTGCGCGGAGGCGTTGGGCGGGCCCAATCTGGCTCCAGCCTACCCCACCGACGCCGAAATCGTGCGATGGCAACCTCCGCAAAGGCCGCGCAACTGTCACTCCTACGGGAAACACGCCCTAAAGCCGCGCGCTGCGTCGAGAGGGTACAGCTCCTGCATTTCGAGATACATCGCCTCGCCCACGAGCTCCAGGCCGTTCGACTCTGCCAACTCGCAGGCGCTGGTTGTTGGCGGGTTGCGCTTCCTGCCCAGGCGGGCGGCCCGGTCGTAGCAGACCGACCGGCGCTGCGGGGACTCGGGCGAGAAGTCCGCAACGTAGAGACGCCCCTAGTAGAGGAGGACGTCCGGCTCGCCGCCTGTCTCCTCGAGGAAGGCGAGCGCACTCAGCCGTGCGTCGTCAAGTTGGCGCGCGATATCTTCCCAGGTAACGCCGGGGTGTCTCTCGGGGTGACTTTTAAAGCGGGCCTTAAGGGCGTCTACGGGTCTCCTGTGTCGGGCTTGGTCAGGCGGAGCTGCGGCATCAGCCAAAGAGAGACCCATTGTGCCTCACGATGACGCGGCAGATCATGATGATGGCTGCGAACAACGCGATTACCAGGACAAGCGCGATGGCGTCCGCCGTGGGGCTCGGCAGCAAGAGCGAGAACCCTAAGAGGACCACGCACGCTCCGGTTGCGGCCAGCCAGTGCCCGCTTTCGCGAGCAAGCGCGGGGCGGCGATCGGCGGGGACGTTCACGTAGTGGTAGCTGTGCAGAAAGCACACGCTGCCGGTGCGCATCTGCCAGATTGCAAGCGCCAGGATAAGCCCGCCGACAAAAACGCAGACAACGCAGCCGAGAACCACGTTTCCGCCCATGCTAACCCCTGTCCGCCAGGATGCCGATAATACCCCGAAACGACGCAAGTATACCAAGGGGCGAGAAACGATGTGCCTATGGGCGCAGGAGATGCAGCGTTGCCCCTGCTCGTTGGCTGCGAAAAGTTCTTGAAGAGTTGCGTGGGGGTGCGACAGCAGCCCTTCTCGATGCTGACGCCTTGGACCGTGCACCCGCCTACTGGTTCGAGAACCGTGACCGGGTGGGGGCAGACAATGCAGCCCTCAGCATGAGGGCTGCATTGAGGTCCATGCTTTGCGCTGGCTAGTGGCAGCAGCCGCCGTTGCCGCAGCTACCCTCGTGGTCGTGCGCGTGGCAACTGGCGCTGGCGGTCTGCTGGAGAGATCCCGCTAGGAAGGCTTCTACCACGTCATCGGCCGGTCCCTGTGTTCCGCCGTACACGGTTACACCCGCCTGCTGCAGGGCCGCCAGCGCGCCGCCGCCGAGTCCGCCGCAGATGAGCACGTCAACAGCGTTTGCGGCGAGAAGCCCGGCGAGCGCCCCGTGGCTTACGCCGTTTGTCCCAACCACCTCGGACGAGACGACCTTTCCGCCTTCGACGTCGTACAGCTTGAAGCTCTCCGTCCGCCCGAAGTGCGGAAAGACATTGCCGTTCTCGTAGGTCACTGCGATTCTCATCATGCTCTCTTTCTCCTTGGACGGCCACAGTTTCCCGTGTGCGGCCGCAGGGGCAAACGTGACGCTTCCGCCCCCAATTGTGATGCCCTTCCCGTTTACCAGCGCGTCCGCAATGGCGTGCCGCGCCCGCGCGTACACTGCCGCCACCGTTGCCCTGGCCACGCCCATGCGTTCCGCCGTCTGCCGCTGGTCTAGGCCCTCAAAGTCGATGAGACGGATTGTCTCAAGCTCGTCGAGGGTGAGACGGACGTCCCTCTCGTCTGACGTGCCGACTCCGTTGGGGGAGAACGAGACGTACTCGGGTACTATCCCCACGTTGCGCGGTTTTTCTCGGCGTCCTGCCAAGTTCCAGCCCCTCCTTGGATTACGACCGTGCTGGTAAGCCCCTCAAACGATAGCATTTCTGTCATATGACAGAAATGAGAATTCGTTTCTGGTGCAATCCGCCACACATTCGGACGCGAAGCTGTATCCAGCGCAGGTCGCCACGCGTTTTGGCCACGAATGAGTAGCGGCCTTCTCGCCATGCCCCGGAACGGAATCCCACTACCGGGTAACGGAATCCCGTTGCCCGGTAAAAAAATCCCGCGGGGCGCTATACTAGGGCACGCAAAGGGGAGCTGGGATATCGGCCCGGCTGAGAGGCGGCACCAATGCCGCGACCCATAGAACCTGTCCGGGTAATGCCGGCGTAGGGACCAGAGCGCACAGTTCGGGCACCTACGGAAGACGTGGGTGCCTTTTTGGCACCCGGAAGGGAGGGTGCATGGACTGCTCCGTCGCGATACAGTTCCTGCCCATGGACGCCCAGACCGACGAGGAGGTCTGCCGCGTGGTTGACGCGGTGATCGCCTACATCGACTCGACGGGCGTCGACTACTTTGTTGGCCCGTTCGAGACCGCCATCGAGGCCGACTACGACACCTGCATGGAGATCGTCAAGAACTGCCAGCTCGTGGGTGCCAAGGCGGGCTGCAAGAAGATGGCCACCTACGTGAAGATCGACTACCGCCCCAACGGCGACGTGATGACCACCGAGCACAAGGTGGGCAAGTACCACCCCACCGACACCGAGTTTGCTCAGAAGGCCGAGGAGGTCGCGTAGCCGGTGTCATGCCAGCAAGACACGCCGAGAAACGCCGCCGCCCCGCGCGCCGGTGCGTCCCGTGCGCGCCGCGTGCTCACGCCGCTCCTCACGGTGGCGGGGCTTCTCGTGGTGTGGGAGCTCGTCGTTGACCTGGGAATCATTCCCAACTTCCTGCTCCCCACGCCCGTCCAGGTGGTGCAGGCCCTCGTGAGCGACTTCTCGCTCATTGTGAGCCATGCGGCAACCACGCTGGTCGAGACGGCCATCGGCCTTCTCATAGGAGTTGCCCTCGGCTTTGCCATCGCGGTGCTCATGGACCGCTTCGAGGGCTTCTACCTGGCCCTCCAGCCGCTCGTGACCATCTCGCAGACCATCCCCACCATCGCCATCGCGCCGCTTCTGGTGCTGTGGTTTGGCTACGGCCTAGCTCCCAAGGTGATCCTCATCGTGATCACCACGTTCTTCCCCATCACGGTCTCGCTGATCTCGGGCTTCCGCTCGGTTGACCCCGACGTCATCGACCTCATGCGCACCATGAACGCCTCGCGCTGGCAGATCTTTCGCTACGCCAAGCTGCCCGCCGCGGCCGACCAGTTCTTCAGCGGCCTGCGCATCAGCGCGACCTACGCCATCGTGGGCGCCGTGATCGCCGAGTGGCTCGGCGGCAACTCCGGCCTGGGCGTCTACATGACGCGCGTGCGCAAGTCCTTCTCGTACGACCGCATGTTCGCGGTCATCATTGTCATCTCTGCGCTGTCGCTTGGTCTCATGAAGCTCGTTGACCTGCTGCAGCGCGTCTGCATGCCCTGGAAGAGGGCAGAAGGGAACAAACGATAATGGCTTCCAACTCCGTGCTTTCCGGCGGCGTCTCTCGCCGCTCCTTCCTGCGTGGCTCCGTTGCGGCCTCCGCCGCCCTTGCGCTTGCCGGCTGCGGCCAGGCGTCCCAGTCCGGCTCGTCCGATGCCGCAGCGTCGAGCGACTCGTCCAGCGCGAGCAGCTCCAGCTCCAGCGACCTCGCGAAGATCTCCTTCGTGCTTGACTACACGCCCAACACCAACCACACGGGCATCTACGTGGCGCAGGCCAAGGGCTACTTTGCCGACGAGGGCCTGGACGTGGAGATTGTCCAGCCGCCCGAGGACGGCGCGGATGCCCTTATCGGCGCGGGCGGCGCCCAGATGGGCGTCTCGTACCAGGACGTTATGGCCAACAGCTTCTCGTCCGACCAGCCCATGCCCTACACGGCCGTTGCCGCCATCATCCAGCACAACACCTCCGGCATCATGAGCCGTGCGGCCGACGGCATCACGCGTCCCAAGCTCATGGAGGACCACACCTACGCCACGTGGGACCAGCCCGTCGAGCAGGCCACCATCAAGGACGTGGTCGAGGCCGACGGCGGCGACTACTCCAAGATCAGCCTGGTGCCCTACAACGTGGACGACGAGGTCTCGGGCCTCAAGGCCAACATGTTCGACACCGTGTGGGTCTACGAGGGCTGGGCGGTCCAGAACGCCAAGGTCCAGAACTACGACGTGAACTACTTCTCGTTCATCTCGATCGACGACGTCTTTGACTACTACACGCCGGTCATCGCCGCCAACGACGACTTTGCCAAGGAGAACCCCGACCAGGTCAAGTCCTTCCTGCGCGCCGTCAAGAAGGGCTACGAGTTCTGCGTCGAGAACCCCAGCGACGCCGCCGACATCCTCTGCGACGCCGTGCCCGAGCTTGACTCGGACCTCGTGCACGCAAGCCAGGACTACCTCAAGGACCAGTACATCGCCGACGCCTCGGCCTGGGGCGTCATCGACGGCAGCCGCTGGGCCAAGTTCTACCAGTGGCTGAACGACCAGGGCCTGGTCCAGAACCAGCTCGACGTGAACAAGGGCTACGACCTCTCGTACCTGGAGGCGTAGCGTTGGGCGCAGGCGTTATAGCTGCCGAGAGGGGCGCGGCCTCGGGCGCCGACGCCGGCGCCGGCGACGTGCCGGCGCTCGAGGCGCGCTCGCTCACGCTCTCGTGGGACGGGCAGACCACGGTCGTGGACCGAATCTCGCTCACCGTGGCCTCGGGCGAGGTCGTGTGCCTGGTGGGCCGTTCCGGCTGCGGCAAGACCACCATCCTGCACGCGCTCTCGGGCCTCACGCGGCCGCTCTCCGGCCAGGTGCTGCTCCACGGCGAGGACATTACCGGCACGCCTGGCCACGTGAGCTACATGCTGCAGAAGGACCTTCTGCTGCCCAGCCGACGCATCATCGACAACGTGTGCCTGCCCATGCTTCTGACGGGCGTACCGCGCGCCGAGGCGCGTGCCAAGGCCGAGCCGCTCTTCGAGCGCTTTGGCCTCGCGGGCACGGAGGAGAAGTGGCCGGCCGAGCTCTCGGGCGGCATGCGCCAGCGCGCGGCCTTCATGCGCACCTACCTCATGGGGGCAGACGTCACGCTGCTAGACGAACCTTTCTCTGCGCTTGACGCCATCACGCGCGTGGAGGTGCGGCGCTGGTTCTGTGATATGGCCCGCGAGCTAGGGCTCTCCGCCCTGGTGATTACGCACGACGTGGACGAGGCGGTCTCGATGGCGAGTCGCGTCTACGTGCTGGCAGGGCGTCCCTCCGAGGGCGAGCCAAGCCACGTTGCCGGAGAGGTGCGCGTGGACCACGACGCGGCGGGCGAGGGAGACTTTGCCCTCACGCCGGAGTTTCTCTCCGCAAAGCGAGAGGTGCTTGAGCTCCTGGGGTAGGGGAGCGCCAAGAGTAGCGAAGCGGCGCACGTGGCCTGGTGTGGTCGCGTGCGCCGCTTGTGCTTTTGTTGCCCGACGCGCAGTTGCGCGGCGGTCTGTGCGGGTACCCCTAGTTGCCGCTGGTGCCGCTCGTGGTGGTACCAGAGCCAGTGGAGCCGCTCGAGCTGCCCGTTCCCTTTGTGGCAGACGTGGAGCCGTTGCCCTTGGTGGAGTCGGTGCTGCTCGAAGAGTTGGACGAATCGCTGTTGCTCGAGGAGTTCGAGCCGCTGTTGGTGCTGGAGTTGGACCCCGTCGAGTTGGTCGTGGAGCTCGAGCCGGAGTTGTTGCTGGAGCTCGAGCCGTCCCCGGTGCTCGAGTTGCTGCTCGAGCTGTTGTTTCCGGAGTTAGAGGACGTGCCGGAGTTGCTCGTGGTCGAGTCTGTGGTGCTGCCCGTCGTGTCGGAGTTTGAGCTCGTGTCAGTGGTCTGGGCGGAGTCAGACTCGGCGGACTTCTCGGACTTGTCCGTCTCCTCGGGCTTCTCGGCCTCGGTCTGCTCCTTTGTGGTCTGTGCCTGCTCGGTGGCGGTTGTCTCCTGCGTGCGGCCGGGCGTGGTGCCAATGCCCTTGCCCTGAGTGAGCGCGTTGACGAGAAGCGCCGAGATGAGAACGGCCGCGATTCCTGCCACAACGGACACCACAACGAGGCGTCGCTTGGTGTCGCGGCGCTGGCTCTCGTGCACGGCGCGGCGCAGGCTGGCCGGAGCGATGCGCGTGCCAGAGGGCGCAAACTTGACCTCGGTGTCATCGGCCAAAGATGCCGTGGCTGGCCTGGTTTTGCCTGCCGCGAGGTTCTGGGTTGCTGTTGCGCCTGCCGGGGCCTCGGCGCCCGCGGGCTGGTCCGCGTCAACGGGGTGGGGCATGAGCGAGGTCTCGCCTGCGGCGGAGGCGGCAGGCTTCTCGGCCGTGGGCGCCTCGCCGGCATCCGTGCCCACGGCGCCCTTGATTGCCTCGGCGGACTTGGAGAAGAGGTTGTTGAGCACCGAGGACGCCACGGTTGCCGCGGCGGCGCCCACGATGGCTCCAATGAGCGAGCCGGCAACGCCTATCTGCGAAGAGAGCGAGAACGACACGCCTGCGGCAAGTGCGCTAGCGAGGATCTGCGCAAACGAGAGGTCGCCAAACACCCCTCCAGCACGCTCGTCCTTCTCGTCCTTCTTGTCCCGCTGGTCATCCGCACCATTGGCGTACATCTTGGATTCCTGCGCCAAGGCCCATCCCTCCTTCGGTCGCGTCTCCCGCGCGGCCCTACTGTTTTGGGATACCCGAGTATAGGCTGCGACCAACGCGTTGCGCCCATCCTCACGAATAAGAGACAAGCCTTCCCCTAACCCACAGGGCCGTGGCGCCGCCCGGACTGCCAACGTTTTGTAATGCCTGCAGGAATCGCGTTCTTGCAGCGCTTCTAGGGTGTGAAGGTTCTCACATCGGGTATGATTGTTGAAGTATCACATCGTTCATCTTCCAACAGATGGAGGTCACACCATGCTCGTCAATGCAACCGCAATGCTTCAGAGCGCCGAGAAGGGCCACTATGGTATTGGTGCCTTCAACACCAACAACCTCGAGTGGGCCTCTTCCATTCTGGATGCCGGCGAGGAGCTTCAGTCGCCGCTCATCATCCAGTGCACCAGCGGCGCCGCCAAGTGGCAGACTTCCTTCAAGCTTGTCGCCGACATGGTGAAGGACCTCGTCGAGGCCAAGAACATCACCGTGCCCGTTGCCCTTCACCTCGATCACGGTTCCTACGAGGCCGCCCTTGAGTGCATCGACGCCGGCTTCACCTCCGTCATGTACGACGGCTCGCACGAGAAGGACTTCGAGACCAACCTTGCCCACACCGCCGAGATCGTGAAGCTTGCCCACAACAAGGGCATCTCCGTCGAGGCTGAGGTCGGCGGCATTGGTGGCACCGAGGACGGCGTGACCTCCAACGGCGAGCTCGCTGATCCTGCTGAGTGCAAGCAGATTGCTGACCTGGGCGTTGACTTCCTCGCCTGCGGCATCGGCAACATCCACGGCGTGTATCCCGCCGACTGGGCTGGCCTTTCCTTCGAGCGTCTGGGCGAGATCAAGGCTCAGACCGGCGACCTGCCCCTCGTTCTGCACGGTGGTACCGGCATCCCCGAGGATCAGATCAAGAAGGCCATCTCCCTGGGCATCTCCAAGATCAACGTCAACACCGACCTCCAGCTTGTCTTTGCGGCCGCTACCCGCAAGTACATCGAGGAGGGCCTCGACAAGCAGGGCAAGGGCTACGATCCCCGCAAGCTCCTCAAGCCCGGTCGCGAGGCCATCAAGGCCCGCACCGAGGAGCTCATCAAGGAGTTTGGCTCCGACGGCAAGGGCTGGAACTAACGGTTCCGTGGGTTCCGCGCCGCGAGTTCTTCTCGCCGCATAGTGTTGCTGAGGCCCGCCCGGCGCGTCCGGACGGGCCTTTTGCGTGGTGGTGGGGGGTGCCGGGCGAGCCGAGCAAACCTGCGGCTTAATAGCAGTGCCCTCTGCGGCCGCAAGGCCACTACCTGCGGTTCTTCTCGGCAGCGACTCTTGCGGGGTGCTATTTACCCGCGGGTTTGGTTGGGAGCTTTGCCCGCGGGATCGACGGTGGGCATCGACGGTGGGCATCGACGGTGGGCATCGACGGTGGGCATCGACGCTGGGCATCGACGCTGGGCATCGACGTCGCAGGGACGCCGCGAGATTTCGCCGTTTAGGAAAATTCCGAACGTTTAGGGCGGCCTAACCGTTCGGAATGCGCGGCATCGCTGCCAATGCCGCGGGATTTCACCATTTAAGAGGGCTTAACCGTTCGGAAAATTCCTAACCGGCGAGAGGGCGCGGCATTGCCGAGAAGGCCGCCGCAGCATAGGCCGAGAAGGGCGCCAGACGCGCGCAGTGAGACAAAGGGAAACTCCCTTTGTCTCACTCGTCGCGGTTGAGGCGGGCGGCGTCCTCGTTCACGTCGGTGGGCTCGAGAAGATCCGCCAGGGTCTTGCTGTCAAGGTATGCCGAGGTCACGCGGCCAAGGTCGCGCCACACGCCCACGGTGGTGCAAGTGTCCATTTGCGAGCAGAACGTGTCGTTGGTGCACTGCAGGCAGGCCACGGGCGCAAGCGACCCCTCGGCCGCACGCAAGAGTTCGCCCAGTGTGTACTCCTCGGGCTTGCGCGTGAGGCGGTAGCCGCCGCCCTTCCCGCGCTGGCTCTCCACGTAGCCCGCCTTGTGCATAAGAGAGATGACCTGCTCAAGGTACTTGCGCGAGATGTTCTGCCGCTTCGAGACGTCGCCCAGGGACACCCACCCGTCGTGGGATGCGAGGTCGGCCATCGCGCGCAGGGCGTACATGCCCTTTGTCGAGAACATCCCGGCCATGGCTAGGCCCCCTTCTCGTCCTTGGCAGCGGTCGCGCCAGCTGCGCCGGCAGCGGCCGCGCCGTCACCCTCGCGCGCCTCGAGCATCTCCTTGAGGGTGCGCCACGCAAGCTCGGCGCACTTCACGCGCGCCGGCATGTGCGAGATGTCCTTGAGCATCTCGGCGTCCTCAAGCGGCTCGAGCTCGGCCTCGTCGGTGACCTCGCCGCGCACCATGCGCTCGAAGAGGTCGCACAGCTTGATGGCCTCCTCAGGGGTCCTGCCAACCATGAGGTCGCTCATGATGTCCGCGGACGCCTGACTAATGGCGCAGCCGTGCCCGGTGAACGCGGCCTCGTCGATGGTGCCGTCGTCCGCCAGGCGCACGGAGAACTTCAGCTCGTCGCCACAGGAGGGGTTCACGCCCTCGTGCGTGCAGGTGGGGTTTTCCATCTGGTACTTGTAGTCGGGATGGGCCACGTGGTCCATGAACTCGGCGTTGTAGAGGCTAGTCACGTCCATGGAAGACCTCCCAGACCTTCCCCAGGCCGTCGACAAGGGCGTCGACGTCGGACTTGTCGTTGTAGAAGGCGATGCTCGCGCGGCACGTTGCGCCGTTCTCCACGCCCAGGTAGGTGAGAAGCGGCTGCGCGCAGTGGTGGCCGGCGCGGATGCACACGTTGCTCATGTCGAGGATCGACGCCACGTCGTGCGGGTGGATGCCGCGCACGTTGAAGGCCACGGATCCCATGTGGCGCTCGCCCTCGGCGGGTCCAATCACGTCCACGTAGGGGAGGGCGCCCAGCGAATCCGTGAGGTAGCGGGCAAGCAGGCGCTCCCTGGCCTCAAGGGCGTCGAAGCCCTTCTCGCCAAGGTAGTCCAGGCAGGCGCCAAAGGCGTACGCACCGGCGGCGTCCTGCGTGCCGGCCTCGAACTTCTGCGGCACGGGCGCCCAGACGGCGTCGGTCTCGGTCACGGAGTCGATCATCTCGCCGCCGGTGAGGAAGGGCGGCATGGCGTCGAGCACCTCTGGCTTGCCCCACAGCACGCCAATGCCCATGGGGCCGCCCATCTTGTGCGCCGAGAAGGCGAGGAGGTCGCAGCCAAGCTCGCGCACGTCCACGCGCACGTGCGGCACGGACTGCGCGCCGTCGACCACCATATAGGCGCCCATCTCGTGCGCGCGCCTGGCGATCATGGTGATGTCGTTCTCAACGCCCAGGACGTTGGAGACCTGCGTCACCGAGACGATCTTGGCGCGTGGGCCAACCTTTGCGGCGACCTCCTCGGGCGTGATGCGGAAGTTCTCGTCCATGCGCAGGTAAACCAGGTTGGCGCCGGTCTCGCGGCAGATCTCTTGCCACGGGATGAGGTTGGAGTGGTGCTCCATGATGGAGATGACCACCTCGTCGCCGGGCTTGAGCACGGAGCGTCCCAGCGTGCGGGCCACGAGGTTCAGGGACTCGCTGGCGTTTCTCGTGAAGACCACCTGGTTGCCGCAGGGCTTGCCGGCCTCGTCCACGGCGCCCAGGAAGGCAGCGACCTTGTCGCGCGTCTGTGCGATGGCCTCGGTGGCCTCGACCGAGAGGCGATAGAGGCCACGCAGCGGGTTGGCGTTCATGGTCTCGTAGAAGCGGCGCTGCGCGTCGAGGACCGCGGCCGGGCGTTGGGCGGTGGCTGCGCTGTCGAGAAAGGCCAGGTTGGGGTTTCCTACAAGCAGTGGGAAGTCCGCCTTATAGGGGTTCTGCTCGATGGATGCGAGCTCGTCTTGTGTCAGCATGGGTGGCTTCACGCCTCCTCGCCCTCTGCGAGCTGCGCGCTCGCGTCGAAGTCGTGCGCTACCTGGGCGCCCAGCACGCGCTCGGCCTGACGCACGGCGACGTCGTGGGCGTGTGCCTCGGGCGCGTTGATGATGGCGTCCTCGAAGAGGGCGCGCACGAAGAGGGCCTCGGCGTCCTTGCGGGAGAGGCCGCGGTCGGCCAGGTAGTCCATCTGCTCGGGGCCAACGGTGCCGATGGTGGCGCCGTGGTTGCCCTGGACGTCGTCCTCGTCGCAGAGGATCACGGGTACGGTCTTGTTGACCACGTCGTCACCAAAGACCAGCACGTTCTCGGCCTCGTCGCCCTTGGAGCCGCGGGCTCCGTGGACAAGGTCGATGGTGGCGCGCAGGGCCTTCTCGGCGGCGTCGTCCAGGATGCCGTTCTCGCGCACGTGGGCGATGGTGTTCTTGCCGCGCTGGCGCACCACGTGGTTCACGTCCAGGCGATCCTTGCCGTCCGCGAAGTAGCGCAGCCCAATGTTGGCGCGGGCACGGTCGCCGGAGAGCGAGACCGCCGTGCCAAAGGCCACGGTGCCGCCGCCCAGCGCGTACTGGCGAACCTCAATGCGGGCGTCGTCGTCCGCGTCCACGCCCACGCTCTCGAGGTGCTGCTGAGAGGAACCAACGCCCACGACCTCGGTGATTGTGACATGTGCGCCCTCCTCGGCAACCACGCGCAGGAGCGAGGCCGAGGTGGTCGAGCCAGCGTTTCTGCCGCCCGCGGCAACCACGATGGAGACCGTGGCACCCGCGCGCACCATGACGCCGGTGTCTGCGACCTCGCCCTTGTCGGTGTCGACGGCCACCACGATGGGCTCCTCGCGCACGGTGTGCGCGGGGACCTCCACGTAGCGGGCGTCGGCGGCCTGCGAGGTCACCCAACTGGTGACCTTCTCGCCCATGCCGCACTCGATGTGCGAGAAGAGCTGGGGGAGCGCAAAGTACACATCGCCCTTGCGCGAGATTTTGGGCACCGTGAGCGTGATGTCATTGGCGCGCAGGCGGTTCCAGGTCTGCGCGGGGGGCTCGTTCACGCGGTCGAGCACGACGGTGGCGTTCTCGTCTGCCATTAGCCGATCGCCCCTTCCATCTCGAGCTTGATGAGGTTGTTCATCTCGACGGCGTACTCCATGGGGAGTTCCTTCGAGACCGGGTTGGCAAAGCCGTTCACCACGAGCGTGCGGGCTTCCTGCTCGGAGCAGCCGCGGCTCATGAGGTAGAGGATCGTGTCGTCCGAGATGCGCCCGATGGTTGCCTCGTGGCCAACCGATGCGGAGGGGTTGCGCACGTCCATCGCGGGGATGGTGTCGGAGCGGCTGATGTTGTCGAGCATGAGCGACTGGCAGCTCACGGTGCAGCGCGCGTTGTCCGCGTGGCGGCCCACGACGACCGAGCTCCTGAAGGTGTTGATGCCACCGTCCTTTGAGATGGACTTGGTGCTCACCGAGGCTGTGGTGTCGCGGCCGTTGAGGATGACTTTGCAGCCGGTGTCGAGGTCCTGCGTGGCGCCAGAGAAGGTGATGCCCGTGAACTCGCAGCTCGAGCGGTCGCCAGCGAGGATCGTGGTGGGGTAGAGGTAGGAGACGTGGCTGCCAAAGCTGCCCGAGACCCACTCCATCTTGGCGTCGGCGCCCACGGTCGCGCGCTTGGTGTTGAGGTTGTACATGTTCTTGGACCAGTTCTCGATCGTGGAGTAGCGCAGGCGTGCGCCGTCCTTCACGAAGAGCTCCACGGCGCCGGCGTGGAGGTTGGCCTCGTAGTACTTGGGTGCCGAGCAGCCCTCGATGAAGTGCAGGTTGGCGCCGGGCTCCACGATGATGAGCGTGTGCTCGAACTGACCTGCACCTTGGGCGTTGAGGCGGAAGTAGCTCTGCAGCGGGTAGTCGAGACTGACACCCGCGGGCACGTAGACAAAGGAGCCGCCCGACCACACGGCGTAGTGGAGCGCCGCAAACTTGTGGTCGGTCATGGGGATGAGGGTGCCGAAGTACTCGTGCACCACGGGCTCCCAGGTGGGGTCGTGGAGCGCATCCTCGATCGTGGTATAGACCACGCCCTGCTTGGCGACCTCCTCGCGCATGTTGTGGTAGACGATCTCGGAGTCGTACTGGGCGCCCACGCCGGCGAGGCTCTCGCGCTCCGCCTCGGGGATGCCCAGGCGCTCGAAGGTGTCCTTGATGTCTGCCGGCACGTCGTCCCAGCTCGAGGCCTGCTTGGTCTTGGGCGAGACGTACGTGGAGATGTGGTCGAGGTCAAGGCCTGCGATCGAGGGGCCCCAGTTGGTGGCCATGGGGCGGCGGTGGTACTCGTCGAGCGCCTTCAGGCGCAGGTCGAGCATCCACTGGGGCTCGTCCTTCTTGGCCGAGATTGCGCGCACGATGTCCGGCGTGAGGCCGTCGGCGTAGCGCTCGTATCCCTCCTCGGACTTGGTGAAGTCGTAGAGGGAGCGGTCGACGTCTGCGACCTGCGTCCTCTCCTTTGTCACCTTGCATCACCCTCGCCCGCGGCCTGGCTCCCGAAGCGCTCGAAGCCGTTCTTGTCGATGTCGTCGATGAGGCTTGCGGGGCCCTCGGCAACCAGGTGGCCCTTGACCATCACGTGCGTGCGGTCAACGGTGAGGCGCTCGAGGATGCGCGTGTTGTGCGTGATCATGATGAGGGCGCCGCCCACGGTCTCGCGGTAGCGCTGGATGCCGTGCGAGACGGTGGCCAGGGCGTCGACGTCGAGGCCGGAGTCCGTCTCGTCGAGAATTGCCAGCTTGGGCTGGAGAAGCAGCAGCTGGAGCATCTCGATCTTCTTCTTCTCGCCGCCCGAGAAGCCTACGTTGAGCTCGCGCATGAGGAAGCTCTGGTCGAGGTTGAGCTCGTCGGCGATGGCGCCCACGCGGCGACGGAACTCGCGCGCGGTGCACTTGAGCTCGGGGCGCATCTGCGAGATGGAGCGCAGGAAGCTGTAGAGGGGCACGCCGGGGACCTCGACGGGGGCCTGGTAGGACAGGAAGATTCCGGCGAGCGAACGCTTGTCGGGCGAGAGCTCGGTGATGTCCTGGCCGTCGAAGGTGATGGTGCCTGAGGTGACCTTGTAGGTGGGGTCGCCCATGATCACGTGGCCGAGCGTCGACTTGCCGGCGCCGTTGGGGCCCATGAGGACGTGGGTCTCGCCTGCGCCAACCTTGAGGTCGACGCCGTGGAGGATGGGCTTGTCCTCCGTGCCTGCGGAGATGCCGCTCACGTCGAGAAGCGTGTCTGCCATGCTGTTCTTCTCCTAGCTCGAATGCGCCTGCGGCTTGCTGGCTGCCGACGCAGGTTTCCTCTCCCCGCACGGGGTCGGCGAGCCGGCGCGCGTGCGTTCCTTCCTAGTCGCGTTTGGCGGTTGGGCACTCGTGGGGTGCCTGGGGCTGCCTGCGGGGGACAAATTGGTCTGCCCGCGAAGGTGCCTTGGGTTGCTCGCGAGAGTGCCTTGGGCCACCTGTGGAGGGTGCCCCACGCGACCTAACCCGAGGGTACCCCTTACGACCTAATTCATACTAGTTTGTAGGAAATAGATGGCAAGGGTGAGGGGCGGGTTTCTCGGTGGTTTCACAAATTCCTACGGCTAAGGGGGCATTTTGTTGGGGTCGGCGGCGCGGGCGCGCGACTGGCGGCGCTTCTCGGCGGCGTTGCCAGCCCTTTCTTCAATGCCGCGCCATCTCGCCGTTTAGGGATTTTCCGAACGGTTAGGCGCCCCTAACCGGCGAGGATGCGCGGTATTGCTGGGGTGCCGCGGATTCCGAACGGTTAAGCGCCTCTAAACGTTCGGATTTTCCCTAACCGGCGAAATGGCGCGGCATCTTGGCGACACTGTTGCCGCGGGCGCCGCGAGACGTGTGCCGAGAAGCGCCACACGCATTGCGCTAGGGTAGTCATCCGGGAGAGGCGAGCGACGCCGCACCGCTGCTGTCGCCCGACCATCAAATGCCACGAGGGGAGAGGTGCCACCATATGGGACGCAAGGCGACAAGCGACGTGGTCGAGAGGTTCGTTCGCTACTGCGAGGTTCCCTCGCAGTCGGACCCACGCACCGCGACCACGGTTCCCTCGACCCCCGCCCAGTTCGACATGGCGCGCGTCGTCGCGTCTGACCTGCGCGCCCTTGGTGCCCAAGACGTCAAACTCGACGAGCACGCCTACGTCACGGCCCACTGGCCGGCAAGTGCGGGCGCCGAGAAGAACCCCACGCTCGCGTTCTGCTGTCACCTCGACACCGCCTGGCAGACCTACGGCAGTTCCGTGCACCCGCAGGTCAAGCTCTACAAGGGTGGTCGCATGGTCCTCGGCCGCGGTCGCGACGGCGCCGAAGTCGCCCTCGATCCCGCTGCAAACTCGGAGCTCAAGGACCTCGTTGGCGAGAACCTCGTGACTACGGATGGCACATCGCTTCTCGGCGGAGACGACAAGGCCGCCATTGCTATGGTGGTCTCGCTACTCGCTCGTCTGCGCGAGGACCCCGAGCTCCCGCACCCCGCGCTCGCGCTGGCGTTTGTCCCGGACGAGGAGATCGGCCACGGCGCGGCGCTGCTCGACCTTGACGCGCTAGGTGCCGCCTACGGCTACACCATCGACGCTGGCTCCCTGGGCGAGTTCTGCTACGAGACGTTCAACGCTGCCGAGGCGACCATCCGCGCCAACGGGCGCTCGGTCCACACTGGCACCGCGAAGGACGTGATGGTCAACGCCTCCGAGGCGCTGTTCCGCGTGCACCAGCTCGTTCCGCCTCAGGACCGCCCGGAGTTCACGCAGGACCGCGAGGGCTTCTTCTACCTGGAGCGCATCGAAAGCGACTGCGAGGACGCCCGCGCGGACTACATCATCCGCGACCACGACCGCGCGCGCTTCGAGGCGAGAAAGGATCTGTTGCGCTCCGCTGTGGCCCAGGTGAACGCCGAGTACGCCCTGCGGCCCTCCACACGGGATGACCAGCCCGTCCTCTCCATCGACATTCATGACCAGTACCGCAACATGGCCGAGGTCATCACGCGCCCGGAGAACGCGCTCCTCATTGAGTCAGCGCGTCGGGCGTACGAGGCGTGCGGCGTCACCATGCGCACCGTCCCCATGCGCGGCGGCACCGACGGCGCGCAGCTCTCGTTTCGCGGCCTGCCATGCGCGAACCTCTCGGCCTGCTATCACAACGCGCACGGTGTGACCGAGTTTGTGCCGGTGCGCGAGCTCGAGACCATGGTCGACGTGCTTCAGGCACTCGTGGGCATCTACGCGGAGGGCTAATATCCCAAGGCTCGCCCTTGCTGGGCGGCTCGCATGAGCGTAACATCGTACTAACGTTGGCTAACCAAGGAGACATTCATGACTGGGATTGCAGGAGGGCTGCTCGCTAAGTAGCGACGCATCGTCCGCCCCATGATGGGGCAACGTCCCTCTCGCCGCCAAATCCTTGGAGATAACCATGCCTTCCTTCCTGAGCTCCTTGCGGCACCCCCTCTCTACGCCCACGCGCCGTCTCGTCCTTGCAAACTTCCTGCTCGTCGTGTGCTTCACCGCCACGTACTTCGTGGGCCTCATCGGCTGCGCCACCTACCAGCTCGGCGCCGGTGCCTTTGAGGTCTCTGCCCTCGTCGTGCTCGTCAACGTCACGCTCGTGGTGGGCGGTGCCCTCGCGGGCGTGGTCACCGACCGCATCGGTCCGCGCCGCACGCTCGTGGCCTCGCTCGCGGGCTTCGCGCTTATTGGCGTCTTTGCCCTGCTCATGCCGCTGAACTACCCCATGCTGGCCGTCGCCTCTGCGCTCGAGGGCCTCGCGGACGGCTTCTGCGGCACCACGGTGAGCGCCTACCCGCGCTTTCTTACCAACCGCCCGCGAGAGCTCAAACGCCTGAACAGCCTCTGCGGGACTTCCGTCTCGGTCGCCGTCATCGTGGGGCCGCTCGTCGGCGGGGCCGTCACGGCGCTCTCGACCAACCAGGTCTGCTTTGCCACGATTCCCGTGGCGTTGCTTCTCGCCGCAGTCCTGGTATGGGCGACGCCGGAGGCGCTGGATGCCATGGGCGAGCAGCACAGGGATAACCAGCAGGGCGAGAAGGCCGCCGCTAGCGGGGGCTTCTGGCACCAGCTTGCCGAGGGCTTTCGCGTGACCTTCTCGCACGGAACGCTGCGGACGCTCTTTCTCATCTACTTCCTGGGCTTCTTCGCCTATGGCGCCTTCGACTCGCTGGAGTCGCTCTTCTACCGCGACGTGCTGCGCGTTGGCGGCGACTGGATGGGCTGGCTCTCTGCCTGCGCCGGCGTTGGCGCCACGGCGGGTTCGCTCCTCGTGGTGCGGGTCCCGACGAAGCGCCTCACGCTTGGTACGCTCTCCGCGTTGCTCCTCGTGACCGGCCTGGGCTCGATGATCTACGTGGGCACGGCAAACGTCGGAGTTGCCATTTTGGGGCAGCTCGTGACCGGGCTGGGCTTTGGCGCCATGCGTCCCGTGAAGGACACCATCCTCCAGCGAAGCTGCGACATCTCCTACGTTGGCCGCGTGACCGCGGTCATGAACGCGGGCACCAACAGTGCGGGCACCCTGCCGCTGCTCGTGGCGCCGCTGGTGGCAAACGTGCTCGGCGTGCAAGGAACGCTCTTCGCGGCATCGGCGATAGTCGCTGCCCTAGCGCTGGCGTTTCTCCTGATTGCGCACAACGGCGAGAAAAACGCAGCGCGTGAAACCGTCGCAGGGAGCCTCTCCTCCAATGATTGCTAACACCATTAGCAAATGGAGGGAACGTGGAGGGTCCCACAATGTAGCTCATGGCATTAGCTACTAACGCCATGCTAGGTAGCATTCCAATTCGTTAACGGCATTAGACAAATTGACGAGAGGGGCTGCCTTGGCAAACGAGAGCGAGACGGACTGGGATGAGCTGGCCCAGCGGCTCATGACCTCGATACACGCCCTGCGAGCAGGTCACGGGACGCACTCCAAGGACATGGAGATGCGCGGCGAGATTAACGCCCTGCACGCGCTCCACCACCACCCGGAGGGCATGACTCCAACGGCCCTGGCGCGTGCGTGCCAGGTGTCGACGGCGCGCATCACAAAGACGCTCGACCAGCTCGAGGGCCGCGGGCTGGTGGAGCGCCGGGCGAGCGCACGTGACCGGCGTAGCGTGAACGTGATGCTCACCGAGAAGGGCACGACCGAGGTCTCCCGGCGCATCGAAGAGATTAACAGCTACGTTGGCGGCATCCTGAGCGAGCTGGGCGAGGATGACGCAAAGGAGCTCGTGCGCATCTCGGGGCGCCTTGCGCAGGTGGTCGCAGCCCGAGTCAAGGCGGCAGGGTGCTCGCGGGCCGGCTGTCCCTTGGAGGGAGATGGTGCAGATGAGGCTCGCTAGGCTTCTGCGCTCGCATGCTGGCGAAGTCGTTGCGGTGTTCGCGTTCCTTGTCGTCCAGGCAGTCTGCGAGCTTTCGCTGCCGCGTTACATGTCCGACATCGTGAACGTTGGCGTGGTCGGCGCCGAGACGGGCAACTCCGCCTACCTTGGTCACATGGCACTCGTGATGTTTGGCTTCTGCGCGGGTTCGCTCGTGGCGGCCGTGCTCACGGGCCTCATCGCGTCGCGGGTGGCCGCCGCGGTGGCGCGCGACCTTCGCCGCAAGGTGTTTGCAAAGGTGATGTCCTTCTCGCCCGCCGAGGTCAATCGTTTCTCGCAGTCGTCGCTCATCACGCGCTGCACCAACGACGTGCAGCAAATCCAGAACATGATCGTGATGATGCTGCGGATGGTCATGCTGGCCCCCGTCATGGGCGTGGTCGCCGTGGTGCAGGTCATGACCATGGGCGGCGGGCTCGCGTGGATCGTGGGCGCAGCGCTTCTCGCCGTGCTTGGCGTCATTGCGGTGCTCTTTGTGTTCACCATGCCGCGATTCAAGGCCATGCAGACACTCGTGGACCGCGTGAACCTCATAGCGCGCGAGATTCTCGACGGCATCATGACCATCCGCGCCTTTGGGCGACAGGACCACGAGCTGGCGCGCTTTGACGGGGCGTCAGGCGACCTGCGTGACGCGCAGCTCTTCGTGAACCGCGCCATGATGCTCATGATGCCACTCATGATGCTCGTGATGAACGTGACCACCGTTGCCATCGTGTGGTTTGGCGCGCATGAAGTGGCGGCCGGTGCCATGCAGGCGGGCGACATGATGGCCTTCATCAGCTACGCCATGATGATCGTGATGAGCTTCCTCATCGTCTCGATGGTGGCGGTCATCCTTCCGCGCGCCGAGGTCTCGATCGGTCGCATCCAGGAGGTTCTGGACGTCGAGCCGGCTGTCCGCGAGGCCGAGCACTCCACGACGCCTGCCGCCGACGCGCCTCGCGGCCGTCTCGTCTTTAACCACGTGAGCTTTCGCTATCCCGATGCCGAGCGCGACGTGGTGAGCGACGTGAGCTTCTCGACCGCCCCAGGCAAGATGACGGCGATCGTGGGATCTACCGGATCGGGCAAGTCCACGCTCGTGCAGCTGGCCCCGCGCCTCTATGACCCCACGGCCGGCACCATTACGCTCGACGGGGTGGACACGCGAAAGATGTCCCTCGCGGACCTGCGCTCGCGCGTGGGCTACGTACCGCAGCAGGGCTTCCTCTTCTCGGGCACCATTGCCTCGAACGTTGCCTTTGGCACAGATGACGCTGACGAGAAGGACCTGCGCCACGCCATCGACGTGGCCCAGGCCACGGAGCTCGTGACCCAGAAGGAAGACGGCCTTGAGACTGCCATCGCCCAGGGCGGCACGAACGTCTCGGGCGGACAGCGCCAGCGCCTGGCAATAGCCCGCGCGCTTGCCACGCACCCCGAGGTTCTCGTGTTGGACGACTCCTTCTCGGCACTCGACTACGCCACGGACGCCCGTCTGCGCAAGGCGCTCGCCCGCGAGCAGTCCGATACCGCCGTGCTGGTGGTTGCCCAGCGCGTCGCGAGCGTGATGAACGCCGACCAGATCATCGTGCTCGATGACGGCCGCGTGGTTGGCCAGGGCACGCACGAGGAGCTCTTGCGCAGCTGCCCCGAATATCTGGAGATCGCGAAAAGCCAGCTTAGCGCCAAGGAGCTTGGCCTTGGAGAGGGGGAGTAGGAATGGCGGAGATAACGCAGCAGCCCCGAAGGGCACCGCGCCCGCACGGCCCCGGCAACCGCATGGCGCCGGGCGAGAAGGCCAAGGACTTCAAGGGCACCATTCGCAAGCTCCTGCAGTACATGGGGCCCTACCGCGTGGGGCTCGTGGCGGCGGTTATTCTCGCCATGGCATCGGTGGTCTTCTCGGTCGTGGGACCAAAGGTCCTGGGCAACGCCACCACCGAGGCCATCCGTGGTGCGCAGGCCCTTGCGGCGGGCACGGGTGGCATCGACTTTGGTCTCATTGGCAAGATTCTGGTGACGCTTCTTGTCATATACCTTGCCAGCGCGGCCGCCTCTGGCATCCAGAGCTGGATCATGACGGGCATCACGCAGAAGGTCGTGTACCGCATGCGTGGGGAGATTGCCGGCAAGATCTCTAAGGTGCCACTCTCGTACTTCGACGGCGGAGCTGTCTCGAAGGGCGACGTGCTCTCGCGCATGACCAATGACGTTGACACCCTGAGCCAGTCGCTCAACCAGGGGCTCATTCAGCTGGTCACATCGCTCACCCAGATTGTGGGCGTTGCGGTGATGATGGTCACGATCTCGGTCACGCTGGTCATCAGGGTACCCACGAGGTCGGTGTACTGCACCATCTTTTCGTCTTCACCCTTTGCAGACATCCCGGCGTTGTAGGCATCCAGCTTTTCCAGGATGGTGGCCTTGCTGGCGAAGTCCTTCGGATAGATCTTGATCTGGCTGGGGGCGGCCTCGTCCGCGTAGCCGAAGGCCGTCAGGTTGGCCTCATAGGTGGCGGAAGAGGAGCGGAGGGTGGAGCGCATCAGCTCAGTCAGCTCGGAGGTGGTCATGTTGAGATGGATGGCCTTCTGGAAAGCCGACGCGTCGATCTTGATGGCGCTCTCCATCTGGCTGCTCAGCTTGCCGATGTTTTGCTGGATGGCCGTCTTGAGCTGGGACTGTATCTGGTCCTGGAAGGTGACGATGCCCTTCTGGATGGCAGCGTCCAGCTGGCTTTTCAGCACCTCTGTGATTTGGTCGGAGTAGGTCTCCATCACGGTCTGGATGGTGGTCTGCAGAGCGCTCGAGAGCTGGCCCTGCAGCTTGTCCGGGTCAACGAGGTCTTTCATGGACTCGGCCATCAGCTTCTGGAACCGCTCGGTCTTGAGGTAGGCAGAGAAGCTCCACTTCTTGAAGTTGAGGATGCCGTTGCCGATGATATACTTTTTATAGTCCTTGAAGATCTTTTGCACGAGGTCCTGCAGCGCCTCCGGCGAGACGGAGAGGTCCAGCTCTGCAAAGGCGTCGCTGAGGTCGATGTCGGGCAGCTCGTCGATGTCGAGGGAAAAATCCGAGAAGTCGATGAGGCTGTTCAAATCGAAACTGCCGCTGCTGAGGTCGAAGGCACCGTTCAAATCGAAGTCGAGGGCATCGGCATCAAAAGAGAAGGCATTCTTGAGGGCGTTGGTGTCGATGGAGAAGAGGCTGGTCAAATCGAAGTCGCGGAGGCTCTCGGCCTTGCCGAAGCTCTCGCCGGTGAGGACGTTGGTGGCGGGGTCGGCCATCTGCTGCTTCACGATGTCGCTGTCGGCAGCGTCCTTCATGACCTTCTCGGTCAGGGAGGCGGGGTAGGCGATGCCGGAGGTGAGCATGGAAGCGGAGGCGGTGTAGTCCGGCTGGACGATGCCCACGATGGTGATGTCCTCGCCGTTCTCCACCAGCTGCTGCATATAGTCCTTGTCGTCGGCCTTGCTCTTCCAGATGCCGTAGGTGTCGTCGTAGACGTAGGTGTCGGCGCTGTTCACCAGCTTGAACTTCAGGCCCATCAGCTCGTCGTAGCTGTAGGTGCGGAAATCGCTGGGGACATCGACGTTCTGGTTCTGGGCGAACTGCTGTATCATCTTGTCCAGCTCGGCGGAGTCCCGCAGACCCATGGAATAGAGGGCGTAGTCGGTCACAGTGCCGTATTTGCTCAGCACGGCGACACATTCGGTGGGCTTTTCGGGCCAGCGGCCGGCCTTGACTTCGTACTGGGACTTATAAAGGTCGCTGTTGGCGGGCAGCTGATAGAAAACGCTGGTGTTGCTGCCCACGCTGTTCATCAGGCTGGTGGTGACGGAGGTGGAGCCGGAACCCGAGCTTCCCAGACCCAGCATCGAGAGGGTGGAGTCCGGGTTGACCTGATGCACACTGCCGTCGGCGTCCTGCCGGTAGATCTGGGGCGAGACGCTGTAGGAATACTCGATGGAGGTGGCGTCATCCGCAATGGTGGACTCGTCGCTGTCGAGATACTTTTTTAAGGAAGTGAGGTCGTTGGACGTCAGGCCCGACACCATCTTGGTGATGAGCTGGCGGACCGAGACCATTCCCTCCACGCCGCCGGAGGTGTCCTTTTTGCCGTCCTCGTCGGTGGGCAGGCCGGTGGCTGTGGTGCCGCCGCTGCTGCCCGAGGACAGAAAGCTCGTGATGTCCACGCCGCTGCTCAGGATCTGCAGCGGGTATTCGCTCAGGGTGGAGCGCTCCATGTCGGCAATGTAGGCATTGACGCCGGTGGACAGCGAGATGATAAGGGCGATGCCAATGATGCCGATGCTGCCCGCGAAGGCCGTGAGCAGGGTGCGGGCCTTTTTGGTGCGCAGGTTGTTGAAGCTCAGGGCCAGCGAGGTGAGCCACGACATGGACGAACGGCCCATGTTCTTATGGATGGGAGGGGCAAGCTTTGTGTCGTCCGGCTCGAAGGGGCGGGTATCGTCGGTGATAGCGCCGTCCCGCAGACGGACGATGCGGTTGGCATACTGCTCCGCCAGTTCAGGGTTGTGCGTGACCATGACCACGAGGCGGTCTTTTGCCACATCCTTCAGCAGTTCCATGACCTGGATGCTCGTCTCGCTGTCCAGTGCGCCGGTGGGCTCGTCGGCCAGCAGGATGTCGGGGTTGTTGACGAGGGCGCGGGCGATGGCCACGCGCTGCATCTGGCCGCCCGACATCTCGGTGGGGCGCTTGTGGAGCTGATCCCCGAGGCCCACCTGCCGCAGCGCCTCGGCGGCACGGCGGCGGCGCTCAGCGCCCGACACGCCCG
>ENA-OUOW01000729-OUOW01000729.1-human-gut-metagenome-genome-assembly--contig:-NODE-729-length-26692-cov-10.107482_pt1 | contig 26692 bp, 26 predicted proteins | sample MGYA00237938_ERZ548769 | MGnify/ENA primary metagenome ERZ548769 (study PRJEB26490, sample SAMN05356870) | human gut metagenome | biome: terrestrial biome; feature: human-associated habitat; material... | reverse complement strand
GGCAAATCTCAATTTTCGCTGTTTTGCCCGTAAGCCTTACGCTCGCCAAGCCAAACATCAGATCAATCAAAATCCCGCCGCCATCGACATGCAAAAAAACAGGACTTCTTAAATCACGCATAAGAAGTCCTGTTGCTGCATTCTTATTTTGTTACGTATACTGCCTGTTTGCCCATCTGCTTATAGGCGGCAGCAAAATCATTCCAATCGACCTCACGATTTTTATAACCATAAGGATCATTGACATAGATTACTCTCTTGTCTCGATCAAATCCCGTGATGCAAACGCTATGCTCGCTGTAGGTCACGTCGATTTTCCCGTCAGGAGTATCCCAGGACTCAAAATCACTGACCGGAGCAAATGCAGTCGTCGTAATCGTCCAAACCGGATGGCCTTCTTCGACCTTATTAACGACAGTATCAAAATTTGAACCTGTCAAATCATAAACGTTATCAGCATATTGTTTCGCAAGCTTATAGATGGGCCCATGATAAACGCCAAGTCCAGGGGACGTGCTCCCGGAAACGGAACCGACGAATCCGTCATTAGGGTTACCGTGTTCCCCGTTATCATATTGAAACGGAACCGTTTCTATATTGTCTGCAAGTTCTGACTTGGTAACGTCAATTCCGTTATAATTCAAAACCATCGCCAAGGACGTTACTTCACACCCGTTATAAAGCTTGGGATCGTCCATCTGATTAATCAACGGAACATTCAACACCACGCGTTTCTTGTGCACAATCTTGGCATCTTCTTCGTTAAACAGTTCTGCTGCTTTATCTACAATATTTCCCGGGTTATATTTCCAAATCGCCACAACTGCTCCGATTAATAAGATGCCGGCAACCGCTAAAAAGAAAGGTGCCTTGGATCTTTTGCGATAAACTTTACGCCTGCCTTTTTTTCTTGAACCAGAATATTTCCCCCGATTATTACTTCTTCTGGAAGTATTAGGCATAATTTGTCACCTTTCCAAATCAAGAACATTTATCGATTAGTTTTCGTCGTCATTCTTTACAAGCGACATGCCGCCATTTTGTTCAGAATCGTCTTCTTCTGCAGGGCCGATGCCAAGCGCTTGCGAGAAGGTCGCATCAACGATTGCAATGACGTTTTTGGCAAAATCCTCATCATCTTCCGCATCAATGTCGACTGCACGCTGATCGTAGTGCGGTCCAACGGTATCTGACAGAAAATCGATCAGCTTGTTGTGAACGGCAACGACCAATTCCCAATTGCCCTCATCGTTGTAATCGACCTCTTCTTGACCGTTTTCAAGCGCTTCATTGGTCAAACGCATCATCGCATACATGCCCGCATGCTTTGAGAGCGTGAACAAAGCATCTGACAACAGCAACGGCAACTTGACGTAGTCGCGATAAATATTATCAATTTCTTTATAAACGTTGTATTGATCATTGATAAAATTCATGAATTGCTGTTCTTCTTTTTCAATATCGTATTTCATTAAAATACCTCCCTAAAAGTTCGCTGTTTCAAAACTCTGCATTTTTCTTCATTATTAAGCAAATACGTAAACGTAAAATAAATATCCTCCTAAGCCCAGGCAGCACAGGCCGATTACGAACAAAATCAATCTTGTCATCAATGAATCGCGTTCGTGCATCCCGATTGCGCTGACGATCATCAGCAATCCGAAAAAGGCAAAAAGCAGGATAATCAGTATTATTGACAGCCGCACCTCTTCCACCTCAGTTAAAGTATTATCATTCAACAATTATAGCATAAAACGCGTGGCTTGTAATGCTATTCCTGAATGCAAAAAACGCCGCACTGCTTTCAAAAAAGCCGTGCAGCGTTTCAATATTTCGGCCGAAACAATCAGTTAAACTCGGCCGTTTTGTTCATTAATCTTCGTTTTTTAGTACCAACCGTTTTGCAACCAGTGCGACTTGGCATTTGCCCATGAACCGTAGCGGTTAAGCACGTAGCTGTTGGCAACGCGTTCTTGGTTTTCAGCAGAATAGTCGCCGCCCAAGTATGCGCTTGAAAGCTGATACTTGCCATAATAGTTGCCGTTTTGAGCAGTATATGAACCGCCTGATTCGCGTGAAGCGATCCAATCGCGCGCAGCCTGTTCGCTTGATGAAGCAACTGCCTGCTGTGTTGTCTGCATCGTCTGTTGCTGTGATGCTTGCTGCGTCGTTTGTTGCTGTGATGCTTGTTGCGTCGTTTGTTGCTGTGATGCTTGTTGCGTCGTTTGAGCGCTTTGTTGCGTTGAAACGGCAGCATCGCCATTATTCGCATTGATTACGAGTTTTTGACCTGGGAAAATCAAATGAATGTTTTGCAACGAATTCAATGATTGAATTGAAGAAACAGTCGTATTATTCTCATCGGCAATTTGAGATAAAGTATCGCCAGATTTGACCGTAACCGTATCAGCGTTTGCTGCGGCTGCGCCTGCAACGGTAAAACCTGCAGCACATGCGATTGATAAAGCAACTTTGTTAAATTTCATAAATAAATTTCACTCCTGTATTTTATATCAAACCTATTACGTCTGTAGTAAGCATTATTCTTACTCTGGTGAAGATCCTCACGCTCGCTTGCCTCACGAGCTAACATGGAACATTATATGGGAGCAATGTAACAATCAAGTACCAGGACAATTACAGGAAAGCGTTTCCTTGAAATTTTTGTTACATTCCGTAATATTTATAATGTGATTTTTTTAAATATATTTACCTTGAAGCCTTGACAGCACTGAATTTTTTAGCTTGAAAATAAATCTATCCTTATACTGAATTGTTAACGATCCGTTTCCACGATATTTTTGCGAAATTCCCGAAATTTTTTTTGAAAAAAATAATTCCGGCTCTCTTCTGCTAAAATACAGTAAAAAAACCGAAATTTGTAATATTTTTGAAATATTGTAAAATCCAATTTGAACATTTGTTCGTATTAAGCGTTGTTTTTCCTTTGCTTACGCCATTTTCGATAGATGAAAACAACTGAAAATAAGATTACAAATCCTGCCAAAGCCCCGATCGCAAGGGTTTTGCTCCCCTCAAAGATTGCGTTTCCGCCAAAAGCATAGATGAAAGACGTCGGAACCATCCCGATTACGATACATGAAATTGCGGTTGAAACAGAAAGTTTCAGATGAACGCTCACATAGTTGACGATAAACGAAGGAAACATCGGCATCATGTATCCTGCGAGAATGCCATAAATTTTTTGCTTGTGCTGTTCGATTTCCGCAATGAACTCTTCGATCTTTTGAGAACGTTTTGGCAGATCGTAGCGCGTAAAAAACAGCCACATGCACAGATTTCCGAGCGAAGTGCCGCAAAGGTTCATCAAAAATCCGATGCACGGTCCGAAACATGCACCGTTGAAAATGCAAACGACAGAACTGGAAAAAACCGGAATTGCAGTAGTCGTTATCGTCAGCAATAATAGAAAGAACGCATCTTCTATCCCATGATCGCGAAAAACAGTCTTGAGCAATTGGCGATCGACGTCCGGATCCAAAAAAGCAAGCAGCTGACCGATGTAATCGTGGAAAACGAACCCAAAGGCTGCGATCAAGATTATCAGGTCGACCAGACAAAGCACATAGATTAACCTTTTGTGTTTCAATTTCCTTCTCATCGCCAAAATAATCACCTGCTTTTGAAAATTTTCTACCTATTAAGTATATCCCAAATCATGCACGGATGAAAATCAAAAGAAGATGACGGGAAAAACCATGCTTCAAATTAAAGGATGAGGCTGGGAAAAAATCTGCCTCAAATCTAAAACCAGGATGATTTGGAATCAATTGCAAATCTGATTCGGTTTTTTGTATGCATGACGCCTGCTATGATGGAAATAACCAAAAATAGTTTGGCGGTAAATTTGACTGAGAGCTTGGCGCGCTGATTTATCAGGCGCTGCATTTGGCAAAATCACTGCCGTTTACGGACAAATCGATGAAAATGAGCATGCTGTCCGTAAATGGCCTGTCCGAAAAATAGCGATTACGGACAAAATGGGCAAAAATAGCCGGTTGTCCGTAAAAATTCAGACGTTTCGGACCCGGTTTTACGGACAAATGCTCCGAAAAGAGGCTTCTGTCCGTAAATCCTCATCATAATGGGCAAAAATTTACGGACAAACCACTGGAAAATGCCGGTTTGTCCGTAAAATGCGTTTTGCTTACGGACAAATCAGCCAAAAATGGCACTTTGTCCGTAAATTTGAGTGAGATCTTGGATAGATTGGCTGAGCAGCACTGCATTTAAAAATGCCGGACAAAGTCAGTCGTAAATCGACCGCCTTCGTTCGGCATTTCGTTTAATTCAAGCGAGAACCGGGACTTTTTCCCCAGCCTCTTCTTCTGTTCAAAAATTTATTTTTACAAAAAACGCGTTCTTTATTAATAAATTCCTTGCGCTTCCATCGCCTCTGCGACTTTTTTAAAGCCAGCAACGTTTGCGCCAAGCACAAAATCATCTTCGTGACCGTATTCTTTTGCGGCCTGGCTGATGTTTTGATAGATGTTTTGCATTATGTCTTTTAATTTTTGATCGACTTCTTCAAACGTCCAGCTGAGTCTTTCGGAATTTTGACTCATCTCAAGTGCTGAAACGGCCACGCCGCCAGCATTTGATGCTTTGCCGGGAACAAAGAGCACGCCTTGTTCTTGAAGATATTTCGTTGCTTCGAGCGTCGTCGGCATGTTGGCACCTTCGCAAACCGCGATGACGCCGTTTGAAACGAGCTTTTTGGCATCATCCAGGCCGAGCTCGTTTTGCGTTGCGCATGGCAATGCAACGTCTGACTTGACGCTCCAAACGCCTCTTCCTTCATTATATTCAGCATTTGGACGTGCTTTTTTATATTCAGTCAAGCGCGCACGCTTGACTTCTTTGACTTCTTTCAAAAGTTCAACGTCGATTCCGTCCGGATCATAGATCCAGCCCGTTGAATCAGAACACGTTACGACTTTGCCGCCAAGCTGTTCGGCTTTTTCGATCGCATAAATCGCAACGTTTCCTGCTCCCGAAACGGTGATCGTTTTGCCTTCGAGACTCTTTCCATGAGCTTTCAACAGTTCGTCCGTCAAATACAGCAATCCGTATCCGGTCGCTTCCGTTCTGGCCAAAGAGCCGCCAAACGTCAGCCCCTTGCCGGTTAAAACGCCTTCGTATCTGCCGGTCAGACGTTTGTACTGTCCGTACAGATAGCCGATTTCACGACCGCCGGTTCCGATGTCTCCGGCCGGCACGTCGACGTCTGCACCGATATGCTTGTAAAGTTCCGTCATGAATGCTTGGCAAAAGGCCATGATTTCGCGATCGGACTTGCCCTTTGGATCAAAGTCTGATCCGCCTTTGCCTCCGCCGATCGGAAGTCCGGTCAGCGAATTTTTAAAAATTTGTTCAAAACCTAAAAACTTAATGATGCTCAACGTGACCGAAGGGTGTAAGCGAAGCCCGCCCTTATACGGTCCGATCGCATTGTTGAACTGCACGCGGTATGCGTTGTTGACCTGAGTCTGGCCTTTGTCATCGACCCAGGAGACACGGAACAAAATCTGACGGTCCGGCGTCGTCAAACGTTCAAGCAGCGCTTCTTTACGATAGCGCTCTTCATTTTGCTCGATTGCCGGGCGCAAGGACTCCAGAACCTCGGTAACGGCCTGATTGAATTCCGGCTGATCCGGATTCTGATTTGCGACTCTGGTTAAAACGTCATCTACATAAGACATTAACATCCATCCTTCCATGTTGTGTGAGGTTTGCTATTCGACGTTTTTTATTGTAAACTAAGAATGTTAATAAAATCAAGTTTTATCTCGTCATCTTTTTAATTTTGAAGAATTTATTTTTGTGGCTTATTTAAAAAAAATCAGTTTTTTTAATCTCGTAACTCTTTATTTTCAAGCATTGGGAAACTTTAATCAAACAAATTTGACGATTTTGTCTACAAAAGAAGCAAAAAACCGGATCAGCAAACGACTAATCCGGTTCCAACTTCATTTTAATCTTCTTTTTCATTTCGTGCAAACGTCATCATCAAAATCGTTCCTAAAACGGAAATGAAACATCCGACGAGCAGCATCACGTGAAAATTCGTTGCTTCCAAAATGAAGCCGCCCAAAAGACTGCCGATCACGCCGCTGACGGTCGTCGTTCCGACCATCAGTGCCTGCCCGGTATAACGATGCTCCTCGTTCATGACTTCGTTCACGTAATAAACCGAAGCGGGCGTGATGATTGCAAATGAAAACATCTGCAACACCATCGAAGCGTAGAGTTCGAAGATATTGCCTGCAAAATAAGTCGCAAAAGCCTTGATTGAAAAAACGATCGTCGCAAAAATCATCAGTTTGGCACTTGAAAACTTTCTGGCAATCAGCGAAAAACCAAACATGGCCGGAAGCTCGCAAACAGCAGCAATCGTCAGCGCCGTTCCCATCTGGGTCGACGTTCCGCCGATTCCCTTCACGACCTGAATCAGGTAAGTGTTGTACATGTTATGGAAAATAAAAACCAAAACGGAAGCAAAAAGCACCATCGAGAAACGCTTGTAGTGCATCAAAAAAGAAACGATGCCCATCTTTTGCCTGCTGCTTTGATTTGAAGACTTATCCCGTTTTTGCTCATCGCAAGCTTTGATGACCGGCATCGAAAGAACCAGGCAAAAGACCGCGATCAAAAGCAGGATGGCTGAAATCATCGAAACATTCGCGCCGAATTTGTCGCACATGACGCCCAAAACGGACGACATGACTGCAAACGAAAGCGAGCCCATGCCGCGAGCAATTCCGAAGTCGACGTTGATCCCTGCATTTACATAATAGATGCTGAGCGAATTAAGCAACGGCTGCAAGACCTGCAAAAGCGCATCCGCTATCACGTAAAGCAAGAAAATCAAAACGAACACGTCCGGCAAAAGCAGCAACAACAGAATTGCCAAAATCATGACGCCGATCAGCACCTCGACCAGATAGTGAAGCGTCAGATTTTGAAAGCGATCGGCCAGACCGCTGATATAAGGCTGCAGCACGAAACCAAGCAAGTTGCCGCAAGCAACGATGATGCCGATTTTAGAACTTGTCAGTCCCTTGCTCAATAAATAGACCGTCGCAAAAGTATAAAGACCGCAAAAAACCATCCAATATGCGGCTTGCGTCAGGGCATATTGAGCAGTCAGTTTTTTAGCACTGTATTTCATGGTTATAATAAAAATCCTTTCAAAAATTAATGAACCAATTACTAGTTTATATTGATTGGTATTAATTTTCCATACTTTTTTATTCAGGAGGCATTTTTTATGAAAAAAAGACTTGTCAAGAATCCGTTTTTCAGGGCCTTCATCTTCCTGTTCGCCCTTGAGCTCGTCGCAATCTCAATCAACTTTTTCTATGCGCCGATCAATATCGCTGCCGGCGGCGCAACGGGCATGGCCGTCCTGCTCGAAGCAGCCTTCGGGTTCAACCGTTCGCTTTGCGTGCTCGTCATCAACACCCTCATGCTGATTTTGGCCTGGATCTTTATCGATTGGAAGACCGTCAAAAAGTTCATCATCGGAAGCTACCTCCTGCCCGTTTTGATTTATGTCACGCCAAGCTTCGAGATTGTTTCGGACAAGCTTCTGGCCGTCATCTTGGGCGGCGTTTTCTCAGCAATCGGCGTGGCTGCGCTGTACCGCATCAATGCGGCCAGCGGCGGGACGACCGTTCCTCCGCTCATCATTGAACGCTACTTCCACGTCAATCCGGCCGTTTCCTTGCTCGTCATCGACATGATCGTGACGCTGTTCAACATTCCCGTTTCAGGCATTGATGCTTTCTTTATGGCCGCTTTTTCATTGTTCGTTTCCCTGTTCGTCATGCGCTACATGGAATCAGGTCTCGATCACAAATATCAGATTCAGGTCATGAGCAACGACAAGCTGCCGGAAATCCGCAAAATGCTTGAGGACGCGGACAATGCCTTGACAATTTTTGACGTCCGCGGCGGATACTCGCTCAACGACAAAAAGCTGATCATGGCTGTCGTCGACAATGATTCGTATGGCAAACTTTTAAGCAGAATCCACGATATCGACCCGAACGCTTTTATCGTTGCCTCAAACGTCGTCAAGGTCCACGGTGGAACGTTTGGCATCTAGATTAAGAAAAGGCAGGCGATTTTTTTAAATACAGTGCTGCTCAACCAATCTTAGCCAAGATCTCACTCAAATTACGGACAAAGTGCCATTTTTGGCTGATTATCCGTAAGCAAAACGCATTTTACGGACAAACCGTCATTTTCCAGCGATTTGTCCGTAAATTTTTGGCCATTATGCTGAGAATTTACGGACAGAAGCCGCTTTTTGGAGCATTTGTCCGTAAAACCGGGTCCGAAGCGTCTGAATTTTTACGGACAAAAGGCTGTTTTTGCCCATTTTGTCCGTAATCGACTTTTTTCGAGCAGGCCATTTACGGACAGAAGGCCCATTTTACTCGATGTGTCCGTAAACGGCAGTGATTTTGCCAAATGCAGTGCTTGATAAATCAGCGCGCCAAGATTTCATTCAAATTTGCCGTCAAACTATTTTGGGTTATTTCCATTATGGAAGGCAATCGTCCTGCATACAAAAAACCGGATCAGATTTGCAATTGATTGCAAATCATCCGGTTTTTCAATTTGAGGCATCGTTTTTTAAAATACTATTTTTTGTGCTACTGATTTTGGACCGCATCATACCGTGCGTCCGTTACCGGTTCGCACCACTCGTTTGAAGTCTGCTCGCCCGGAACTTCGATTGCCAAATGGCTGAACCAGCTGTCCGAAGCCGCACCGTGCCAATGCTTGACTTCGGCCGGAATATTGATGCAATCGCCCGGTTTCATTTCGATCGCAGGCTTGCCTTCTTCTTGATAATAACCACGACCAGCAACGCAGATAATGATTTGACCGCCGCCGTTTTTTGCATGATGGATGTGCCAATTGTTGCGGCAGCCCGGTTCGAAGGTGACGTTGTAAACGCCGACCTGACTCGTCGAAACCGGGGCAAGATAGCTTTTGCCGACAAAATACTTCGCAAAACCATCATTTGGTTCGCCGATCGGGAAAACCATCTCTTTGGCATGTGCTCTCATCGCCGGATCCTCATAAGGAAGGTCGCCTTCACCGTCATTCCAGACTTCCTTGGCCAGGTTGAATGCTGCCCAGCCTTTTGGCCAGCCTGCGTAAAATGCAACGTGCGTGATGATTGCGGCAATCTCTTTTTGCGTCACGCCGTGTGCCTTGGCATTTTCAAGGTGGAACTTCAGTGAAGAGTCCGTGATGCCGGACGAAATCAAAGCAACAACCGTGATAATGCTTCTCGTCTTGACGTCGATATCTTGATTGTTCCAGTTTTCGCCGAAAAGAACGTCGTCATTATAATGGGCAAATTCAGGGGCGAATTTGCCAAGTGCGTTTCTGCCTGCTGTTTGAACTATTTTTGACATGATAAAATTCCTCTCGTTACATGTTTTCTTCTAAAACTCGCCTTGGATTCTTGAGTTTTATTGTTCACAGTCTTATACTTGAGATTATCATACAACCTAAAGCTAACTTTAAGTCAATAATTTTTCGGAGGATTTTTGCATGTACACGATTGGACAAGTTTCGAAAGCAACCGGCCTGCCCGTTTCAACCTTGCGCTATTATGATAAAGAAGGTCTCTTTCCTCACTTGGAGAGAAAAGGCTACGTCAGAAAATTCAGCGATACGGAACTGGAAGAAGTCAAGATCATCGAATGCCTTAAAAGATCAGGGCTTGAAATCAAAGATATTCGTCAATTTTTCCAGTGGGTTTCCGAAGGTAGCAACACCTATGAAAAGCGGCGCGAACTTTTCGCTAATCAAAAAAAAGTCATTCAACAAGAAATCGAATCACTTGAAAAAACAATGGCCATGCTCGAATTCAAGTGCTGGTACTATGACAAGGCTCTTCAAGACGGGAACGAGGATGAATTGCGCCAGATGCTGCCGGACAATTTGCCGGAAGAGATTCAAAAAATCTATGACAAGGCCCATGAGTAATGCCGGTTACGGGCAAATCGGCGATTTCTTGAGATTTGCCCGTAAAATTCAGTCACCCGTTACGGGCAAAACGGCAATTTTCTGGGATCTGCCCGTAATCGGAAGATCTGCTGCAAATCTAATCAAAGAACGTGATTCACGAAGCCAATTGCTGCCGTCTGCACTGCATTTTCCTGAAACTGATTCGACAAAAAAATCCTCGTTCCAAATGAAGTGCCCTATAATTGTTAGACAAAGTAGTCTAATGATTGTGGGGTATTTTTTATGGCCAAGTACAGTCCGGAACTGAAAGCGGAAATTATTAGTAAATATAATCAGGGAATAGCAACGAGTATACAATTATCTCGAGAATATAACCTCAATTCAAGGGTTATTCGAAGCTGGATTCAAACATATCGACTTCAAGGTAAAATTCGTCATAGTAGAAATAAAAGAATATTTGACACTGATTTTAAACTGGCTGTGATAGACTATTATCAAACACATGAGGTAACCATAGCTGAAGTTGCTGCCAGGTTTGATCTACTTCCAGGTCAAGTATCCCATTGGAGGACACTATTTAAAACTGGTGGTATAGAAGCTTTGCGTCCTCATCAAAAGAGAAGGAAGCCAAAACAAATGAAATCACCAAAACACCCGGAAAAGAAACCAACATCATCAGAATTGAGCGAAAATGAGCGGCTGAAGGCTGAAATTATCAAGCTAAAGAAAGAATTGTATGATGCACGTCTGGACGCAGCCATATTAAAAAAAGCAGCGGCCCTGTTCTGGAACTCAAAGCACGACGGAAAACGATGATTCTTGACCAGATCAGGGCCGAACAGTTACAAATGCCTAAATCTGAACGTTTCAGGCTTAATGACTTGCTGTCTAAATTAGAGTTGAAACGGGCAACTTACTATGATGAACGTAAGCGCATCAGTAATAAGTTTGACAAGTATCATGAAGTTAAAAGGCAGATGATGATTATTGCGCAGAAGTATTCCATGAGAAATCGTTTCACTGCCGGTTATCGACGAATTCAAGTTGAATTGGAACGTCTGGGAATTCATCTGGCTGGTGATACTGTTCGGAGGCTAATGCGTGACCTGGACATTCAGGTAACCATCTACAACCGTCATCAAAATCGAAAGTATTCGTCCTATCGAGGTACCGTAGGTCATCTTGCTCCTAACCGGTTACATCAGAACTTTTGCGCGACAAAACCCTATCAGGTGTGCCATACAGATGTCAGTCAGGTCCGTCTGGCTAATCAAACCTGGGCTTACCTTTCGGTGATGACTGATGAGGCCAGTAAGGAAGTTCTGGCATGTCAGGTCAGCCTGCACCCGAATTCAGATTTAATTACAAGTACTGTGGATGAATTAATCAGGAATCTTCCTGATCATGCCTGCCCCTTGATTCATTCGGATCAGGGATGGCAGTATCAGTTGCCTTACTATACTCAAAGATTGACTAACAATCACTTTGTTCAAAGTATGTCTCGTAAGGGACATTGTCTGGATAACGCACCAGTGGAAAGCTTTTTCCACATACTGAAAACTGAGTTGCTGGATGGGTTACCATTATTTGAAGACATTACTGCATTTCAAATGATGGTTCAAGGTAAGTGGTCGTTAAAATAGCGGTATGTACACGAATAGCCCAAGATAGTATCATTATCTCAGGTTATCGTGTATGCATCGTTTTATTTTCTGTTTTTATCAAGCGAGACTGATGTTCCACGGAAGTAACTTTCGTAACCTTTCAGGTTCTGATATCTCAATACTAGTAATTTTGCTCAGTACTTTTCTCAAGTACTTTTCGGAATCCAGGTGATTGAGCTTGTCTGTATATATCAGTGATAATGCAACAGCATTAGCTTGCGTTCCCTCAAATATTGATGAAAACAACCAGTTCTTCCTTCCCATCACGCTCTCTTTAACGACCACTTAACAATGACGGTGTTATCTTCAAATATCAAATTATTAATATTTGAAGATCTCATTAAAGAAATATATTTTTGCTATTAATGGCAGATAAGTTCGCTACTAATAATTAAAATCTTCAATAGGTGGAAGTTGATTCTCGATGTCATTAACAAATACAAGTAATGTTTCTACGTCATCCAAAAATTCTTGTGGAGTTCCAATATTTCTAGGAGAAAAATAATGGATAGCATTTCTTCTTTGTTGAATTTTTTCAACCCACTTATATTTTGAAGATTTCTTTGGCCATAATTTGTTAACGCTAAAATTTTTAAGTCTATCAAAGCTGAGAACATCGGGTTGAATCATTTCCCCTTTTTTACTAATTACCTTGGAGTCTGGGTCATCGCTATTGTAAGTGTGTAAATAGTCTTCATAATAAACACAATAGAAAAACTTTAACCAAGATTCAACAACAGCGCCTATATTTGCCCTGGCAAGGACTAATTCACCGTTGGTCATCGATAATCCTTTATCTATCCATATTTTTAAGGTTCTTGTCATTTCACAATGCAACTCTAGCATGGCATTGTCTAACTTATCTGCAGTTTTGGTAGGGGCAAATCCCCGTGTCTTTTTCCACAAGAACATTATGTTGTTTGTCTTGATAACTAAAGAATCGAATGAGCTCATTGTATTTCCTCACTTATATATAGCCAGTATATTAATGTCTTTTTTAAATTTCGTAATAAAAAAACAATACACACCAAGACATTGCATGTATTGTTTCATATAGATTGGAGATATTATCCGTTAATCCCTGTAGAACAGGTCCCTCGTGTAGACCTTGTCCCTGACGTCGTCGAGGCAGCTGTTATAGCGGTTGGCAATGATTGCCTGGCTTTGATTCTTGAAAGAATCAAGGTCGTTGACGACTTTGCTGCCGAAGAACGTTTCGCCGTCCTTGAGAGTTGGTTCATAGATGATGACTTTGGCACCCTTTGCCTTGATGCGTTTCATGACGCCTTGGATGGAACTTTGTCGGAAGTTGTCGGAATTTGACTTCATGGTCAGACGGTAGACGCCGATGGTGACGTCTTTTTCCTTGCTTTCATCCCATGAATCATTTGAGCTGTATGATCCGGCCATGTTGAGGACCTGATCCGCAATGAAGTCCTTTCTTGTGCGGTTGGATTCGACGATGGCTTCGATCAAGTTTTCTGGAACGTCAGCGTAGTTGGCAAGGAGCTGCTTTGTGTCCTTTGGCAGGCAGTAACCGCCGTAGCCGAAGGAAGGGTTGTTGTAGTGCGAGCCGATGCGCGGATCGAGGCAGACGCCGTTGATGATGTCTTTTGTACTGAGGTTCTTCATTTCGGCATATGTGTCGAGCTCGTTGAAGTATGAAACGCGCAGTGCCAGGTAGGTGTTGGCGAAGAGCTTGACGGCTTCTGCTTCGGTGAAGCCCAGGAAGAGAGTTTCGATGTCTTCTTTTAATGCACCTTCTTGAAGCAAAGCGGCAAAGGTGTGGGATGCTTCAACTAAGCGAGCATCGTTTTTGTCGGTTGAGACGATGATGCGGCTCGGGTAGAGGTTGTCGTAAAGAGCCTTTGATTCGCGTAAGAATTCGGGACTGAAGATGATGTTTGAAGTGCCGTACTTCTTGCGGACTGAATCGGTGTAGCCGACAGGAATCGTTGATTTGATGATCATGATGGCATTCGGATTGACCGACATGACGAGCTCGATGACGCTTTCGACGGCGGACGTGTCGAAGTAGTTGCGCTTACTGTCATAGTTCGTCGGAGCAGCGATGACGACGAAATCGGCATCCTTGTAAGCAGAAGCACCATCAAGCGTGGCGGTCAGATCGAGATCTTTTTCAGCCAGGTATTTTTCGATGTAGTCGTCTTGGATCGGTGACTTGCGATTGTTGATCAGATCGACTTTTTCAGGGATGATGTCAACGGCTGTGACATGGTTGTGCTGTGCAAGCAGCGTGGCGATGGAAAGGCCGACGTAGCCCGTTCCCGCAACGGCAATGTTGAGCGGCGACGGTGACTTCATTTTTTTGATTTCGCTGTTGATGAAGAGGTCGCTTGGCTCGAAATCGAGGACTTCTGCGAGGTTCTCGAGCTGCGGAATGGACGGCATGAAGTCTTGCTGTTCAAGACGTGAGAGCAAGGCACGATTGATGCCGACTTTGTCTGATAATTCTTGCTGCGTCATGTTTTTGGCTTTGCGTTTCGTTGAAACGATGTCTGCCAACAAAGATTGTGATAATTTCTTCATTATGATTAGCCTCTTTTGTTATTTAAAATAACTTACAATAACCTATGTAACTTTTCTTTATGAGAATATACTACCACAACGGGGATATTATGTTCAACACATCTCATTGATGTTATCTATAATAACAAGAAATCCTTCATGCAAGATGCACGAAGGATTTTTTTAGTGTTTGGCAACCAGTTCGTCAAATTTCTTTTGCTCAGCTTCCATGATGGATTCGCCGATCATTCTGATGTCGTTGTCGTTGATTCCGATCGTGATCGGAACGATTTTGTTTTTTTCGGCAAAGCCGAGCGAGCAGAGGATATTTTTGAACTTTTTGTTGGTGATGATGATGCAGTTTTCTTTATGCAGCAGCGTTGCCGGAGACTGTGCATTTAACAGGTAGGGCGTGATCGTGATGAGATCCGGCGAAAACTTTCTGTTCAAAAACAATGACATGTCGGACAGTTCGGAAACAATGTCTGAAACAATGATGATTTCGACCGGCGGAAGCATTTGACGCATGATTGATTTGAGCTGAATCGACAGATAGAAAAGGTGCGTTTCGTCAAGAGGGTATCTTGAGTCGATCAAGTCATTGGTCCATTCGTTGAAGATTTGGCTGACGACGCCCGCAATTTTAAGGGTCTGGTCGTCAAACTTGCAGTCAAGGTACAGGTGCTCGTCCGGAATCAGGCATTGCAGTCCTAAGAGGCATTTTTTGAAGAAACCGACGAGTGCGGATCTGAAGGCAGGAATTTCAACGAGGTCTTTGCCGAGTTTTTGTTCAAAGTTAAAGAGGAGCTCATTGAAGTGTTTTTGATCGAAAATCAGCTTGTGAACGTCCGTGATTTTTTCTTGAGTCCACCGATCCGCGAAGACGCAGCTGTTGGTGCAGCAGTAGACAAGATATATGTAATCGTAGTCTTCTTCGCTGAAACAGACGTTTAAGGCAGGCTCGATCGTTTCTTTTAGAACGTGTTTCATTTCATCATAGACGAAGATTTCTTTTAAAACGGCGAACTCGTCTGACGGAGGCAGGGTCACGGGATATTTGCGGCGTTTCCACGAAAGAATCAGCAGACATTCGAAATATCCGTATTCATGCACGGTCTGACTGAGAAATTCAGGGGTGATGGCTTTGTTCGTTTTAATGACGAAGTCTCGTGCAAGTTTGATTGAGCTTGCATCGATTCCCAAACAGTCGATGCCGTATTCATAATAAAGCAGCGCGATCAAGAAGCGAATTCTGTATTCGTCGCCGACGATTCGGTTGTTTTTGACGCCAAGTCCGATGCTGTCAAGGTATGAAAGACACGTTTCGCGGACACGATAGGCGGTCGATTTGGTCAGATAGCTTTCATCGATAAAATAGGAAAAAGTTTTTTGAGAATCGTTTGCGATCATGAATTTCAGACATTCCAAAACGCGTGAAGTGCGATAGATCGCATACATCGAATCGACAAGCTCATTTTTGTTTGAATCGATTGAATATTTCGTATTCACCTTTTTGATCACTGCATTTTCGCTTAAATCAGACTTCAGCTCATCCAAAAGGAACAATACGTTGGAAGGGCTGATGTTCAGCGTTTCGGAAACTTCCCTGGCGCTGACCGATTCATGCGCTGAAAGCATGAAGAAAATGTTTAGTTTGTTTTGAATATTTGTTTCAAGAAAATCTCTGAGCATGGAAAACGTCTCCTTTCGTTTGAGAATATCGGTGCAACAGAGCCATAGTTAAGCGCTTTTTTTGAATAAATCCAACAACGATATAGGATAACGCTGCAATAAATGCCCCTCTTCCCAAATTGCAGAAAAAATCGCCTGTTTTTTTGAAACCGAAAGTTTTGGTGCAGATGATAAAGTTTTGATACAAGGAATTGTTTTCGCTGAGATTTTAGCAGTGAAAGGTTCTTGATCAGCAAATTTCGAAAGGAAGTGGAGAATGAAAAAGGACAGACATGGACAAAAAGGAAGTTTGAAAAGTGAGGTGATGTTTGTTCTGGTCAAGACGATTATTTTTATGATCGTGTGTCTGTTCGTTTCGGTGTTCGTTTTCGGAATGCTGCGTTGTCCGGATGATTCCATGAGTCCTTCGTTTCAAGGCGGGGATCTGGTGCTTTTTAACAGACTTGACCGAGAGTATCGAGCATCAGACGTCGTTGTCGTGAAAACACCTAAAGGACTTCAGGTCAGGAGAATCGTCGCCGTGGCACGTGATAAAGTCGAAATTGACGGTGAAGGTCTTAAGATAAACGGACACCTTCAGTCTGAAAGCAGAATATATGAAAAGACGTTTCCTTCAAAGAAAGGAATCAGTTTTTCGGTCAGGGTCAAGCGTGGCAACGTCTTCGTTTTGGCGGACGAGCGTCAAAATTCTGTGGACAGCAGAATTTATGGAGTGGTAAATGAAAGGGACATTAAAGGAACGGTTGTTTCCGTGTTCAGAGTAAGAGGTTTTTAAATTAAAGAAAGCGAGTGTATGAATTATGATAGGCAAAAAATGTTTGAAGTCATTGTTGGTGTTGGGCGGAATCATGTCCGTGTTTGCGTTTGGGAAGACGGCATTGGCGGATGAGGTGCCGGTGATTAAGGGTGATGATGGAAAGTATGATATTAGCCATATTGTGCAGGCACCGGAGGGATCGAATTGGGTAGCGAGTTATTGTCCGACGGCAACTTTCAAGGTAGAAAGTGTGGATAAAGAAAGTCCGACGGCCAGCATTGAAAAACTTGTGCTTCCTGGTGCAAAGACTATGGAAGAAGGTGGCGCAAAATTTGATGATGTCAATAAGGTGTGGACTGCTAGCTTTTCAACGTGTCTTTCTTTTGGAAAGTTCGAGCATGCTGGGGTGTATGCTTACAAGCTTACAAGGGTTCCCTTCCATCGTCCAAAGTTAAGGTCTGCAGTTGAAGCGTATATGGTGAGAGTTTTTGTCGTTGACGGTGATAAAGGCCCTGTAATAAAGGGGGTTACGGCTGAGGAATCCGGTCTTAAGAAATCGATGGTTTCTTTTACGGACAAAGTTTTCCCAGTAGTCAGTTTTTCTTTAAAGCAAGAAGTTGAAGGAAAGTCAGTTGATGAAACAAAAAGATTTAAATATGTGGTGAAGTTTGACAAACCGGGTCTTCTTGGAAAAAGGTGTGCCGAGGGTGTGGACTTAAGAGATGGAACGGCTAGTGGAGCTACTATTCCTTATGGTAAAGAGTATGAGTTTAGTGTGAAAGCAGGTCAAAGGGTTAGCTTTACTTGCCCAGTAGGGTCACATGTGTATATGTATAAGAAATGTAAAAAGGATGGATATGTTCCTAAGCGTGCGGCTTACGAAGATTTTACTCGTAAGAGTCACGTTGAACGAGTTGGTAAAGACGATGATTATAATTTTTCTTTATTCGGTGATAGTGATGCATCAGGGGAAATTTTGGTGGCAGATCGTGATGGTGTAAACGTGACTGTTACCGACACTGCAACCGGCGACATTCCGCTTACCGGTCTTTTCCTCGATGAAAAATCAGGCGTCATGATGGTTGCCATTGCCCTTGGTTCGCTCGTGGCTCTTGGAGCTGGCGCAGTCGTTTACAAAAAGAAGACGTCTGACCGTTGAAAAAATCCTGTTTGATCATTTTGGTCAAAGCACTGAATTTTTCAGTGAACGCAGTCGTTGCGTTGTGTCTCTTGCTGTTGTTTGCCTGCGGATGCTACAAGATTTATGATTCGCATGAGATCTATCAGCGGGCGGATTCCGATTTTGCGACTTACCAGAGTCCGGGGATAAAAGCCAAAAAGAAGATGGTTTCGTTTGATAAGCTGAAAAAACTGAATCCCGATGTCTTTGGGTGGCTGGAAGTCGAAGGAACGAATATTTCTTATCCCGTTCTCAAATGTTCCGATAATCTGAAGTACGTCAATACCGATGTCAAAGGGAAGTTTTCGCTTGTCGGCGGAATTTTCTTGGATTGCCGCAACAAGACTGATTTTTCGGACAAAAACAATATCATCCATGGACATCACATGGATAAGAACAGGATGTTCGGCGGTTTGGATAAATTCAGAAAAAAGGGCTACTTTAAAAAACACAAGACAGGCTGGCTGTACTATGAAAAAAGCTGGCACAAGATTTCGTTTTTTGCTTTCGTTGAAGGTGATGCCTATGATTCGGTTTTGTACGGACCGTGGATCGAACGAAATGATGAGTATTTGAGATACGTTAAAGGACATGCCAGGCGTTTCAGAAAAATAAAGATTGGCGAAAATGATCGTTTCGTTACTTTGTCGACTTGCAAAGGGAGAACAACAAACGGCAGGTCTCTTTTGATTGGCAAGATTGAGCCAAAACGTTTCGTATGCAAAGATAAATCAAAGATGGAGATGGTCGATGAATAAGATTGAAATAAGTTTGCAGGATTTGTTTGAGTCGGATGTTTCGCTGGAAACGGTTGGCTTGAAAACCGGCATCAGTTCCGTACTTTTGGATGAGTACAGACGGGGCCTCAAGTCCTGGCGCAAGATGCCGCTTGACGTTGCGTTGCGCCTTACCGATTATTGGAATTCCAGGGAAGACGTGCTGTCCAAGTACCAACGGGTTATTTTGATGAACCAGTTGACGCTGATTCAGGCGTTCAAGAAAATGTGCCCGGATGCAAAGTGCGATTATTATGACGATTCAGGTATCGAAAGCGCGCTTGGCGTTTTGGACAGCGGTCTTGAAGGCATGTACGATGACGTTTATGGTCTGTCTGATTCTGTTTCGGAGTCGGTCAGTGGATTTATCATTGACGTCTTATCGATGTACAACGATGTCGGGTGGCGCTACGGAAACCTTTCCGAGATTCAAAAGGAAAATCTGAATCCTTCCTGGATCGTATTCGGCGGTTTCAGCAGGGAATTTGAACGCAGACACTATGAGGCATGCAACAGCATCGTCAATCGCTTGGACATGTTTCCGACCGTATCTTATAAAACGGACAAGGCGGGAAACAGGAATCTGCTTTCTGAAACGGAGATGGTCGGATACTACAGGCGCTTGTTGAGAAATTACGAATGCTGCCTGAAAAACGTTGACGATGCTTCAAACGACGTGACTTTCAGTGCTTTGCGCAAGATGTTTGAAAGATGAGTTTTGGTTTGGGCGGGTGGGTTTGAAGACGTGTCTTGCAAACGTTCGTGGATGCTTGAAAACGGTGCGAACTTGAGCTTTTGCAAGGATTATCCCGTTTCTTCGTTATTTCGGTAATGCCAGCGTGTTTGTTGTTATACTCATAAAAATTTTGATGGTTGTTTTGACGAATGGAGGTGCGGGATGATGCCGAGCGGCAAGAAAAATGGTGTTTTCATGGAAATGCTCAGAATTTTGTGTCTTGAGTTCGCTTTTGCCGTCTTGCTTGCATTCATTGTATGTTTGGTTGGCGGGTTGCTGTTTATGGTTGTTGGTTGATGTTTTAGCTGTTGGCAATCAGGTGTATCCGGGATGATCAATCGGAAATAAGGGTGATTTTCGGTTGATCGTGCCAAGGAAAGGATCGGATGAAAGTCTGATTCTTTTTTGCGCTTTTGGAGCAGACACTTCATCTTGCAACGAAATATGCGTGAATTATTTTGGCTGAAGTCGTGCAATCAGAAAATACGAATCGGTCTGTTCGGGTTCAATCATTAACTTAAAATGTCATTCAAGCAAAAATGTATTATAATCATTGTTAGCATATGGTTGTTATCGGTATGCTAGTTGTGGGATAATGAAATTATCTGATTAATGAAAGAAGAGGAACGTAGTTATGAAGGGAATAATTCTTGCGGGCGGATCAGGTACGCGCCTGTATCCGATCACCAAAGGAATTTCAAAACAGCTGATTCCGGTTTACGACAAGCCGATGATTTATTATCCGCTGTCAACGCTCATGCTGGCCGGAATCAGAGACATTTTGGTGATTTCGACGCCGGAGTATACGCCGTTGTTTGAGAGCCTTTTGGGAGACGGTTCCGATTTTGGAATCAATCTTTCCTATAAGGTTCAGGAACATCCGAACGGTTTGGCTGAAGCGTTTATTTTAGGGAAAGAGTTTATCGGGTCTGATTCTGTCTGCCTGATTTTGGGCGACAACATCTACTACGGAAGCGGCCTTTCAAAGCAGCTCCAGGAAGCAGCCAAAAAAGAGGACGGCGCAACCGTCTTCGGGTATCACGTCAACGATCCGGAAAGATTCGGCGTGGTCGAATTTGACGAAAACATGCATGCCTTGTCGATTGAAGAAAAGCCGGAACATCCGAAGAGCAACTATGCCGTCACCGGCCTTTACTTCTATGACAATGACGTTGTCGAAATCGCGGAAAATCTGAAGCCGTCCGATCGCGGCGAACTTGAAATCACGGACGTCAACAAGGAGTACTTAAGACGCGGCAAGCTTGACGTCAAGCTCATGGGCCGCGGGTACGCATGGCTCGATACCGGGACTCATGATTCGATGCTTGAAGCGGCAGGCTTCATCTCGACCATTCAAAAGCGTCAGAACCTGAAGGTGGCTTGCCTTGAGGAAATTGCGTACCGGATGCACTGGATTTCAAGGGAAAAGCTCATTGAGCTGGCGCAGCCGCTGAAGAAGAACGACTACGGTCAGTATTTGTTGCGTCTGGCAGCTGAAGATTAGAAAATTACAGAGAGGTTTTATTGAAATGAACATTATTGTTACAGGCGGCGCGGGGTTCATCGGCAGCAACTTCGTGTTCCATATGCTTAAGGCACATCCGGATTATCGCATCATCTGCGTTGACAAGCTCACGTATGCGGGCAACCTGTCGACGCTCAAGTCGGTGATGGACAATCCCAACTTCCGTTTCTGCAAGATTGACATCTGCGACCGTGAAGCAATCTACAAACTGTTTGAAGAAGAACATCCCGACATGGTCGTCAACTTTGCGGCCGAATCGCATGTCGATCGTTCGATTGAAAATCCGCAGCTTTTCCTTGAAACGAACATCATGGGGACGTCGGTTTTGATGGACGCCTGCCGCAAATACGGCATCAAGCGCTACCATCAGGTAAGTACGGACGAAGTCTACGGCGACTTGCCGCTTGATCGTCCCGACCTGTTCTTTACGGAAGAAACTCCGATTCATACGAGCTCTCCTTACAGCAGCTCCAAAGCCTCGGCCGATCTGTTGGTTTTGGCATACCATCGTACATATGGCCTGCCCGTGACGATTTCGCGCTGCTCAAACAACTACGGTCCGTATCATTTTCCTGAAAAACTGATTCCGTTGATGATCATCAACGCCTTGAACGACAAGCCGCTTCCAGTTTACGGCGAAGGCCTCAACGTTCGCGATTGGCTTTACGTTGAAGATCACTGTCGCGCGATCGATCTGATCATCCACAAAGGACGCGTCGGAGAAGTGTACAACGTCGGCGGCCATAACGAAATGAGAAATATCGACATCGTCAAGATCATCTGCGAACAGCTCGGCAAGCCTGAAAGCCTGATCACGCATGTTGCCGATCGCAAGGGGCACGACCGCCGCTATGCGATCGACCCTATGAAGATTCATGACGAGCTCGGATGGAAACCTGAAACGATGTTCAAGGACGGCATTAAGAAGACGATCCAATGGTACCTTGACAACAAGGACTGGTGGGAAGACATCGTTTCCGGCGAATATCAGAACTATTATAAGAAAATGTACGAAAATCGCTGATTTATTTGTGAGGGAAAGGCATGAAAATTTTTGTAACGGGCGTGTCCGGACAGCTCGGACACGACGTAATGAACGAACTCAATAAACGCGGATACGAGGGCATCGGTTCAGATATCGCGCCTGAATATGCCGGAGCTTCCGACGGAACGTTCGTCACGAGCGCTCCCTATGTTTCGATGGACATTACGGACAAGGAGGCCGTCGAAAAGACGATTACGGATCTGAATCCTGACGTCGTGGTTCACTGTGCCGCATGGACGGCCGTCGACATGGCAGAAGATGACGACAAGGTCGAGCTCGTGCGTCAGGTCAACGCAAAGGGAACCGAAAACATCGCTCTGGTCTGCAAGAAGCTTGACTGTAAGATGGTCTACATCTCAACGGACTACGTCTTCGACGGACAGGGCACGAAGCCATGGGAACCGGACTGCAAGGACTACAAGCCGCTGAACGTCTATGGTCAGACCAAGCTCGAAGGCGAGCTTGCGGTAAGCCAGAATCTGGACAAGTACTTCATCGTGCGCATTGCCTGGGTCTTCGGCGTCAACGGCAAGAACTTCATCAAGACGATGCTGAACGTTGGCAAGACGCACGATACGCTGAAGGTCGTGTCCGATCAGATCGGAACTCCGACCTACACATATGATCTTGCGCGCCTTTTGGTCGACATGATTGAAACGGACAAGTACGGCTATTATCACGCAACGAACGAGGGCGGATATATTTCATGGTATGATTTTGCGTGCGAAATCTTCAAGCGGGCCGGCTATAAGACGAAGGTCATCCCTGTGACGACCGAAGAGTACGGCCTTTCAAAAGCCGCGCGTCCGTTCAACAGCCGCTTGGACAAGAGCAAGCTCAAAGAAAACGGCTTTGAACTGCTGCCGACTTGGCAGGACGCGCTGTCGCGGTATTTAAAGGAAATCGAATACTAAAGAGGTAATTCAAATGGGACAAATCAATGTTGAAAAAAACGTCGGCGGAATCGAAGGTCTTTGCGTCATCACGCCGGCAGTCCACGGTGACGATCGCGGATACTTTATGGAAACGTACAATGAAAACGACATGAAGGAAGCAGGCATCGACGTGAAGTTCGTGCAGGACAACCAGTCGATGTCAACCAAAGGCGTGCTGAGAGGACTGCATTTCCAAAAGCACTTCCCGCAATGCAAGCTCGTGCGAGCCGTTCGCGGAACGGTGTTTGATGCGGTCGTCGATCTTCGTCAGGATTCGAAGACGTACGGCAAGTGGTACGGCGTGACGCTTTCAGCCGAAAACAAGAAGCAGTTCCTGATTCCCGAAGGTTTTGCGCACGGCTTCCTCGTTTTGAGCGATGAAGCGGAATTCTGTTACAAGGTCAACGACTTCTGGCATCCAAACGACGAAGGCGGCATGGCCTGGAACGATCCCGAAATCGGGATAGAGTGGCCGGAACTTGTCGGCGATTACAATGGAACTCCGTCCGCTGAAGGCTACGCGCTTGAAGACGGCACGAAGATCACTCTGTCCGAGAAAGATCAGAAGTGGCTCGGATTCAAGGACACGTTCAAGTTTTAAAATAATTTTCAAAAGATCCGGAATCGTTCTGCGGTTCCGGATCTTTTTATCGTTATCAAAATAAAAATATTTTTATATTTATTTAGAGACGCGCGGATTGCTTGGCTTGTTAAAATGATGTTGTAGTCAGTTTTTGAAAGGAGAACGTTTTTTATGACCAAGGAACGATTCAAGGAACTGTTGCACGCCGTGGCGGTGTTTGTGTTTGTGTTTGTGTTTGTGTTTGTGTTTGTGTTTGAAAGCTCTGCATTTTCAAGCGAAAACGATGTTCCGGCGGTCGAGGGAAAAGACGGCAAATATACGGTGCACCATGTCCTGCGTGCTGCAAGAGGGATGCGTGCGTTTGTTCCGCAGCATTTGGTTGAGTTTGAGGTTAAAAAAGAAACCCCGGATGCCCCTGACGTTTCGATCGGCAAGGTTCGTGTCGATTATGATTCTTCCCAAAATTTAAAAGGAAGCACGCAGCTTTCTTTCGGAACCTTCACGCGTGCGGGCGAATACTCTTATGTGTTGGGCGAGAAGAAAAACAATGTTTCGGGGATGGAGCAGTCCACTGCAAAATACAGGCTTCGGGTCCAGGTTTCAAGCGATGGAAATGGAAAACTCAAAATTAAGTGCGTTACGGCTGAATCGGACGGCAAAAAGCGAGATAAGATCGAATTCACTGACGTTATCAGGAAGAAAGGCGAGTTGTCAATTTTCATGAACGTTCAGGGAGATTTGGCAGACAAGCAAAAAGAGTTCCCAATCGTGCTTAAGCTGAGCAAAGCAAAAACTTATGACGGAAACGGCATTGCCGAAGCTGTAATCGAAAACAGGGATTCAAAGGAAAAACGAAAGATCAGGGTGGCTTATGGGGATCAAAAACAAGTGTCGTTAAAGCACGGGGATGTTTTGCGGGTCGTTCTTCCGATCGGGACCGGGTACTGGGCATATCAGAAATGCGAAAGGGACGGTTATTCGCCTAATGTTTGGTCTTCTGACGGGGATTCGATTCCTTATAGCGGTTCGGCAGGTGACGGAAAATATGATTTCGGGCTCACCAACGGTTGCAAGGGCAACGGTGGTTTGATGGACGGTATGTCGAAGGATGTTTTCCTGCGTGGCCTGGATGCTAAAATCAACGTGACAAACGTCTTCGATGGCAAGAAAGTGTCGCTGATCAAGACGTTGCCTGATGATTATTTGGGATTTGAAATAATCGGGGTTATTGTTGTGATCTGCGTGATTATGGGAGTTGCGATAGTGGTTAGAAGGAGAAGACTTTGAACTGAGGGAAAATTGGGTCCTCGCCTTATTGGGCGAGGATTTAAATTTTACAGGGTTGCGGATTGTTCGGTTGAGATTGACAAAAAAATTGTTTTTATTTATGATACTATCTGTGCTGAAAACTAATTTGAATTAAATTTAGTTGTTCATATAATAAATTTATTATTGTGCAGTTATATCAAGAGAGGCGTAAAATGAGTATCAGGGATTATTTGTTGCCGGCTATCAAAGGCTTTAATTATGATAAGTACTGGAATCGAAGAGATAAGATATTTGAAAAGAAGATACCCAAAATATTAAAGATGTATTATCTTTTTTATTTGCGCAGGATGGATGCCAAAAATGGAGCTGATATTAATATATTAACGGCTGCTAGAGAGAACAATTTTAAAGGTCATCCTATCTTAGGGCATGGTATAAAAGGCATCGTAATTGCTGGTGAAGCGAAAATTGGCAAAAATGTACAGATTTCTCATCAGGTTACCATCGGACGATCGAAAGGTGGTGTCCCAACGATAGGTGACGATGTTTATATAGGACCCGGCGCTAAAATTTTTGGTGGCATCAAAATAGGAAATAACGTTAGAATTGGTGCTAATTGTGTGGTTTTTGAGGATGTGCCCGACAATGCGACGGTGGTATTGCAAAAGCCAAGGGTTATCATAAAGGATCCAGACTATCATTATTCTATATTTGAGGATACTGAAAAACATAAGAAAGGCTAGAAAATAGCGGGGAACGTTACATAATTTGGTTGATATTAAAGGTTGGGCATTAATTGAATATGCCCGCCTTTTTGTTTTGGAAATGCGAATATTATCATAGTAGATAATATTATGGTAAAATTGTTTTTGAGATTAATACTGCAGAAATTAGTGAGATGAAAATGAATAATAAATATCTTATAAGCTGGCATGACAGTGCCAAAAATACTGGTGGAACAAAGGCAAAAGATGATGTTGAATTCTTTTTGAGAAATCAAGGATACAAAATCATAGATACTCCGCATAATAAGTATCTTAAAATGTTATATGTAATCTTTGTTTTGCCATTTGTGTGCTTAAAAATACGCCGCGGCGTAATTTATGTTCAATTTCCGACAGGCATACCTTTTCAAATGAAGATGATAATATTTTTTATCAAGCATTTTTCTGGCGCTGAGCTGGCGTATATCATACATGATATAGAAACTTTGAGGATATGGAATGATGGCAATGACCATCCTGAGAGTGAGCAAACGGAGATGTCGTTTTTAAAAGAAGCGGATGGGATAGTTTCGCTCAATCATAAGATGACAGATTGGTTGATTGAAAAAGGAATCAAGGCGCCAATAACTGATATGAAAATATGGGATTATAATAACCCTAAGCCATTGACTGATTCGAGAGAGTACAAGAAAAGCATCGTATTTGCGGGAAATTTGGGCAAATCAACGTTTTTGAAAAAATGGGATTTGGAAACTCCGATTGATGTTTACGGACCCAATGCCGCAGATAAGTATCCAAGCAACGTATCATACAAAGGAGTCCTAGCCGCTGAAGAACTTCCTGGTGCACTAGTCCAAAGTTTTGGATTGGTCTGGGACGGAAACTCCATGGATACATGTACAGGTAATTATGGAAGTTATTTGAGAATTAATGATCCGCATAAAGTATCGTTGTATCTGAGTAGCGGACTTCCGATCATTATTTGGTCAGAGGCGGCATTGGCAGACATTGTAAGAGATGAAAAATTAGGGATAACCGTAGATAGTTTGAAGGATATTGACAGAGCTTTATCTGAAGTGAAAGTCGATGATTATCAAAAAATGTGTTCAAACGTACAAAATATAGCCAAGCTGATGAGAAAGGGATATTTTTTGAAAAACGCTACTGATGAGTTAAATAAGTTGATGAATAGGCAGGAATATTGAATGAAGAACTATATTATATCTTTAGAAGATACCGAAAAGAATACGGCTGCACCC
>ENA-OUOW01000707-OUOW01000707.1-human-gut-metagenome-genome-assembly--contig:-NODE-707-length-27216-cov-4.337027_pt1 | contig 27216 bp, 16 predicted proteins | sample MGYA00237938_ERZ548769 | MGnify/ENA primary metagenome ERZ548769 (study PRJEB26490, sample SAMN05356870) | human gut metagenome | biome: terrestrial biome; feature: human-associated habitat; material... | reverse complement strand
GATGCTGGTGCCGCTGCTGCCCGAGGGCGTTTCGCTCGGCACGGCTCGCCTAGTCTTTGCCATCGGGTTCTTCGTGGTTGCGTTTGCGCTCACACTGCGTCCGGGCGTCATCACGCGCGTACTCGGTCGCATTACGGGCCCCGCGCTTATCGCGCTCATCGTGCTGGTTGTGGGTGCTGCCGTGATCTCGCCGCTGGGACCGGCTGCCGCGCCTCAGGCTCCCTACGATGCGGGCGCTGCCGTGCAAGGCTTTCTGACTGGCTATCAGACCATGGACCTGCTCGCGTCGCTCGCCTTCGGCATCATCATCGCCGAGACCATCCACGAGCTGGGCGTTACCGATGACAAGCGCGTGGCCTTTGAGATTTCCCGCTCCGGTGTGATCGCCGGTGTGCTCATGGCCGTCATCTACTGCGGCCTGGCGCTTGCCGGCATGCAGCTCGGCACGGTCATGCCCGATGCCACTAACGGCGCCGCCATCCTCGCCCGCTCTGCCTCCATGCACTTTGGCCTTGTCGGCACGGTCGTGGTCTTTGCGATCTTTTTCCTCGCCTGCATGAACGTGTGCATCGGCCTCATCAGCTGCTGCTCGCGTTACTTCTGCGAGACGTATGTGGTCGAAGGAGGAGCGGAGGCTTCCGATGAGGCTATGCGCCGTCCCTTTGCGATTCTCGCCTTTGTGTTCGCGGCGTTTTCGTGCGTGCTCTCCAACGTGGGCCTCGACATGATCCTCATGTTCTCGGTGCCCATGCTCAACGCCTTGTACCCCGTCGCCATCGTGCTGGTACTGATGGGCCTGGTGCACGGCTTTTGCGACGCTCATCCGCAGGTGTGGGTCTGGGTCGGCGGCGTGGTTGCCGTGCAGAGTGTGATCACCTCGGTTCGCGACGCGTTCTTTGCGGGCGCGTGGCTGCCGTTCGATGCATTGCCCCTGGCGGATATCGGTGCCGCGTGGGCGCCAGTCGCCGTGGTGGCGTTTGTGATCGGCCTGGCCCATAGCCAGTTTGTCGCACATTCGAGGAGCTAGGGTATCGTCGCTTGCACAGGCGCGAAGTCTCCCCTATAATTTCCTTCGCTTTGGGACACGCAAGGTTTAGACCTTAGCTGCTCAACACCTTCGGGACGTGGCGCAGTTTGGTAGCGCGCCTGCTTTGGGAGCAGGATGTCGCAGGTTCAAATCCTGTCAGCCCGACCACGAAAGCCCTACTCCCGCTTTGAACCGCACCCCGATGGTTGGACTGAAGAAATTCAGATTCGATGATCGGAGGTGCGGTTCTTTCGTATGCGTGAGGATCGAAGGAGACGTTACGACGACGGGTTCCGGCGCGAGGCGCTGGAGCTCATCAAGTCCGGAGCCGGCAAGGACACGCTCGTCAGAAGGCTTGCCATACCGGTGTATACCGCGAGAAACTGGATCGGGCTGTACAGGTCCAACGGCGAGGAGGCGGTCATGGGAGGCGGCGGCAGCAGACGCTACGACTGGGAGACGAAGGTCGCCGCGGCGCGCGACCGCGTCGAGAACGGCATGACCAAGACGGAGGCCATGGCCAGGCACGGGATCGCGAGCATCGCGTCCCTGGAGCGCTGGTGCCGCGACTACCGGTCCGGAGGTCCGGAGGCGCTCAGGCCGAAACCCAAGGGCAGGCCGAAAGGCGCGAAATCCAAACCGAAGCCCGAACCGACGCGCGAGCAGGAGCTCGCCGAACAGGTCGCGTACCTGAAGGCGAAGGTCGCGTACCTGGAAAAACTCCGGGCCCTGCGGGCGTCCAAGTCACGCGGCGCGAGCGAAGCGCCGTCGTCCGACTGCTCGCAGGGCGGGGACACCGGCTCGGCCACCTCCTGAGGATAGCCGGGCTGCCGAAATCCACGTACTACCACCACCTGTCGCGCCCGGCGCACGTGTCCAGGCCGGACGTGGAGCCGATGGTACGGGAGATATGGGATGGGAGATATGGGATGGCAGTACCAGCACCAATGGTGGCTGGACGAGCTCGAACGCCTCGGCATCCGCCAGTCCATGAGCCGCAAGGGCAACTGCCTGGACAACGCGGCGGCCGAGCAGGTCTTCGGCCACTTGAAGGACGAGTTCTACCGCGGCCGAGAGTTCGACTCGTTCGAGCGGTTCAAGGCCGAGCTGGACGCGTACATCGTGCATTGGAACACCAGACGACGCCAGATACGACTCGAGGGACGCACCCCAGAGGAGTTCCGGAGCATGTCCCTCGCGGTCTAGGGCTGTATCCTAATTAACAACGTCCAACAAACGGGGCGCAGTTCAAACCGCCGGGGCCTTCACATAGATGGATATGTATTCAGTTTGTCGCCAAAGAATCGTCAGACGCGTGCTCCATCATCGAATTCGTCGGTACGCGTTTCACGATGCCCTTTATGCTGCACGATGAGGCCAGCGGCGCCGACCAGCGCACACAAACCGAAAATCGAACCAAGAATCGAAGCCAACGCCGGAACGAACACGGAAGCGATAATGCCGATGACGCCGGCCACCAGCAATATCCAGAACACCAGTTTTGACAGTTTCACATGGCCGATTTCAGGATTCGGCGGCACGAAGTCGTCACCGTAACGGTCCATGACCCGATCCGTGTCAAGCCAGCTCGAACCAGTGAAATCGCGCGGCCCACGACCATTCGCCGGCGCATCATTGGTGAACGTGCCCTGATCCAAGTCATCGATGGACAGCAAAGCCTCTTTTTCCCGACGTTGCGCATGCTTCTCGAAACGTTTCGCACTACGCGAACGTTCCACGGCCTTCAAATCGTCAGCATGCGAATCCGCAAACTCGGCCCAAGCCGCATCCAAGTCGTCCATTGGAGAGCCGCCACCATGCGACGCGTCATTTGGGCGTTCTTCATCGTCATTGCTATTGTTGAGGTCAGTCATACTTATACTCTAATCGGGCGGACGCCAATCCGCCGGGAGGATTGTGAAGAATGCTCTATTGGTTTTTCGTTAAAGGCTTGGGACCTATCGCCATCCACCGTTTGGGACCGACCGCGCAAGGACTTGAGAACATTCCGCACGAAGGTGGCGCCATTATCGCAGCCAACCATCTTGCCGTCATCGACGATGCGTTGCTGCCGTTGACCTGCCCGCGCATGATTCATTTCATGGGCAAGGCCGAATATTTCGAAGGCAAAGGCATCAAAGGCAAATTCAAGAAATGGTGGTTCACGTCAGTCGGCGTGTTCCCCGTGGACCGTTCCGGCGGTTCCAAATCACTTGGCGCACTGAACCACGCCCGTGAGATCATCGAGGACGGACATCTGTTCGGCATTCACATCGAAGGTACTCGCAGCCCCGATGGACGTCTTTACAAAGGACACACCGGCGCGGCGCGTCTGGCATTCGAAACCGGTTGCCCCATTATTCCGGCCGCCATCATCGGTTCGCGTGAACTGCAGAAGCCAGGACAGGTCATTCCGAACAAAGGCAAGTCCAAGGTGATTTACGGCAAGCCGATTGAAGTCGAGAAGAAATCCGCCGACCAGATTACCCACGATGATTTGCGTTCGCTTACCGACCGCGTGACCCGTGAGATCCAGAAGATGAGCGGACAGGAATACGTCGACGAATACGCGCAGAAGGTCAAGGCCGAGCTCAAAGCCCAGCAGGAGGCCGAAGCGCAGGCACAAGCCGAATCCGCTGCCAAGAAGGCATAAGTTTTCAGCGAGGTTCATTCCAAACCAATCAGGGGTGTCTGTTCCGAAGAATGTTTTCGGAACAGACACCCCTGATTGGTTTGGAATCAGGATAATCAGTCGAACAGCGACGAATACATTTTCAAGGTGACGGTATTCGGCGTGCCATCCTCCTGACGCAGTCGCACCTCGGTGCCTCCTACCGGATCCTGCGAAGCGACCTTCTTGTCTTGACTGGAGTCAAGTGTCAGTTGCGAGCTGATCTTCACACTGAATCCCAGCTTCTCCAATGCGGCTTTGGCAGCGGCGGCTTTCTGTCCGACATAATTCGGCAGCGTTACGGTTTCCGGTCCCTTCGACACCACCGCATTGACGCTATCGCCCCAGTGCAACTCGTCTCCGGTCTTCGCGGAAGCGGAAATCACCTGTCCTTGCGGAATCATGTCATCGAATTGCTCGGTCCAGTTGACGGTGAGCTTGAGCGCATCAAGCGTCTGCTGCGCCTCATCCTTCGATTTGCCCACGACGTCCGGCATGGTAACCGGTTTCGGTCCTTGGGACAGCGTGACGGTAATCTTCGCGTTATGGGGCAGAGTCGCGCCGGGATCCACGCTTAAATCAAGCAACGCGCCCTGAGGTACGTCCATGGAATACGCGTCATCATTGGCCGGAGTCTGTTCGATGTTGTCGAAGCCGGCACGCTTCAACGCGTTGATCGGATCCTTGCCGTTCGCACTGGTGGCATCGAGAATGTCTGTGGGAACAGTGCCCTGCTTAATACCCTTGGACACTACCACCTTGACCTTCTGATGATGACGTTTGCTCACATGCGAACCGACATTCTCCGGGTCGGTGGAGATGACATTGCCAGCCTTGACGGAATCACTGAACGCCTCGGTCTCTTCGTACTCGATGTTGGAGAATTTCAGCAGTTCCTCATAGGCGTTCCATTTGATGTTGGAAATACGGCAGGGCTCCGAATCGGAACATGTGAGATCTGCCGGCTGAGGCATGGTCCAGTAGCTGCCCGGTCCTCGGAAATACCACCAGGCATAGCCTCCACCGCCTGCGCAGGCAAGCACGATGGCTGCTACGACGGCGATGATGACAGGTGCACGCTTGCCACTGCGTTTCGGCTGTCCACCACTGACCGGACCGTTCGAGGGGGAAGCTGGAACGTTGTTGGCGGGGACGTCGTTCTTTTCCAAAGCCAAGCGGGTGGTTGCCTCCGGATCTGCCTGCTGCGCCGGCATGACGGTGGTTTTGTTCGGGTTTTCCGGATTGAACTGTCGTGTACGATCGTCGTTCTGACGCACAGGCGGTGCTGGGGGAGCGGGCGGTAGCGGCATCTGCCGGGTGCCATCGCCGGGCATGGTGTCGGCGGCATCGTTTGCGGCCGGGGAAACGGCTGACAGACGGTATTGCCAGTCGTCGATGGTGAGGTTCGATTGCAACTGCTGCAATTCGTCGAATGCCACGGACGCATCCTGGGGACGGTCCTCGACCGCGCGCGCCGTAAGACGGGCGAGGAATGCGGCCACGCCTGCATTGATGCCCGGACAAGCGGTCGTGATATCCGGCACATCCTCATGCACGTGCTTGAACACCAGCGTCACCGGATTGTCCGCGGTGAACGGCACCTTGCCGGCCAGCATCTCCCAAGCCATGATGCCTACGGAATACAGGTCTCCCTGCGGCGTTGCCTGATTGTGCTGAATCATTTCTGGCGCCAGATAGGCGGCCGTGCCCAGCAGCATGCCGGTGGAGGACAGCGTGGCCTGCGACACCGCCTTGGCCAGGCCGAAATCGGTGATCTGCACATGTCCTCGGTCATTGAGCAGAATATTCTCCGGTTTGATATCGCGGTGCACCACGCCTGCGCGATGCGCCGAAGCCAAGCCGTCCAACGTCTCACCGACTATGCGTAGCGTCTCACGAACGCTGAACGTGACTTGCTGGTTCATTTCGTACCGCAGGTTCACGCCATGCACGTACTCCATGACAAGAAAATCCAGTCCATCGAACTCACCGGTGTCATACACCTGCACGATATGGGGATTGGCTATTGCTGCTGCGGAACGGGCCTCGCGATGGAAACGTTCCACGAACTGGTCGCGTTGTGGGCCCTGTGCCAGCTGCGTGTGCATGATCTTAATGGCGACGGTACGTCCCAGACGCTCGTCAACAGCTTGATACACCGTGGCCATGCCGCCATCGGCGATTCTGCTGACGACTCGGTACCGGCCTTCGATGACCTGGCCTTCGGGGGCATGCTGGGCTTCACTCATGGCTAATCGGTACGATTCCTTCTTCAAAAAACGTTTCGCGACAAAGATGTGTTCACTTGTAGTCTACAAGGAATGGTTTGCGGAAGATGCGATGAACACGGGTCTTTCACAGTGCGGCGGCATCAGCCCTGTTCCCGCACAATCGGTACGAAACGTGCGCATGCTTCGGTAAGCGTGTCTTTGCGATCCTGCGATAGTTCAAGCGTCTCGATGGCGGCCTTCGACTCGAGCCACAGACCGGCGATCCGTTCCTTGGAACGTGCGATGGCACCAGTGGACTCGAACAATGCGATGGCACGCCTAACATGTGCCTCGTCACGTGATTCGGCTTCCCACATGTCGATGAGTTCACGTCGTTCGACATCGCCGGCAGCCTCAATCGCATCGGCCAGCAACACCGTGCGTTTGCCTTCACGGATATCACCGCCCACCGGTTTGCCGGTATTGCGGCTCGACCCGATGACGTCCAGAAGATCATCCGCGAGCTGGAACGCCAAACCAAGAGGCAATCCAATCGCCAGTGCGAGCCTGCGCGCGTCCGCAGGGGCGAGGCCGGCGGCAAGCATACCGAATTCCAAAGGTGCGATAGTGGTATAACTGGCGGTCTTCCAACGGAAGACATTCAAAGAGGCCGACGCCAGCTCTTCAGGATCGTCTAACGTATTGAGTTCCACGGCCAAATCGAGTACTTGGCCGATTTCCACTTCACGGTGCATATTCAGGAAGGCCGACACCACGGAAGACCCGGAGCCAAGCCGGCAAGCCGCTTTATTGGCGATATCCACGCTCGCGGTGGCCAGCATATCACCCAACATGATGCCCAAACCATGGCCGATGGCATCACTATGGGTATCCGTGGCAAGCGCACGATGAGCGGACGGCTTGCCACGGCGCAGATCGGAATCGTCGATGATGTCGTCATGCACCAACGCGCCGGTCTGAAACACTTCGATCGCGCATGCCAGATCCAACACCGCATCCATATCACGTTCCGCCACATCCTGCGGCGCGAACGCACGGAACGCATCCAACGTCAGCAACGCCCGCAGACGTTTGCCGCCCTCACTTGACGTGACCGCCTGCTGCGCCACCGCATCAGCGACGGCTTTGCAGGAATTCGCCACCGGATCGTCCGCATGCAGGAACGAAAAATCCCTTACCAGCGAGAGCGTGCGCGTTTCAATCTGTTCCAAATCGGAAGAGCTAGTCATGGGTCAAGGTTATCCACACACATTCGACAAGAGGAAAACATAATGATTGCAGCGGGTGAGACGGTGCCGGACGTTTCGTGACACGCCGAGCTTCACGTTCTCCGACCACAGGGGTGCCGAAACGCCTCATTGCATTGCCGGATGATGCATAGTTCCAACAAAGCGGCCTGCATCAAGCGACCGCTCCGATACGCCAAGGAGGACGAGACATGAAGACGATCGACGAGCCCATGCCGATATGCGAAGCCGAGATGGAACGGCTTGAAGACCAATTGGTGGAGGATTGCAAATCGCTGGGCATGGCGGAGAGCATACGCGATTTCCTGCAGGAGCCATTCTCGGAATGGATGGATGAGCTGGCCGATGAATCGTCGGGAGGTGACGATTCATCGCCAGAATGCAGACTGTCCAGAAACGGTGCGGGAGCACTTGCCATCGCCATGCAGCAGACCATGGCGGTGCGTGACGCGCTGCTGGTCTCCATCATCGTGGATGAACGACGTTCGTCACGTGACTTTCTCATGGGATTCATGGCCAATCCGACACTTCCCGGCAACACGCGTCATCTGGAGGAATCCCTCAACGGATCGTTCCGTGACGCATCAAGAAAACCCGACACGAAACGTTGCGACAACGGCGTCAACATGATGTTCGACATCATCGGGATGGTCCCCGAACGGTATCATGTGCAGCCATTGGCCATCATCAGTTATGTGCTGTGGTGGATGGGCGATGAGCGCGCCATGCTGTGCGCGATGCGTGCGCTCGCGTTGGATGAGAATTGTTCGCTCGCGGCGATCATCTGCTCCGCGGCGCATCGTCATATCGGACCGGTATGGGCCGAAGAGACATAGAGCAACACGCCGAAAGGAAGCGGTACTTGCGCATGGTGAGCTCAACACGCGGGAATAATCGTCCTCGCAAGATGGTTAACTCACATAGTTGACGATTTGCCCTTGCCAGAAGTGGGTCCATATGGTATACGCTTCCGGCGGGATCAATAGGAGGATAAGTTTGGCCACCAAGGAAACGACGGTAAATACGGAACAGACTGATCTGACCGAAAAGACCACCTCCGGAAAAAAGGCCTCCACGCGCAAGCCTGCTGCCAAGAAGAGCGAGTCCTCAAAGACCGCTACGAAGACGTCGCGCAAGACGGCCGCGAAGAAGACCTCCGCCGCCAAGAAAAGCAAGAAAGCGGAAGAAGAAGAGAACCTGATCGAGCAGGACGCTCCTGAAGACGATCCCGTCGAGGATGCCGATCTTGATGATTTCGACGATGACCTTGATGACGTGGACGACGAAGGGGAGGATGACGACCTCGACGAGGACAATATCGACGAGGATGACGATTCCGAACTGGAAGACGATGACGAAGACAAGCGCAAAAAGCCGGAAGAGCCCAAGGAAAAAGGCGCTTTCGTGGTGCGTGACGATGATGACGACGACAATCTGACGCCGTCCGGCAATCCGAAGCGTCGTGTGATCGCAGCCGGCGCCACCGCAGATCCGGTCAAGGATTACCTGAAGCAGATAGGCCGAGTGAACCTGCTGAACGCCGAACAGGAAGTCGACCTGTCCGAACGCATCGAGGCCGGTCTGTACGCCCAACATCTGCTGGACACGGAATCCGACAAGATGGATTTCAAGCGCCGGCGTGAACTGAAGTGGGCCGCGAACGACGGCAAGCGCGCCAAGGACCATCTGCTGGAAGCCAACCTTCGACTCGTGGTCTCTCTTGCCAAGCGCTATACGGGCCGTGGCATGCTGTTCCTCGATTTGATTCAGGAAGGCAATCTTGGTCTGATTCGTGCCGTAGAGAAGTTCGACTGGAAGAAGGGCTTCAAGTTCTCCACGTACGCCACATGGTGGATTCGCCAGGCCATCACCCGTGCCATGGCTGATCAGGCCCGCACCATTCGTGTGCCTGTGCATATGGTGGAAGTCATCAACAAGCTGTCCCGCGTGCAGCGCCAGATGCTTCAGGACCTCGGCCGCGAACCTACGCCGGACGAACTAGCCCGCGAGCTCGACATGCCGGTCGAGAAGGTGCAGGAAGTGCAGAAGTACGGGCGTGAGCCGATTTCCCTGCACACGCCGCTGGGCGAGGATGGCGATTCCGAGTTCGGTGATCTGATCGAAGACACCGACGCCATCGCACCGTCCGATGCCGTCGCCTTCTCGCTGTTGCAGGAGCAGTTCAAGCAGGTGCTTGAAACGCTGTCTCCGCGTGAAGCTGGCGTCATCAAGATGCGCTACGGTTTGGAGGACGGCCAGCCGAAGACGCTGGATGATATCGGACGTGTGTATGGCGTGACGCGCGAACGTATCCGCCAAATCGAATCGAAGACCATGTCCAAGCTGCGCCATCCGTCCCGTTCGCAGACGCTGCGCGACTTCCTGGACCAGTGATAGTAATCAGACGCGAGTAAATGAAGTCGAGAAACCGGCATGAACGCAGGGTTTCTCGACTTCATGTCTTGTAAGGCGACAATTGAAAGGGAACATGGCTAAGGATAATTACGGTGCTGAGAGTCTTACCGTGCTCGAAGGCTTGGATGCGGTGCGCAAACGTCCGGGCATGTACATCGGCACGACCGACAGCCAGGGCCTGATGCACTGCCTGTGGGAGATCATCGACAATGCCGTCGATGAGGCTCTTGCGGGAGCCTGCAACCACATCATCGTGACCTTGCATGACGATGGTTCCGTTGAAGTGGCGGACAATGGCCGAGGCATTCCGGTGGACGTGGAGCCGAAAACCAAGCTTACCGGCGTGGAAGTGGTGCTGACCAAGCTGCATGCCGGCGCCAAATTCGGCAATTCCTCGTATGGCGCTTCCGGCGGTCTGCATGGTGTCGGCTCATCCGTTGTGAACGCATTGAGCTCCCGTCTCGACGTGGAAGTGGATCGTGACGGCAAAACCCACCACATGCCTTTCCATCAGGGCCACCCCGGAGTGTATTCCGACGTTGATCCGGAACACCCGTCTCCCGATTCGCCATTCAAGAAGACGCGCAAGAATCGTCCCACCGAACTTGAGATCATCGGCAAAGTCAGTCCGAAGACCACGGGTACCCGCATCCGCTATTGGGCGGATCCGGAGATTTTCAACGACACCGCTGAATTCAGCTATGACCAGCTCATCGACCGTGTACGGCAGACCAGTTTCCTGGTGCCAGGGCTGAAAATCACCGTCATCGACGAGAACATTCCCGAAACCGGCGACGAGTCCATTGACGAAATGCTGGAAGTCGATGACAATGTCATCGAACAGGTGACGGAAGAGAACACGTCCGCTGAAACGGATGATATCGGAACCTCTGCCGACATACTGCAGGAGGATTCAGCCGAAGCTGATGAATCAGCCGAATCGCAAGAAAACGATGCTGCCACGCAATCGCAGGAAACCGTTTCCCAACCCGTGCAGCCGAAATATCCGCATGCGCGCGTCGAAGAATTCTGCCATACCGGAGGCGTGAAGGATTTCGTCGACTTCCTGTCCAAAGGCGAAGCGGTCTCCGATATTTGGCGCATCGCCGGCGAGGACACGTATGTTGAAGAAACGCAGGCGGTCGGAGACGATGGTGAACTGCATGCGCAGAAGGTGACGCGTGATTGCGCAGTCGATATCGCCATGCGATGGACCAACGGCTACGACACCACCATGCGCAGCTTCGTCAACGTGGTGGAGACGCCCGGCGGCGGCATGCACGTGGACGGCTTCCTCCAAGGCATCACCAAGCAGGTGCGCAAGGCCATCGAGGACAACGCGCGCAAACTCAAGGTGAATCTCAAGGATTCCCATATGAAGGTGGAACGTGACGACATTCTCGCCGGTCTGGTGGCCGTCGTCACCGTCCGCATCGCCGAACCGCAGTTCCAAGGCCAGACCAAGGACGTGCTCGGCACCGCGCAAGTCAAGCCGATCGTCTCCAGAATGACCGATAAGCAGTTCGGTGAGATGATTACCGGCTCCAAACGCGGTTACAAGGAACAGTCCGGCCGCGTGCTGGAGAAAATCGTCGGCGAAATGCATGCCCGCGTGCAGGCGCGCAAGACCAAGGAAGTCACACGCCGTAAGAACGCGCTTGAATCCGCGTCCATGCCGCCGAAACTGTCCGACTGCCAGCCCGGCAATGACGATGTGGCCGAACTGTTCATCGTCGAGGGTGATTCCGCATTGGGCACAGCCAAGGCCGCCCGTAATTCCGGTTTCCAAGCGTTGCTGCCGATTCGAGGCAAAATACTCAACGTGCAGAAGGCATCGCTCGCGCAGATGCTGTCCAACAAGGAATGCGCAGCCATCATCCAGGTGGTCGGCGCAGGATCCGGCGCAAGCTTCGACATCGAACAGGCCCGATACAACAAGATCATCATGATGACCGATGCCGATGTCGACGGCGCGCACATCCGCATCCTGCTGCTGACGCTGTTCTACCGGTACATGCGGCCGCTTATCGAATACGGTCATGTGTATGCCGCCGTGCCGCCGCTGCATCGTATCGCGTTGACGGGTACGCATAAGGGCGAGTACATCTACACGTATTCCGATGATGAGTTGGCAGGCAAACTCGCCGAGCTTGATAAAAAGCACATCGGCTACAACGAGGACATCCAGCGTTACAAGGGTTTGGGTGAGATGGACGCCGACCAGCTGGCCGATACCACCATGGATCCGCGCACCCGCATGCTGCGCCGTATCCGCATGGAGGACGCCGAACAGGCCAGCCACATCTTCAGCCTGCTCATGGGTGATGACGTGCCGCCGCGCAAGGCGTTCATCGTGGAGAACGCCGACGATTTCGACCGTTCCAAGATCGACACCTGATATTGCATGGCGATTGCGATTGGCGGGTCTTGCGTTACGGCGGAGACCCGCTTTTCGTGTATGCACGATAATGCAAAAACGTCGGTCGATAGTGCAAGATACAAAATACCGTTTGGTAGGTAACTTTGGATAAAATAGCGGAGTATTTTCGTGATTTTATTGCCGCAAACATAAAACATACAAGGAGCTGACTGTGGCCAATCTGCTGCTCGCCGTGATTTACATCGCCTTCATCAGTCTGGGTCTGCCGGACGCGGTGCTCGGCGCCGCATGGCCGACGATGAGCGGCGACCTGCATGCGCCGATTTCCTGGGCGGGTGGCATTTCCATGACGATTTCCGCCGGCACCATCGTGTCCGCGCTGCTATCCGACCGCATGACCTTGCGGTTCGGTGCAGGCAAGGTCACGGCAGTGTCCGTTGCGTTAACGGCGTTCGCATTGTTCGGCTTCTCCATCTCGCCGAATTACTGGATGCTGCTGCTCTTCGCCATTCCGTACGGCTTGGGCGCGGGCGGCGTCGATGCGGCGCTCAACAACTATGTGGCAATCCACTACGAAAGCCGTCACATGAGCTGGCTGCACGCCATGTGGGGCTTGGGCACTCTGCTTGGCCCGTACATCATGGCAAGCGCATTGGGTGCCGGCCATGGCTGGGCGTGGGGCTACCGGACCATCTCCATTCTGCAGGTCGTGCTCACCGCGGTGCTGGTGCTGAGCCTGCCGTTGTGGAAGGCGCGTAAGACCGTCGAACCGCAGCGGACGAGTGAAACCTCTTCCGTGCAATCCGCGCAGTCCGAGCAATCGGAAGGGGAAACAGCTGACCGGCGCAAGCCGCTTGGTATTCGCGGTGTGCTCGCCATCCGTGGCGCCCGCGAGATCCTCGTGATGTTCTTCTGCTATTGCGCGCTCGAATCGACCGCCATGTTGTGGGCCAGCAGCTATATGGCGCTTGGCAAGGGCATCGACAAGACCACGGCGGCCATGTGGGGAAGCCTGTTTTGCATCGGCATCACCGTCGGACGTCTCGCCAGCGGTTTCCTGACCATGAAACTGAACGATCCGGCCATGATTCGTCTTGGCCAGGCGTTGGTGCTGACCGGCATCGTCATCATGCTCCTGCCGTTGCCGCACAATATCGGCACCATCGCGGGACTAATGGTCATCGGTTTGGGCTGCGCGCCGATCTATCCGTGCGTCATCCATTCCACTCCTGCTTATTTCGGCGAGGACAAATCGCAGGCCATCGTCGGCATGCAGATGGCTTGCGCCTATGTGGGATCGATGTGCATGCCGCCGCTGTTCGGGCTGATCGCGCAACATGTTTCGGTCAACCTGTTCCCGTTCTATCTGGTGGTGTTCCTGGCGCTGATGGTCGCCATGCATGAGACTTTGCGCCGCAAGTGCGGCGACCGTGCGGCCGCCTGACGACGCCATATGTGAGACGCTCGAATGCGTCAGCCGGGCGGTGTGCTCGAATGAGCCGACGACGGTGGATGACGAGCTTTCCGCCGGTTGTGGATGATGTCTGAAGGCGATGCCATAATCGAACGTATGTACGAATGCATGGACTTGTTCTCGGAGGCTACCAATGCCTGGTTCAAGCATGCGTTCAATGCTCCGACGGAGGCGCAACGTTTGGCATGGCCGGCCATCCGCTCCGGCGAGAACGTGTTGGTGGTGGCGCCCACCGGCTCCGGCAAGACATTGTGCGCCTTCCTTTCCGCAATCGACCGTCTGATGACGAAGGAGGGCGATGACTTATTGCGGACGTCCGGCGGTGGGGACGGCACGGCTGAATCCGATTGCAATGCCAAGAAACGTAAACCCGTCCGCGGCGTCAAGGTCCTGTATATTTCGCCATTGAAGGCTCTGGGCGTGGATGTGGCCAAGAACCTCCAAGCGCCATTGGCCGGCATCGCCGGACAGTGCGAGGCGGTGGGATTGCCATCGCCGAAAGTCAGCGTGGGCATACGAAGCGGCGACACCACGCCGCAGGAACGGCGCAGAATCGTCAGCCATCCGCCGGATATCCTCGTAACCACGCCAGAATCGCTGTTCCTGCTGCTCACCTCCAAGGCGCGACGGATACTTTCCGCCGTTGATACCGTTATCGTGGATGAAGTGCACGCCATCGCGGGCTCCAAACGTGGCGCGCACCTGGCGCTGAGCTTGGAACGATTGGAAAGCCTTGCCGGCCGGTCTGTCCAACGCATCGGGCTTTCCGCCACTGTGGAACCGCCGGCCGAAGCCGCACGTTTCCTTGGCGGCATACGGCCGGTACGCGTCATCAGACCCGAATCGCACCCCGACATGGATCTGAAAGTGGTGGAACCGCTTTCGGCCATGCGCGATCCCGTCTCCGACGACGCAGGGCGGAGGGCAGGCGCCGTGAAACTTCCGAACCGCCATACCACGCATATCTCCGGGGTGGGTCCTGCCATGGAGGCATTGGCGGAACGTAAAGGACTGACTTCGGTCGGGGGAGACGAACATACCTCACGGGTTTCGACCGGAGGTTCGGTATGGCCGGCCATCGAACGCAGCGTGCTTGACGAAGTGCTGAAACACCACACCACCCTCGTGTTCGTCAACTCCCGTGGCCTTGCGGAAAAACTCACCGCACGGCTCAACGACCTGTATGCGCAATTGCGCACATCCCGGAAAACCGGGTCTGAAACCGCCGTCAAAGCGGACGCAGGGCGGGATGCGCTGTCCGACCGTAGGCTTGGCCGAACGGACTTGAGTGTGTCGGACAACGCATCCCAGCCGGAGTCCACAGCCAGTGATTCCACCCAGCCGTATCCGGATCTGGGTTCCCCGGAAGGCCGTGAAGGCTTCGCCAAACACTACGATTCCGTGGTCGGATCCACCACCATGCTGGTCTCCTCGCATGCGGACGCCGACGCGATCGCCATGGCGCATCATGGTTCCGTTTCCAAAGACCGGCGCAAACAGATCGAAGAGCAGCTCAAACGCGGCCAATTGCGTTGCGTGGTCGCCACATCGAGCCTTGAACTCGGCATCGACATGGGTTCAGTGGATCTGGTCATCCAGATCGCACCGCCATTGTCCGTGTCCTCGGGATTGCAGCGGGTAGGGCGCGCCGACCACAAGGTCGGGGGAGTCTCGCATGCACTGTTCTACCCGATTACACGAGAGCAAATCATCGGCACGGCCGCAAGCATCGAATGCATGCGCTCCGGAGACATCGAAACACTGACCATTCCATGCACCCCCTTGGACGTGCTTGCCCAGCAAACCGTCGCCGCCGCGGCGATGGATGATCTGAAACCAGACGACTGGTACGTGACCGTGCGCAAGGCCGCGCCATTCGAAGATCTCGACAGAACCATGTTCGATGCTGTGATGGGCATGATGACCGGTGCCTACAACGGCGAGGATTTCTCCGCCTTCCGACCTCCATTGCAATACAACGAAGAGGCGGGTCTCATCTCCGCGCGCCCTGGCGCTCAACGACTGGCCGTGACCAGCGGAGGCACCATACCCGACCGAGGAACCTACACCGTGGTGCTTCCCGAAGAAGGCTCCGGACCGGGCCCACGCAAAGTGGGGGAGCTGGATGAGGAAATGGTGTACGAATCCCGGGTCGGAGACGTCATCACCCTCGGCACATCGACCTGGCAGATCCAGGAAATCACCCGGGACCGTGTGGTGGTGGTTCCTGCTCCAGGGCGTACCGCCCGACTGCCGTTCTGGCATGGCGAAGGCGACGGGCGGGACGCGGCATTCGGACGATCCCAAGGCCGATTCATACGCGATATGGCGCAAGGACTACGCGCGGAAGTCTCGGATGGCATCGCAGGAGACAAGACCAGCCGATTCGACACGACAACAATCGCACGTCTACGTCGTGACGGATTGGATGACAACGCCATCGGCAATCTTGCCGACCTGCTTGCCGAACAGCGCGCCGCCACGGGAACGATTCCCAACGACCGTGAGCTGGTCGTCGAACGCTGCCAGGATGAAGAAGACGATTGGCGTGTGATCGTCCACTCGCCATACGGCAGACGCGTGCACGAACCATGGGCCATGGCCATCACCACACGTATCAAACAACGATACGGGTTCGATGGGCAGGTATACGCGGCCGACGACGGCATCATCATCCGCCTCCCGGACGGCGACGGCAACCTGCCGATCCGCGAGCTGCTGCTGTTCGACACGGAAGAGCTGCAACGCATCATCGAAACACAAGTCGGCGAAAGCGTGCTGTATGCCGCACGATTCCGAGAATGCGCGGCGCGATCGCTGTTCCTGCCACGCGCCAACCCCGGCAGACGCGTCCCCTTATGGCAGCAGCGGCTGCGCGCGGCGCAACTGCTCAACGCCGCCCGAACTCGGAAGAACTTCCCGTTGCTGTTGGAAACCGCACGCGAATGCCTACAGGACGTGTACGATCTGCCCGCGCTGAAACATGTGATGTCCGGATTACGCTCCGGCGTCATCTCTTTGAGCGAGACCGTCACGGAAACGCCGTCGCCGTTCGCGGAAAACATGCTGTTCGGATACGTGGGCGCGGTCATGTACCAATACGACGTGCCGCAAGCCGAACGCAGCACGCAACTGCTGTCCATGGACCCGGAAGTGCTGGAACGTCTTCTGGGCGCCACGGACATGGCTTCGCTGTTGGATGCCGACGTCATCGCGCAGATTGGGAAGGAGCTTGCCGGACGGACGTTCTGGAACGATTTGGACGAGACCGACATTGCCGGCCGTGTGGCGCGATATGCCAAAACGCATGGCCCATTCACCGCGGATCAGATGATCGCCGAACTGGGATTGGACGCTGTCCAAGGCGTACGCATGTTGGATGAATTACATGCCAAAGGCGAACTGCTGAAAGGCCATTTCGTCGATGATGCGGCCGGAGCGGACGCCAATGGTTCCGATGATTCAGCATCGGAACGGTCACCTCGGCAAACGCCCCAGCAATGGCTCCACAAAGACGTGTTTCGGCGTATCCGCGCGCTTTCGCTTGCCAAGGCACGCAAAGCCATCAAGCCGGTGGAACCGGCCGTCTATCAGGCGTTCCTGTTGGACAGACAAGGCGTCGGACCTGTGGGTGGCGCCCGATATGAAGGCGTCGACGGGCTGATGCGTGTGATCGAACAGCTTGAAGGCATATACCTCAACGACTCCGTTTGGGAATCCTCGGTCTTCCCCGCACGCGTTCGCGACTACCAACCGAGTATGTTGGACGAATTGCTCGCATCCGGAGACGTGGTATGGGTCGGCTCCAAAATCAATGGTTCCAACGCCAAGGAAGCCGGCGGCATCGCATTCCATCCAGCTGATTCACGGCTGCTGGTGAAACCCGGCGAACAATCGCAGAACAATGCCTATAGTGCCGGAACCATGACCGTGCCGGAGACGATACTTGCCGCATTATCGAATGGGGGAGCCTTCCATGCGCGGCAGCTTTCCACGGCCGCCAAAGCCATCTGGCAGGAACATGCGGAAGTCAACGTGAATCCTGAAACAGGGGAAATCATCCTTCCCGCATGGGGCGAAAGCCAGTTCGAGGAAGCCTTGTGGTCCTTGGTATGGCAAGGCAAAGTGACGAACAGTTCATTCGCTCCCGTTCGGGCCTTGGCTCAAGGCACGGTTTCAGTGCGCGCGCCACGCACTGCCGCACGCAGACGCGTGCGGATCCACGTCTCGACACCGGCGACGCTCGGTGGATTATGGTCCGCGGTCGACTCGTCCCGGACCAGTCCAATGGCGATACCGGACCAAACGGACGATACCGCCGGCAAACCAACAGCCGGCATCGAGGAATACGACATCGCATTGATCGAATCGCTGCTCGACCGATATGGCGTGATCGCAGCTCCGCTAATCGACAAGGAGCAGGTCGCAGGCGGATTCTCCGGACTATACCCGGTACTCAAACGCATGGAGGAACACGGCAATCTGGTCAGAGGCATGTTCGTCAAAGGATTCGGAGCGGCCCAATTCGCCGGACGTGACACAGTGGACGCCTTGCGAGGCGACGACGAAGCGCGCAGCCAATCCTGCGTGGCGCTCGACGTGACCGACCCGGCCAACCTGACAGGCTCCGCGATCACATGGCCCGAACAACACCATATGAAACCGGCGCGCAGAGCGGAATCGGTCATCGTGCTCGACCACGGCATGCCGGTGCTGTTCGCTGTGCCGAAAAGCCACAGAATCGTCAGCTTCACCGATGACGAGCGAATATTGCAGCCGGCATGTACGGAACTTGCCTATGCATTGCAGCATCAGTCCAAGGGCAGCGTCAGCTTCGCCGAAATGAACGGTGAATCATTGAAGGAACGCAACGAATACAGACGTTTGCTGCATGCTGCCGGGTTCGTGGACAGCCCACAAGGCATGAAGCTATATGGCTGAACCAAGCCGGAGGCACTTTCACCCAGCCTGCTCATTCAACCTGGCGGCCCAAGTGCGCAAAACGGGAAGGCCCTGAACCGGAAGAAGAACCAGTCCAGAGCCCCGCCAATCGATTTCGTCGAATCAGCCGACCACCGCAATCGGCGCCGACAGATCCGTACCGGAACCATCGCGTCGCATATCAGGCTTCGGCAATTCCACAGGAGCGCCACTTTGCGTGGAAGCATGCAACGGATACGCGCCCACGAACGCGAGAATCAACGTATCCTGCCCCTTGAGGAATCGCTGCGAACGCACGCCACCCGTACCACGGCCCTTCGTCGGATACATCTCCAACGGCGTGACCTTCGCGGCACCGTTTTCAGTGCCAGGCAACGCTTCGGAATCGCCGGCAACCGTCAACACCACGGCTCCGGAAGCAGAGAACAGTCCATTCTCGCCTTCTTCGTAATTCCATGTCACCTTGCCGTCAGGCACCACCGCGAACGCGGCCACCGAACACCCCTCAGCCAGACGAATGCCCGCCATGCCGCCAGCGGTACGGCCCTGCGGACGCACATTCTTCGCTTCGAACGTCAACAACGAGGAATCGGTGGACACAAACACCAGACGATCCTCATCACGGGCTTCGGCAGCGGCAAGCACTTCGTCATCATCCTTCAAATCGATGACGCTCCACGAATCCATTGTGGTCGGAGATTCACGGTTCCAACGCTTGACCACGCCGTTGCGGGTGCCCAACGCCAAAGGAACAAGCTGACCGCCGTCATCCGTGGACGGCATATCAATCGCAGCAATCACCCGTTCGCCGCGGATCGGATCGGTGTTCTCCGTCATGCCCAGCAGTTCCTCGGCCTTCACACCACCCGTGACACTGAGCGGCCCATCCGCGGAAACCTTCGGCAATTCGACCACATGGGCCAGCACCAGACGACCCGCTGAAGTAACCAAGCCGTATGAGGAACGTGTGGACGTGCGGAACATCGAAACGATCTGATCATCCTTGGCGCGTCCGTCGGAAGCCGAACGATTCTCCCAACGTTCCACCGCATCCTCGGAAGTGCGTGCGATCAGGCCCGTGGCGGACAGCATCACCGCGCACGGCTCGTCATCAATCTGCAGAGCCGATGCGGTGGCATTCTCATCGCCGGCCTTCTTTGCGGCCTTTGCGGCTGCGGCGACATCGGCTGCTGCGGAGGATACGGTCGCGGCGGCGCGCGCGGCAGCCATCGCGTTTGCAGAGACGTCATCATCGCCATGCGCCACAACAGGCGTCAAATTGCCTTCCTCATCCTCATCCAGCAGCACCGTGCGCCGGGGAGTGCCGTATTTGGCCACGGCGTCATCCATTTCGTCAATGACCACGCCGTCAAGCGCCTCATCGGAAGCAAGAATGCGTTCAAGCTCTTCGATACGCCGCTTCAGGTCGTCGCGTTCCGCCTCAAGCTCGATACGACTCATCTTGGTCAGATGGCGCAGCCGCAAGTCAAGAATGTACTGTGCCTGAATCTCATCCAGATCGAATACGGCGATAAGCTTTGTTTTCGCGGCCTCGGCATCATCAGAAGAGCGAATCACCTGAATGACCTCGTCGATGTCCACCATGGCGAGCAGCAAGCCCTCCACCAAGTGCAGCCGCTCAAGCGCCTTCTTCCTGCGGAATTCACTGCGTCGGCGGATCACCACACGACGATGGTCCACCCATACCTGAAGCATCTCCTTGAGGCCCATGGTATGCGGGCGGCCGTTGACCAACGCCACATTGTTGATGGTGAAATTATCCTGCAACGGCGTGTGTTTGAACAGCTGGACCAGCACGGCGTTCGGATCGAACCCGGTCTTGATCTCAATGACCAATCGAGTGCCGTTATGCCGGTCAGTCAGATCGATGGCACCGGAAATGCCGTCCAGCTTACGGTTCTTCACACCTTCGGAAATACGTTCCAACACACGTTCCGGACCCACCATGAACGGCAGTTCCGTCACGACGATGGCCTTTTTGCGAGCCGTCACGTTTTCGATATGCGTCACGGAACGCGTGGTCAACGCGCCACGACCCGTCTCGTACGCCTCGCGGATGCCCTTACGGCCCACAATCACGCCGCCGCCCGGCCAATCCGGACCCGGCACGTAGCGCATCAACTCCTCTAACGTCGCGTCGGGATGGCGCATAAGATGCTTGGCCGCAGCCACCACCTCGCCAAGATTATGCGTGGCCATATTCGTGGCCATGCCGACGGCAATGCCGGAACCACCATTGACCAGCAGGTTCGGAATCGCGGCAGGCAGCACAGTCGGCTCCTGAAGCTTGTTATCGTAATTCGGCGTGAAATCGACGGTGTCTTCGGCAATGTCCGCGTTCATGCCCAACGCGGCCGGCGCCATACGAGCCTCGGTATAACGAGAAGCAGCAGGACCGTCATCGAGAGAACCGAAATTGCCGTGGCCGTCCACCAATGGCAGCCGCATCGCGAACGGCTGCGCCAAACGTACCATCGCCTCGTAAATCGCGGAATCGCCATGCGGATGGAGCTTGCCCATCACTTCGCCAACCACACGCGCCGACTTCATATACGGCCGGTCCGGATTCAGGTTCATCTGACCCATCTGATAGATGATGCGTCGTTGCACCGGCTTGAGACCATCCCTGGCATCAGGCAGCGCTCGGGCGTAAATCACCGAATACGCGTATTCGAGGAACGACTTGCTCATTTCCTCGTTCAACGGCGTTTCGACGATGTTCTCCTTGACCGTACGCGGGTCAAAGGCTGGTTTTGCCGGTTTGCGGTGCGACACCATGCGGTGGTTCTCCTCACGGAAAGGTTATGGTAATCAACCTAGCAATATTACCAGCTGGTACTGCCGCGGTGCTTGAATGGGAACCATGAGTGTTGAAGTGCCCGAAATCGACCAGCTGCTAGCCATGACCAGTCCGGCACGATATGGCGACGAACTGCCGGATGAGGGCAGCCGCGGCGGTGCTCTCCACCTATCCTCGGTACTTCCCGCCATTTCCAGCGCCATCGGGCATCCGATTCCAACGGCCATCCATGCCGATCCGAAACGACTCCAAGAGGCACTTGGCCTGCCGGACGCGCGTTCGGCAGTCGTGGTCCTGGTGGACGGTCTCGGATATTGGAACATCAATATGAGATTGGGACATTCACCCTATCTACGGTCTCTGATGGCGGACAGCGTTAACCAGCGGCCAATCGCCACATGCATGCCCAGCACCACCGTGGCCGCAATGTCCACGTTCGGCACCGGCACATGCCCCGGATTAACCGGCATGACGGGATATACGCAGCTCAATCCCGACAATGGCGAAATCTGCCAGCTCATCTCTTTCAAAAACGCGCCCGCACCGCTGAAACTGCAACAGCAGCCGACCATATTCGAACGATTGGCGGAACAGGACGTTCGCGTCACCAGTTCGGGACTGCCGAAATTCGCGTTCTCCGCGTTGACTCAGGCGGCGTTACGTGGCAGCGACTACATCTCCAATGACGATCCACGCCGACGTATCATGACCGCGGCGAAAGCGGCGAACACGCCCGGACTGACATACGTGTACCTGCGCGACGCGGACAAGATCGGACACAATTACGGCTGGGACTCCGACAAGTGGATCGGCACATATGAGCGTATCGACGCCCAGTTGTCTTTGCTGCGTCGAAGTGTGCCGAAGAACACGCTGATCGTCATCGTGGCGGATCATGGCATGATAACCGCCGACCCGGAAGCCTGCATCGACATAGCGTCCGAACCCCAGCTGATGCGGGGCGTCGCGAATGTCGGCGGCGAACCACGCTGTGTCATGCTTTATGGCGAGGATGGCGAGAATCCGGAGGACATCGCCGCTCGTTGGCGTGACGTGCTGGGGGAGCGCGCCCAGGTGCGCACCCGCCGGCAGGCAATCGAGGAAGGCGTCTACGGACCAGTCGATGAACGCGTCAAGTCGATGATCGGCGATGTGGTCGTCTCCGCTGCGGGCTCTACCACCATTGTCGATTCCCGCACACAGGCGGAGAAGGCGATGCATCTGCCCAGCGTGCACGGGTCGCTGACCTACATGGAATCTGATATTCCATGCCTGATTGACGTGGCTTGATCGAATGATCCGAACGTCTGAACGGATGTTGCCGTGGGATGTTAGGGAACGTTAATCAGTCACCGAACAGAATTTCATCCCAACTCGGCACTGCGGAGCGTCCTGCACGGCGCTTCGATTTGGTGGTGCTCTGACTATGAGGATCGGATGATGCCGTCTTGGACTTATCGGACTGCTGCTCGCCGGTGGATTGCGTGTTTTGCGAGTTTTGGGCAGGTTCCGTCGTTGAAGGGGCGGGGGACTGCGTCGTCGCGATTTCCGGACGGTTCGGCAGCGGAACGGTCGCCGATGACTGAGTCTCAACGGTGGTCTTGATATTCGTGGCTTGTGGTGCAACCGGTTCCGGAGCATTCCAAGCGGACACCGTCTGTTCGATACGTGCGGAACGTGCGGAATCGCCCGGCAAATTCAATGATGCGAGAAAATTCTGGTCGACCTGCTTCTCGGCGTGTCCTTCCGTCGGCGTGTCTTGCTCGCCGATGAGCTTGCGTGCCGTTGCGTTCAGACAGTTGACCGCGTTGTCATGCATGTTCCAAGACCATTCCGCACGGGCGGCATGACCTGCGGAATCGAACTCCGCGGTAATCTTCCACGGTTCCAAACCGCGTCTGGTGGCCTTCCACCGCACATCCTCCAACCGTACGTGGGCTGCGGCGAAAGTGCGTTCGATCAGTTCGGAAAGCGTGCGCACACGGCTTTCCTTCGGCGCGGGAACCGCCAGGAACTGTTCGATCGCATATTGCTTTTCGGTTTCCACCGCCGCCGAGAAACGCCGAACAAGCGCTTCGCTCAACGAATATCGCTCCGCCACGCGGGTCGGATTGGCTCCGGCTCGAATCAAGGATTGGATTTGGGAGATCGGCAGCGTGGAAGGCGCTTGCTGCTGACGCTCCTCTTGGGTTTCGGTGCGAATCTGCTTTGCCTCCAAAATGGCTCTTTCAAGCGCTTCATCGACCTTGACGGCGAATTTGCCGGCACCTGAAACAAAGACGAGCTCACCGGTTTCACTCACATGATCGAACCGTGCATCTTCGAGCGCATTCTCAGGCACAACACACCACTTTCCCTTAGATTTTTCTATTAATTCTATTGTGCCCCACGTGTCGGATTTTACGAGTATTTCAATTCGTGTATCCTAGCGGGGGAAAAGTCATGTATTCTATGGCGCATAAGCACCATAGATGACGAAAGGAATCTCGATGGCACAGGATTATGATTCCCCGCGCAACAAAGACGAGGACGAGGAGTCGCTCCAGGCTTTGAGCAAGGGTTCTCAGAACAATTCCAACGATATGGACGATGACGAGAACGCCATTGCCGAAGACTACGAGCTGCCGGGCGCCGATTTGAGCAATGAGGACGCTTCGGTGACCGTCATTCCGATGCAGGGCGACGAGTTCATCTGCTCCGAATGCTTCCTGGTGAAGCATCGCAGCCAGCTTGCCTACACTACCGACGACGGACAGCCGGTATGCAAGGAGTGTGCGGCCTGATGGCGTTCGACGAGGCATACAACGAGCCGGAAAACGTCGAGGTTCTGGTAAAGTCGCTGGATCCCGGGCAGCCGGCTCAGCTGCATTACGCCCATGCCGGAGACGCCGGTGCCGATCTGCGCACCACCGAAGAAGTGACGTTGAAGCCGTTCCAGCGGGCGCTGGTGCCCACGGGAGTGGCAATCGCATTGCCTGCCGGCTATGTGGCGCTGGTGCATCCGCGTTCGGGACTCGCCGTCAAGCAGGGCGTCACGGTGCTTAACGCGCCGGGAACCATCGACGCTGGGTACCGTGGCGAAATCAAGGTGCCGTTGATCAACCTCGATCCGGAACGCGCCGTGACGTTCCATCCGGGCGACCGCATCGCACAGCTGGTCATCCAACGCTACGTCGAGGCAAAATTCATCGAGGCGCAGACCCTGCCCGGATCCGACCGCGCGGAACGTGGCTTCGGATCAACCGGCGTTGCGTCCTGACGGGACTGCAATACACAAAGACCGAGGATGTATCCGGCCGTGCAACACGCGGCCGGATACATCCGTCATATGGTGATGCGCGGGTACTATAGGGTACATTCCAAGCGAGGAGGAGCGAAATGAGCGACATGGATCATGAGGTTCGTTCGGCCAGAATGTTGGGCTGCGAGATCAGCACGAATCCGCTTGACCCGCTTGAACCAATCCTCAAGATGTGCGAATACCACCATCCCGACGAGGACATGAGCATTCTCGCGAGAGCCTACCGGCGCGCCGTCAATCAGCATTCGTCGCAACGGCGTAAATCCGGCGAGCCGTACATCATCCATCCGCTTGCAGTGGCGCAGATCCTCGCCGATCTTGGCATGGGGCCGCTGGTTGTGGCAGCGGGCCTTCTGCACGACACAGTGGAGGACACCGACTACACGCTCGACGAATGCCGCGCCGAATTCGGCGACACGGTGACCGGCCTGGTGGACGGCGTCACGAAGCTTTCCAAAATGGAATACGGCGATTCCGCCCAGGCCGAGACCATCCGCAAAATGGTGGTGGCGATGAGCCGCGACGTGCGCGTGCTGGTGGTCAAGCTCGCCGACCGTGTGCACAACGCCCGTACATGGCGTTACGTCAAGCAGTCGAACGCGCAGAAAAAGGCACGTGAAACGCTGGATGTGTATGCGCCGCTCGCCAACCGTCTTGGCATGAACGCCATCAAAACCGAGTTGGAAGAACTCAGCTTCAAGGTTCTGTATCCGAAGATCTACAACGAGATTGTGGTATTGGTGGCCCGTCGCGCCGGACAACGCGACGTGTACCTGAAGCAGATTCTCGCCGAAATCAATGAGGATCTCGACGAACAGCACATCAAAGCCTATGTGACGGGCCGTCCGAAGGACTACTTCTCCATTTACCAGAAGATGATCGTGCGCGGGCACGATTTCGCCAACATTTATGATTTGGTGGGCGTGCGTATCATCGTCGACACGATTCAGGACTGCTATGCGGCGTTGGGTGCCGTGCATGCGCGGTGGAACCCTGTTCCCGGCCGTTTCAAAGACTATATCGCCATGCCGAAGCTCAACATGTACCAGAGCCTGCACACCACGGTGGTCGGTCCCGGCGGCAAGCCGGTGGAGATTCAGATCCGCACGTGGGACATGCACCGCCGCGCGGAATTCGGCATCGCTGCGCATTGGAAGTACAAGGAGAACGGCCAAGCCGGACGCGCGTTGAGCTCGCCTGACAAGTCCGACCGCAAGCGTGGCGAAAACCAGGAGCTGAGCGAGGCCGACAACCTCAAATGGATTCAGCAACTTGCCGACTGGACGAGCGAAACGCCGGATTCCGACGAATTCCTTGGCTCCCTCAAAGAGGATTTGGGCGCGGCAGAGGTCTACGTGTTCACGCCGAAAGGCAAGATCGTCTCGCTTCCCGCCGAAGCCACTCCGATTGATTTCGCTTATGCGGTGCACACCGAAGTCGGTCACCGTACCATGGGTGCGCGCGTGAACGGACGATTGGTGCCGCTTGATACCAAGCTCGAGAATGGCGATACCGTTGAAATATTGACATCCAAGTCCGAATCCGCAGGTCCGTCGCGTGATTGGCTGAGCTTCGCCAAGAGCCCGAAGGCACGCAACAAGATTCGTCAATGGTTCAGCAAGGAACGCCGTACCGAAGCCGTCGAGGAAGGCCGTGACGAGCTGACGCGCGCCATGCGCAAGCGCAACCTGCCAATCACCACGCTGCTGACTCCGGAAGCATTGGTGGGCGTCGCCGACGAGTTGAACCTTGCCAACGCGGAAGCCGTGTTCGTGGCGATTGGTGATGGCCAGATCTCCACGCAGAACGTCATCTCGCATCTGGTCCGTGACGCGGGCAGCGACGAGGTGGATGAGGAAGTCGAGCAGGAGGCGTTGCCGCTCAAGCAGGTGGAGCGTACCAAGAAGACCACCAGCTCGTTGGGTATCTCCGTCAAGGGCGTGGGGGACATCTGGGTCAAGCTGGCCCGATGCTGCATGCCGGTTCCTGGAGACAAGATCATCGGCTTCATCACCCGCAACCAAGGCGTGTCCGTGCATCGCGTGGACTGCCAGAACATGCTCGAACTGGAGAAACGCCAGCCCGAACGTGTGGTGGATGTGCAGTGGACCAGCACCAAGGGCGTGTTCATGGTCAAGATCCAGGTCGAGGCGCTTGACCGTCCGCATCTGCTGAGCGATGTGACACGCGTGCTGTCCGACCACGGCGTGAACATCATCTCCGGCTCGATTTCCACCGGCACCGACCGCGTGGCCACCAGCCAATTCAGCTTCGAAATGGCCGATCCGCAGCATCTGAACACTCTGCTCGCCGCCGTGCGTAAAATCGAAGGCGTGTTCGATGTGTACCGCATCACCGGCGCGAAGGATTCCGCGGAGCCGCGACTGCGCAAAATGTGATGTTGACGAATCACATAAGCCGGTGATTGCAAGCAAACGCCTCTATAAATAAAATGAAGAAAGCCCCTCAATCGAGGGGCTTTCCTATATTGTACGGCTGTGCGGGAAACGCTTACTTGAGCACTTCCACGGACACGATGCCGACCGGCTCGGTCGGACGGTCCATGCGATCGGTGTTCACGGCTTCGAGCTTGTCGACCACTGCCTTGGAATCGTCATCCGCAACCTCGCCGAAGATGGTGTGGTGGCCGTCGAGCCACGGGGTCGGCACGGTGGTGATGAAGAACTGGGAGCCGTTGGTGCCGTGCA
>ENA-OUOW01000700-OUOW01000700.1-human-gut-metagenome-genome-assembly--contig:-NODE-700-length-27530-cov-6.249390_pt1 | contig 27530 bp, 23 predicted proteins | sample MGYA00237938_ERZ548769 | MGnify/ENA primary metagenome ERZ548769 (study PRJEB26490, sample SAMN05356870) | human gut metagenome | biome: terrestrial biome; feature: human-associated habitat; material... | reverse complement strand
GTCCAACGGTACTCACGTAATACCCGGTTGCCCAGAAGTGCCTGTTGCCGAACTTGTACTTCAGATTCCCGTGTTTTTCAAAGATCATCATTGCCGATTTCCCTTTCAAGTACCCCATAAAGCTGGAGACGCAATATTTCGGCGGTATCGACAACAGCAGATGCACATGGTCGGGCATCATATGCCCCTCCAATATCTCCACACCCTTCCATTTGCACAAATCCCGAATATACTGCTGTATATCCACTCGTAATTGGTTGTAGATGATCTTTCTTCGATACTTCGGACTGAACACGATGTGGTACTTGCATACCCATTTTGAGTGTGCCAGACTGTTTGCCATAGAGCAACACCTTTCCTTCTCTATTTTGACGGCTTGATCACTTGTCATTATATCAGGATTGGTGTTGCTCTTGCTTAAGCTTCTAATCCCTCCCGATTAGCGGCCGGTTTTTTGTAGAAAAAAACGCGAAGCGTTGTTTTCTACATGCTTAAGCATAAGAAAAAGCCTCCTGTCTCTTTGAGACAGGAGGCTTTTTCCTTTTTATTACAGCTGTTCCAGTTTTGTCAAAAGCCTTGTAAAATAGTCAGGCAAAGGGCTCTCGAACTCAAGATATCTGCCATCTCTCGGATGGACAAAGCCGATCAGCCTGGCATGAAGGCATTGCCCTTTCAGGCCCAAATCCGGCTTTCTGGGCCCATAAACCGGGTCCCCCGCCACCGGATGGCCTAAATAGGCCATATGCACCCGAATTTGATGGGTTCTTCCGGTTTCCAGCCGCAGGCGGATATGGGTATACCCCGGATATTCGGCGATTACTCGAAAATAGGTAACGGCTTCCTTTGAATTTTTCTCAGTTACAGCCATCTTCTTTCGATCTATCGGATGACGGCCGATGGGAGCGTTGACCACTCCGCTTTCCTGCTTCATACGGCCGGCGACCACCGCCTCGTATTCCCGGCGAAAGCTGTGCTCCTTAATCTGCTGGGCCAGTCCCTGGTGTGCGAAATCGTTTTTTGCCACCATCAGCAAACCGCTGGTATCCTTATCGATTCGATGCACAATCCCCGGCCGTATCACCCCGTTGATTCCCGACAAGGAATTGCCGCAGTGGGCCAGCAAGGCGTTTACCAGGGTTCCCTGGTAATTTCCCGGGGCGGGATGCACTACCATGCCCTGAGGTTTATTCACAACCAGCAAATCATCGTCCTCATACACGATATCCAGAGGAACATTTTCCGCTTGAAGGCAGAGCGGTTCCGGATCCGGAATCCTAAGCGCAACCGAATCTCCAGCCCTTCCCTTACGATTTTTCGCCGCCGGCTTTCCGTTGATCAGGACCTGTTCTTCCTCCAGAAGCCGTTGAATGGCGGTACGGGTCAAATCCGGAAGTCTTTCAGCCAGAACCTTATCCAGCCGTATTCCTTCCTCCCTTTCCGACAGCACCAGCTCTACAGGCTCACTCATGAGACGCTTCCGCTTTCTTTTCGTTTTTCTTACGTTTTTTCTCCCCGTCAAAAAAGTCAGTAAAGAATAGAACATAGATCAGCATCAGCACCACGCCGATCACTACACAGTAATCCGCCAGATTGCACACCGGCGGGAAAAAGCTCAATTGCAGGTAGTCTACCACAAAGCCGTTGAAAATCCGGTCGATCAAATTTCCCACGGCGCCGCCGAGGATCAGGAACATAGAGGTAAAATAGATCTTACTGGTAATCTTCAAACGGAACAGCACCGCGATCAGCACAATCACAAAAATAATTGTCAGGGCGATGAACACCCATCTTTGATCCGCGAACAATCCGAAGGCCGCTCCCGTATTTTCCACATAAACTAAGTCTAAAAGGCCTGGGATCGCGGTCACTGAGCCTACCGGTTTTAAAAACTGCACCACCGCGATCTTGATAAGCTGGTCGCTGAGCACCACAGCGGCGGCTAAAAACAGAACCATGACTGGCAAAAAATCACCTACTTTGAAAATAAGGCGGAACAAAGGAGCCGACGGCGAAAGCCTTCGTCATCAGGCAGCCTTTCCTCCGCCTTGTTCTTCATTTATTCTCTTACAATGGCCGCGCATCTGGCGCACAGGGTAGGATGCTCCGGATCGGCGCCTACGGTATCGCTGTAAACCCAGCAGCGCTCACATTTCTCGCCGCCGGCCTTGCCCACCGTTACGGAGAAGCCTTCTACCTCTCCCTGAATGGCGCCCTCGCCGCCCTTCACCACATCCACGCGTGACACGATAAACACGGTTTTCAGTTCCTCTTCCACAGACTTGACAAAGTCGTAAAGCTCACCGCCGCAGTACAAGGTCACACTGGCCTCCAGGCTCTTTCCGATGACCTTTTCCTTTCTGGAAAGCTCCAAAGCCTTCTGAACATCATCGCGCAGGGCGTGAATACGGTCCCAGCGGGCAGTAAAGGCTTCATCCGCTTTCACGCCGGTCAGCTCAGGCATCTGGTTATACATCACATTTCTGCCGTCGGCGCCCTGATGATGAGGCATATACTCCCAAATCTCATCGGCGGTATAGGCCAGAATCGGGGCGATCATGCGGGTCATTGCGTCTAAAATAGTATAAATCGCCGTTTGGGCCGCCCTTCTCAGCTTTCCGTCCGCCTTTTCCGCATACAAGCGGTCTTTGATCACATCCAGATAGAAATTGCTCATATCCACCACGCAGAAATTGTGGATCGCGTGATAAACCTGATGGAACTCAAACGCATCGTAGCCCTCACGAACCTTTTGATTCAGCTCATCCAGCTTTTTCAGCGCCCACTGGTCGATGGGCAGAAGCTGATCCAGGGGCACTCTATCGGTATCCGGGTTGAAGTCATAGAGATTGCCCAGAATATACCGGGCGGTATTCCGGATCTTCCGGTAAGCCTCGGACAGCTGCTTCAAAATATCCTTAGAAATGCGGATATCCGCATGATAGTCGGAAGAAGCCACCCACAGCCGGAGAATATCCGCGCCGTACTGATCCACGATCTCCTGAGGCTCGATGCCGTTCCCCAGGGATTTGCTCATCTTCCGTCCTTCGCCGTCCACAACCCATCCGTGGGTTACCACCGCCTTATAGGGCGCTGTGCCCTTGGTGGCCACGGAGGTCAGGAGCGAGGACTGGAACCAGCCCCGGTATTGGTCGGCGCCCTCTAAATAGAGATCCGCCGGAAATTTCAAATAAGGCCGCTTGGACAGCACCGCCGCGTGGGTGGAGCCGGAGTCAAACCAAACGTCCATGATATCCTTCTCTTTATCAAAGGAGGAGGCGCCGCACTTTTTGCACTTGGTGCCCGCCGGGAGGATATCCTCCGTGTTCAGCTCATACCAGGCGTCGCTTCCCTTTTCCCGGAACAGCCGGGAAACCGCCAGCATAGCCTCCTTATCGATCAAAGGCTCGCCGCATTCCTTGCAGAAGAAAATCGGGATAGGAACCCCCCACTTTCTCTGACGGGAAATGCACCAGTCTCTCCGGTCCCGGACCATGGATGTAATCCGATCCTCGCCCCAGGCGGGAATCCACTGGACATCCTGGATCGCTTTTACCGCGTCCTCCTTAAAGTCCTCCACCGAGCAGAACCACTGCTCGGTAGCCCGGAACAGCACTGGGTTTTTGCATCTCCAGCAGTGAGGATACTGGTGGATGATTTTTTCCATGGCGAACAGGGCACCCGTTTCCTTCAGGTGCTCCGCGATGGCCGCATTGGCCTGGCTGGTGGTCAAGCCGGCAAATTTTTCACCGGCCTCCTCGGTCATTCTGCCCAAAGAATCCACCGGCACGATCACCGGGATATCCGGATAATTCTGGCAGACGTTAAAGTCGTCCACACCGTGGCCGGGAGCCGTATGGACGCAGCCGGTGCCGCTTTCCAGGGTAACGTGGTCGCCGACGATCACCAGAGAGGTCCGGTCGATAAAAGGATGGGCGGTCTTCATGTATTCCAGATCCTTGCCCTGAATGGTTCCTACGACCTGATATCCGGTTTTTCCGGCGGCCTTCATCGCGGATTCGTACAAGGCCTCCGCCATCACGTAGTACTCGTCTTCCCACTTGACCAGGCTGTAGGTAAAATTCGGACCTACGCAGATCGCGTCGTTAGCGGGCAGAGTCCAGGTGGTGGTGGTCCAAATGACGAAATAGGTCTTACTCAGATCCGCTCCCATCTGTGTCAGCAGGCCCTTATCGTCGGTCACCAGGAATTTCACATAAATGGAGTCGCACGGATCCTCGGCGTACTCGATTTCCGCTTCCGCCAAAGCGGTCTGGCAGTCGGGGCACCAGTAAACCGGCTTTAAGCCTTTATAGATATAGCCCTTGCAGGCCATCTCCGCAAATACCTCGATCTGCGTGGCCTCAAACTCCTTTTGCAGCGTAATATAGGGGTTATCCCACTCGCCGATGCCGCCCAGGCGCTTAAACTGGCTGCGCTGGTCATCGATATAGCCTTCCGCGAACTCCCGGCAGATTTTTCTCAGCTCCACATCAGAAATAGTGGAGGAATTGTCCACGCCGGCCTTTTTCCGGGCCTTCAGCTCCGTGGGCAGGCCATGGGTATCCCATCCCGGTACATAGGGAGACTGGAAGCCGGCTATATTTTTATAGCGAACAATAAAATCCTTTAGGGTTTTATTCAAAGCGGTGCCTAGGTGGATATTGCCGTTGGCGTACGGAGGGCCGTCGTGAAGGACGTAAAGAGGCTTTCCCTCATTATTTTCCATCACGTGGTCGTATACCCGGTCGGCTTCCCATTTTTTCAGCCGCTCCGGCTCTGACTGAGGCAGCCCCGCCCGCATGGGAAATTCCGTTTTGGGCAGGTTCATGGTTTGGTTATAATCTTGCGGCATTGGTTTTTACTCTCCCTTTGAAAATTACTTGCGTTTCTTAAACATATTGTTGATAGGGGACTCCTCTACGTCGCTTTTCAGATCGTAGTCCTCCCCAAATTTTAACGAGGCAAAACGAGACGGCAGCTGATCCTCTGCCGGCTGAGCGCCATCCGGCGGCGTCATCGGCGCTGCCTGGGGCATCGGCGTCTCGGTATAGCCCACGGGCTCGTAAACCTTAGTTTTTTCCAATTCCTTCGGATCGGCGGCCACGACCTCCTGCGCCTTGATTTCCGGCGCGGTCTCCTCACCGGCCGTCTCCTGAGGCGCTTCCGGCTGAGAGGCCTCCGGTTCTTCTGCCGGTTCAGCGGCCTGAGCCTCTTTTTCCTTAACCGTTTCCTCCTCAACAGGCAGCTGCTGGATAATCTGGAGGTGCTCCTTATAGACCGTCAGCAGCTTGGTGCGGAACGCCGCGACCTCCTCCTTTAATCGGCCCAGCTCGCCCTTCTGGCTGTCGGCCTCCTTTTGGGCGCCGAGAATAATGCGCTCCGCCTTTTCCGTAGCATCCGCCACGATAACCTCGGCTTTATGCTTGGCTTCCCGCACTGAGGCGTCGGCCAGCTTCTGAGCGCTTAAAAGGGTATTGCGGATGCTGTCCTCTTCGTTCCGATATTCCTCCACCTTTTGGGCGAGAATCGCCAGCTTTCTTTTCAGCTCGGCGCTTTCCTTCAGCACGTTGTCATAGGAAACCTGGACGTCGTCGATAAACGCGTCCACATCCTCCGCGCGGTAGCCGCCGAAATTGGCTCTCGGAAAGCTGATATTCGCAATATCTTCCAGTGTCAAATTCGCCATTGCAGTGCCTCCTATTTATATTTTCTGGCTGCCAGTTTTAGTCTTCCTTTTTTGGTTTCCGGGCCGATTTTGTCGATGATGAACTTTCCATAGCCTTGGATGGACACCTTATCGCCCTCCTGAAGCACAGCGGATAAGGATTTTTCCACCTCATAATTATGGGTGACCAGGCCCTGGGAAAACAGCTGTCTGCTTTTTTCCCGGCTGGAACGGACAAAGCAGGCCACAGCGCAGTCCAGCCGGTTGGACGCCACGGTAAAGCTCAGCTCCTCAAACCTTTGGCCCTCGGGCAGGGGAAACGATCCGGCAGGCACGAGCTTCACGCCGGTTCTTCCCACTTTTGTCAGCTGAGTTTCGACAAAATTCGCGATTTCTTCCTTACAAAAGAGGACGCACCGGCCCTCTCCCACTAAAATATCACCTAACGCCTCCCGTTTGATTCCAAGGCCCATCAGCGCCCCAAGAAAATCCCGGTGGCTGAGGGAATCCTCCTTTCGAAAAGAGAGGTAAATAGAAATAACCGGAAAGCGCTCGCTGTCCGGTAGCAGTTCTTTTGGAAAGGCAGCGAACATACGCCGCTGGGCGTCTTCATAGCCTCCCCAAAGCATAAAACCTTGAACCCCCAGATTCCTGGCGATTTTGGAGGAAAGATCCGCCTGGCGCTCGTCCAGAAACCCCACAAAGCAAGGCGCTTTCCGAACGGCGCTCAGGTCGGCCGCGTCTTCAATTCTCGCCTTCAGCGCCTCGTCGGCGCTGTAAGGCTTATCATACGAACGGCAGGACATTACAGATACATGCTGCTGCTTTCGATTTCGTCCATCAAATCGTCGCCGGTGAGATCCACATTATACGGGGTGATAATGAACGTAGCGGTGGAAACTCTTTTGATCTTGCCGTTATTGGCGTAAGCCACGCCGCTCAAAAAGTCCAGAATCCGGCGGGAAACATCCTTGCTGGTGTTTTCCAGATTCAGTACCACGGTATGCATTTTAATCAGCTCATCCGCCACGGAACGGGTCTCGTCACCGAAACGCTCCGGCTTAAAGAGAACCACCTGAAGCTGGGCGGCGGCGTGAATGTTTACAACCTTATTGCCAGACTGAGGAGCGCTGCTCCGTCTGGATTCTCTCTGAGGCTCCTGATAAGCTTCTTCCTCCTCATAGCTGCTGGAAGAGATTTCATCCATGACTTCCTCATCATCCATATCCATCTCTTCAAAATCGTAGTCGTATTCATCCTCCGGCGGGGTCCACATCTGCTTAAATTTTTGTACCAAACCTGCCATAATGAAAAGGCCTCCTTAATTTTAAAATTCTTGTGGAATTGTTATTTCACAGGATAAGATCTCGCGCCAAACAAAGAGGAGCCGACGCGAACCATGGTAGCGCCTTCCTCGATTGCCTCCATGTAATCGCTGGACATTCCCATAGATAAGATATCCATAGTAATATTATCTATGTTTTCACCCCTAATGTCAATAAATAGTTTTCTCATAGCGGCAAAATAGCGCCTAATTTCTGAATTTTTTTCGCAAATGGGAGGAATTGCCATCAAACCCTTTACCAAAATTCCCTGAATCTGGGAAATTTCCCGGAGCAGGGCCTTTGCCTCCTCAGGCTTCACGCCCGATTTATTTTCCTCCCCGCCAATATTGACTTCTACTAAAACATTGGTAACGATTCCCAGCCTTTGAGAGCACTTGGCGATCTCCCGGGCAAGCTTCACCGAGTCCACCGACTGGATCAGCTCCACCTTTCCCACGATCTGCTTCACCTTATTGGTCTGCAAATGGCCGATAAACTGGAGATGGCACCGCTTCTTATCGTACTCGTCATATTTGCTTAAAAACTCCTGGACCTTATTTTCTCCCAGATAGTCGATTCCCAGGCTGATCCCATAATTGATAACCTCCGCCGGGACGGTTTTAGTAGCCGCCAGAAGAGTGATATCCTCCGGCTTTCTGCCGGACGCCTTCGCCGCCGCCGCGATGTTTTCCCGGATCTCCCGGTAATTTTCCTTCAAATTGCGCTTCTTTTCCTCGATTTCTTTTTCCATCATGTTGCTATCAAACAATTTTTCCGTCATATAAATCCGTGCCTCCCACTACAACCTCGTCGTACAGCTTAATGGTTTCTCCGTTAAAGGTGGCGTCTTCCTCCGGATTGGGGTCGCAAAGCACAAAGGTGCTGTAGGTGCTCAGGGGGACGATCTCCTTAAACACCAGCTCGCTGCCGTAAAGCACGTATACGCCCTGCACCATGACCTCCTGCTTTACCTGCCTGCCGCTTCCGTCGTCGATGACCTTCATCACCGGCTCCACGTGAATGGCCTTTTTATTCACCATAATGCCGGAATGGGTGTTCACTGCAATCTGGACGCTCTCCTTCCGAACCTTGCTGAGCTCGTTATTCATATAGCTGCACTCTAGCACCACCACCGCGTCACTCTGCCGGCTTTCCTGGTTAATCGCTACCACCTTGGCCGGTATACTGCCGGTGGAGGCGAAGGGCATTGTGATCCCATCCACCTTCTCACCTATTTCCAGCTGAAGGGAGTCTGTTCCGGATACCTTACACACCACGTACCAGTTCAGGCCTGAAACCACCTTTCCTACTACATTGTCGGCTACCGGCTGCTGGACGGGCTCCTGATCGAGCTGGTCCAGGGTAATCTCTTTTACGTTGTCGTAGGAAAAGGAGGTTTCATAGCCGTCGGTGCTGCCGATAAAGTAGCCCGCCGCCGGAGAATTCACCGTGCCGATAGGCCCGGCAGCCTGCGCTTTCATGGATTCCAGCTGAGATTTCAAAGCGTTAAGCCTATCCGCGTATCCGTTGGGCTTGCCAGTAATGATCTGCCGCTGATTTAAAAGATAGGTCAGTTCGTCCCTGGCGCCGCCGATTCCAGAATAATTGCCGGAATTCACCACGGATAAAAACTGGTTGATTTGGGCCGTGATTTGTCCGTCGATCACGTCAGGGCTGGTGGAAAGGCTGATTTGATCCGCCGCTGTGGTGAGCCGCTCTAAATTGTCGATTTCTCCCTGAAGCTTGCTGATCTGGTTCTGGGCGGAAGCATCCTCGGCGCTGGCGTAAATCTGGGCCACAACGCCGTTTTCCTTGACGCTTTCTCCATCCTCCAGCACGTAATTCAGCACGCCGCCGGCATCTGAGGTCAAATAGGTTTCGTTTCGAACGATATAGCCGGTGGTTTCGATGGTATCCGAAGCGGTCATATAGGTAGCGGTCTCCGTTTGGATGCTGCTGTGATTGGAGTTATAAATCTGAAGCCCCACATAAAACAGAAGCAAAACGGCAAGGAGGGTGGCCGCGACCCGTTTAAACACCTTATTGCTCAATAGAAACTTCCTCCTTCTCGCTTAATTCAGCCGAAAACACAAAACAAGTTCACTGAAAAGGCCGTCGGTGACAAGCCGCCTTTTTTCAGCTTGTCCCTGTAGCAGAAAAGCCTATGGGTCAACGGTCCTTCTATTTTTCTATCATACCTTGCTTTTTCAAATATGCAAGTGAATTTTGGAGAATACCGTCTAAGCCCTCCTCCTGGTCCACAAAAATCCAATGGATCCTGGCATCCCGCTTAAACCAGGTAAGCTGGCGCTTGGCGTATCTTCGGGTATCCCGCTTGAGCTGCTCCACCGCTTCCTCCAGGGAAGCGGTTCCTTGAAAATAGGGTAAAAACTCTTTATAGCCTATGGCGCCTGAGGCAGTAATCCCTAAATCCTGCAAAACCCGCCCGGCCTCCTCCAGCAAACCTCTCTCCATCATTTGGTCCACTCTTTGCTCAATCCGGGCGTAAAGCTTCTGCCGGTCAGAAAAGCTGAGACCGATCAGCACCGGCTGGAAGGGCAGCTCGCCGGCGCGGGAACGCTTCAATCGTTCCGTCATGGTTTCTCCTGTGAGATAGTAAATCTCAAGCGCTCTGAGCACTCGTTTTTCATTGTTCCGGTCAATTCGCTCCGCCGACGGCGGATCGACCGCCTGCAGCTCCCGAAATAGATCCGCAGCGCCTTTCTCTTCTGCCCGCCGCTCCAGACGGCGCCGGATTTCCGGGTTTTCTGGTTCCTCCTGAAAAAGGATCCCCTCTGTGACTGCCTGCACATACAGGCCGGTGCCTCCTGCCAGTATTGGGAGCCTTCCCCTTTTGTGAATATCCAGTATTGCTTTTCGAGCCATGGCAGCGTAATCCGCCACGCTGAACCGTTCCTTGGGAGACAAAAAATCTATCATATGGTGGGGAATTCCACGCATCTCTTCCACTGCCGGCTTCGCCGTTCCGATGGACATTCCCTGATAGATCTGCATAGAGTCGGCGGACACCACCTCTCCGTCCAGCCTCTGGGCGAGCGCCGCCGCCAGGCCGGTTTTTCCGGAGGCTGTCGGGCCTACCACGCATATCAATGGAAATTTTTCATTGCTCATCATTGAATCCTGCCAAATTGTTTTTCGATTTCCCGCTTTTTCAGCGTGATGGAAACCGGCCTGCCGTGAGGGCAGTACCGGATCTCCGGATTTTCCCGCAGCGCCACCGCCAGAGCGATCAGTTCCTGATCGGAGGTAATCTGTCCCGCCTTGACCGCAGCCCGGCAGGCGATGTTGTGGTACAGCCAATCCAGCTTTTCCGTGGACATATCTGTTTTATTCTCTAAAAGGTGCCCGGCGATTTCCATCAAAGAGGAGGCGATATCCTCCTGCTCCAGGGAAAGCGGCGCGCTTCTTACCAGCACGGAGCCTCCGCCGAAATCCTCGACCTCAAAGCCGGCCTCCCAAAACAGCTTTTGGTTTTCCAGCACCGCCGCGTACTCATTTTTATCCAAGGTTACCGGAATCGGCTCCAGCAAATACTGGGCGCAGCTTTTTCCGCTTTCTTTTTTCAGCTTTTCATATAAAATCCGCTCGTGGGCGGCGTGCTTATCGATCAGCAGCAGCTCATCATCGCCGTATTCGATGATCAAATAGGTGCGAAACGCCTCTCCCACCAGACGCTGCCTCTTTTCCCCGAAGGGCTGAAGCCCAGCCTCTTCCCGGGGCGGCTCCGCCGCTGCCTGTCTGCTGCTTTCAGGCTTCTCTCCGGCTGCTTCTTCCGAAAGCTCCTGGGCCTTAGGCTCCGCCTTCCGGCCTCTGTCAGCCGCCGCTGCCTCAAAGCCGGTATCCCCAGGAGCTTCCCCTGCGGCCTTCGGCTTAGACGCTTCATCCGAAAAAGAAAAAGGGCTGGAAATAAAGTCGCGCACAGCGGGTATGGCAGTCTGCCGTTTTACCGGCAGATAAATCTCCGGCTCGTTTTCCTCATAGGGAACCGGTATTCTCCCGGCCGCCCCTATGCCCGGAAGCGAAGAAGGAGGCTTTTTATCGGCTGCATTTTCACCGATATGGGCGGTACCGGCAACAGCCGGTCCGGAAGCGGTTTGAGGAAAGGCCTTATCCGGCGCTTTCCCCAGCGGCGCCTGCTGGGGCTGAGCGAGCCGGCCTGCGGAGCCGCTCACAACTTTCTCATAAGCGCCAAGGGAGGAATTGGGGGCCTGTTCGGTCTGAGACGTTAACAGACGGGCCTCCTTTTCGGCGGCCACCTGAGCCGCAGGCCCGATAGCCGGCTTGGCCGCCAGCCTGATCTGCTCCGGCTGAGACGCCGGCGGATCAAGCTTCGGCCGCGGAAGAATCATTTCCTTTCGCTGGTCGCCGGACAGCAAGGCGCTTTTCACCCCATGGTAAACGGCGTCGAAAATCGGCTTTTCATTGAGAAACCGCACTTCAATTTTTGAGGGATGAACATTGACATCCACCGCCTCCCAGGGCACAGAAAGATGGAGAACGCAGCTTGGAAATTTGCCCGCCATAATCGATCCTTTAAAGGCCTGTTCTAAGGCAACCATGGCGGTTTTGCTTTTAACAAACCGACCGTTTATGAAAAAATGCTGCATACTTCGGTTAGGCCGCGCCGCCGAGGGCTTGGAAATAAAGCCCCGTACCTTAATGCCGTTGTAAGCGTAGTCCACCGGGATCAGGCCGGCGGTAAAATCCTTTCCGTAAACCGCGTAGATACAGGACCTTAGCTGGCGGTCTCCGGGAGTGGACAGGGTTTCCTTATGGTCCCGGACAAAGCGGAAAGAAATTTCCGGATGGGACAAAGCCGCCCGGTCCATTACCCCGGCCACGGCGTTAGCCTCGGAAACATCCTTTTTTAAAAATTTCATTCTGGCGGGCGTGTTATAAAACAGATCCCGAACCACGATTGTGCAGCCCTTTGCGCAGCCCGCATCCTCCAAGGCAAGCTCCTCGCCGCCCTCGATCTGATAGCTGGTACCCGCCAGCTCCTCCTCTGTTCTGGTCAGCAAGGTCACCCTGCTGACAGCGCAGATAGAGGCCAGCGCCTCTCCCCGGAAGCCCAGGGTTCCGATGCCATCCAGATCCTCCGCTGATTCCACCTTACTGGTCGCGTTGCGGAGAAAGGCTTTGGGCACATCCTCTCTGGCGATGCCGCCGCCGTTATCCGTCACCCGCATATAGGCGATGCCGCCGCGCTGGATTTCCACGGAAATCGTGGTGGCGCCGGCGTCAATAGAATTTTCCACCAGCTCCTTGATGACGGAAGAAGGCCGCTCCACGACCTCTCCAGCGGCGATCAGCTCCGCTACGTGTTTCTCCAGCACATGGATCTTCGCCATGAAACCGCCTCCTTTTCTTTAAGATAAAAATGGTTCTCACTGGTGTTCATAAAACATTCTCTATAGGTTTTTCCTCTCCGCACAGCTGGCAGGCTGCCGATTTACCCTCAGGCCGCCGAACGCGCCTGATTTTTAAAGCGAATCCTCTCCGCCTGAACCGCATATGATTCCGCCTATCCGCTCCGGCCTGGCGCTTTCCATGGCGCGAATTCAAATCAGCGAAAGCCAAGCCAGCGTTTTATTTTTCGGCTGAACCCCTGCGTTTCGGCTTCTTAACGGCTAAAAAACTATTTGAAGAAGAAAAAACCGAAAGCGGGAAGCTCTGTGTCCCCACACCCCGCTTCTGTCCGGAAAGCCGCGGGCGCACTAGCCTTCCTTGGCCATTTTCGCCAGCTCAAACAGTAAATTCATAGCCTCAATGGGAGTCAGGGTATTGACGTCCACCTTTTTCAGCCGTTCCTCAATTTCCGACTCCGCGCTGGGGAGCAGAGAAATCTGAGGCGCCGGCGGTTCTTCCTTTCGCGCCTTTTTCGGAGCTTTCGTTTTCGGAGTGACCTCCTGGCCTGTTTCCAGCTCCTTCAGCACCTGCTTGGCGCGGTTGATGACCGGCTGAGGAAGGCCCGCCAGCTTTGCTACCTCAATGCCGTAGCTGTCATCCGCCCCTCCCCGGATAATCCGGCGCAGGAAAGTGATGTCGTCGCCTCTCTTTTTCACGGCGATGCTGTAATTCTTCACGCCGTCCATCAGGTCTTCCATTTCCGTCAGCTCGTGGTAATGGGTGGCGAACAGGGTTTTCGCTCCCAGCTTCCGCTTATCCACCACAAACTCCAGCACCGCTCTGGCGATGCTCATGCCGTCGAAGGTGGAGGTGCCCCTTCCGATTTCATCCAGCACCAAAAGGCTGTTGGAGGTGGCGCGCTTTAGGATATCCGCCACCTCGTTCATTTCCACCATAAAGGTAGACTGGCCCGACGCCAGGTCATCGGAGGCGCCTACCCGGGTGAAAATCTGATCCACCAGGCCGATCTCCGCCGAAGCTGCCGGCACAAAGCTGCCCAGCTGGGCCATCAGCGCAATCAGGGCGATCTGCCGCATATAGGTGGATTTTCCCGCCATATTCGGGCCGGTAATCACCAGCACTCTGTTTTCGTCCTGATCCAGCAGCGCGTCGTTGGGCACAAAGGGCGACGCATCGGAAAGCAGCTCCACCACCGGATGGCGGCTTTCCTTCAGTACAATTTTCCCGCTTAAATTGACCTCTGGGCGGCAATACTGGTTTTTTACCGCTACCCGGGCGAAGGAGCATAGAACATCCAACTGGGCGATGGCGTTTGAGGTTTTCTGCACCCGCTCCTGCTGGGCGGACACCGTAGTGCGGATATCGTCAAACAGACGGTATTCCAACTGTACGCACCGGTCCTTAGCGCCTAAAATCCGGCCCTCCAGGTCTTTCAGCTCCTGAGTCACGTAACGCTCGCAGTTGGTCAGAGTCTGCTTTCTTATGTAGCTGTCCGGCACCTGATCCTTGTAGGAGTTGGTGACCTCCAGATAATAGCCGAACACCCGGTTATAGCCTACCCGAAGCTTGGGAATCCCGGTTTTCTCCCGTTCCCGCTTCTCAATGGCGGCCACATAGTCCTTGCCGCCGGTCATGTCCTTTCTGAGCTCGTCCACCTCCTGATTGTAGCCCTCCCGGATGATGCCGCCTTCCCGTACGGAGAAGGGCGGGTCGTCTACAATCGAGCCTTCAATCAGGTCATGAACATCCTCTAAAGTATCCAAATCCTCGTAAATGCTTTGCAGCAGCTCGGATTTCCGGTTTTCCAGCATTTTTTTCAGCTCCGGCAGCAATCCGATGGTAGCGGACAGGGAACGAAGCTCCCGGCCGTTGGCGGTGCCGTAAACGATTCTGGTGATCAGGCGCTGCAAATCAAAAACCCCGGTGAGCTGATCCGCCAGGTTTCCGCACAAGAACGGATCACAGTAAAGCTCCTCCACCGCGTTCTGCCGGCGGATAATCTTCCCGCAGCTTAACAGCGGCTGCTCGATCCAGGTGCGGAGAAGCCGCTTTCCCATAGCGGTTTTAGTCTGATCCAGCACCCACAGCAGAGAGCCTCTCTTCTCCTTGTTCCGCATGGTTTCCAGCAGCTCCAGATTCCGCCGGGTGTTAAGGTCTATGCCCATAAACTGGGCCTGGGTATAATTTTCAATCCGGTTTATTTTTAAGGGCACCTTCCGCTGGGTATCCTTAAGGTAATTGAGCAGGGCTCCCAGAGCGGAAACCGCCTGGTCCTGCCCCTCCATTCCCAGATCATCCAGCGTTTCCTTTTTAAACTGCTCCAGCACGGTCCTGCGGCAGGTTTCCAGCTCGAACTCGGCATCCTCCCGCATTTCCACGCAGGCGGACAGCTTATCCCGGATAAACGGAGCCAGCTTCTTCATATTCACCATCTCGCCGCCGATCAAAATTTCCCGGGGAGAAAAACGGCCCAGCTCGTTTAAAATCTCATTTTCCAAGTCCTTATCCAGGCTGGTGGAATAAAGCTCGCCGGTGGAAATATCGCAGAAGCATATGCCCGCATGGTCCCCTATGGCGTAAATAGAGCAGATAAAATTATTTTTACCCTCGTCCAGCATGCTGCCCTCTAAGACAGTACCAGGGGTGACTACACGGATAATATCCCGTTTTACCAGCCCCTTCGCCAGGGCGGGATCCTCCATCTGCTCACAGATGGCCACCTTATAGCCTTTGGAAATCAGCCTGGCGATATAGCTTTCGCTGCTGTGGTAGGGAACGCCGCACATGGGCGCCTTTTTATTTTGTCCGCAGTCTCTTGCGGTAAGGGTCAGTTCCAGTTCCTTCGACGCCAGCACCGCGTCGTCAAAGAACATTTCATAAAAATCTCCAAGGCGGAAAAACAAAATAGCCCCCTGGTTTTCCGCCTTGATTTTCTGATATTGCTGCATCATTGGCGACAGTTCGGCCATGATTGTATTTCTCCCTTCAAAATTTTTTAGGGCGCGGGAAGCGGCTGCTTCCCGCGCTGCTTAATGATACGGCGAATCAGTGGCAGCCGCCGCAGGAGGCGCAGTTGCCGCCGCAGGACTCCTGGTAGTCGGTAGTATCCGGATCTTCTCCCTGGGCGCTTTGCATAATAATGGCGTTCACCCGGTTAAGAAGGGCGTCCAGCTCCTGGCGAGCCATATTGTAAGCCGCCATATTTTCGTTCTTCATGATCGAGGCATAGCAGGCGCGCAGCTCCTGGTTGAGCTTCTGAAGCTTTTCCTCGCTGCGGTCCTCCTTTTGAGCCTCGGTGTTAATATTCATTCTTTTTAAATTGAACTCGCCGATCAGAGCCTGAAGCTCCTTATCGTTATCGCTGTTCTGCTGGGCGATCTGCACCTTCAGATAACGGTCGTCTTTCTGAATCTGCCGTCCCAGTTCTCTCGCTTGCTCAATGATATCCATTTGTTAGTCCTCCAAATTTTTTATTTTCTATATAAATTCGCAGCTGAAATTATATACAGTTTCCCTTTAAAACCCAGTTTCCCGCGTCAGTGACCAAAATATTCCGAAAGCTGCCGATCATTTCCGGACCGCCGGGGATTTCCACCGTAACGTTTTCCTCTGTTCGGGCATTCAGCACGCCAGGCTTGGAGGCTTCCTCCTCCACGAGGCCCCGGACGGTTTTCCCCACCATCGAGGCGCAGCGCCTGACGGAAATTTCCTCCTGAACCTTTAACAGCTCCGCGAACCACCGGGTCTTTTCCTTGTGGGACACCGGGTCCGGCATTCCTGCCGCCGGCGTTCCCTTTCTTGGGGAAAAGATAAAGGTGTACAGCGCGGTAAACCCTACCTCCCGGATCAGGGAAAGCGTGTCCTGAAATTCCTCATAGGTCTCTCCCGGAAAGCCGACGATGACGTCGCTGGTAATGGAAAGGCCGGGCATCTTCTCCCTGGCGTAGCGGATGATTTCCAAATACTGCTCCCGAGTATAGCGCCGGTTCATCTCCTTCAGCACCCGGTTGTTGCCCGACTGGAAGGGGAGGTGCAGATGTTTTGCGATATGTCCCGAAGAAGCCATCACGTCGATCAGCTCTTTGGTGCAGTCCTTGGGGTGGCTGGTCATAAACCGCAGCCAGTAATCCCCCTCCATATCGCTGATTTCCTTGAGCAGCTTTGCGAAATTCACCGGCTCCGGCAAATTCTTTCCGTAGGAGTTTACATTCTGCCCCAGCAGGGTGATATCCTTATAGCCGCCCTCGATCAGCTGGCGGGCTTCTTTCAGCACCGCCTCAGGCTCCCGGCTCCGCTCCCGCCCCCTGACGTAGGGAACCACGCAGTAGGAGCAAAAATTATCACAGCCGTACATCACTGGAAGCCAGGCCTTGAAGTGTCCATCCCGGCGCACCGGGATATTCTCGTCAATGGTATCCTCCCCGCCCCGCTGAAACACTCTCTTGGCGCCGGTAAGGGTCTCGTAAACCAGCTGAGGAAAGCTCGACAGGGAATGGGTTCCAAACACCAGGCTGACGAAAGGATAGCTTTTCCGGATCCGCTCCACAACATGCTCCTGCTCCATCATGCATCCGCACAGGGCAATGATCAAAGAGGGATTTCTGCGCTTTAAATATTTCAGCGCTCCCACGTTGCCGAAAATCCGGTCCTCCGCGTGCTCCCGGATGGCACAGGTATTAAACAAAATAAAATCTGCTTCCTCCTGGTCCTCGGTAAAGCCGAAGCCCATTTGCTGAAGCATTCCCTTGATTTTCTCTCCGTCGGAAACATTCTGCTGACAGCCGTAGGTTCTGACCATCGCCAGAGGCGTTTCCTTCTTCGCCCGGACGGCCATGATTTCCGCCGCGAGCTTTGTATATTCCTTAGGCTCAACTGCCAAAAAACACACCTCACAGATTTGACATATTTCATTTTAGTATATCATAACGTTCCATATTTTTCAACGGAAACAAACGTAAAAACAGCCATTTTACAATAAAGCCGGAAGCTTCGGCAGATTCCGCGGCGGTCAGGCGCAGGCAGGCACGCAGAAAGCACCGGTGATCCATATGCAGAATTTTTATCAGTTTGACGCTTCGTACAAAACGCGCGGGATTTACCAGCGCAAACGATTTTACCGCCCGGAAATCTTTCCATGTGCCAGGCCCTCTCAGCGAGGCCGAATCCTGTGTGTCGGAAGGTTAGAAATTCCAGTCTTACCGTGGTGTAAGCCCCCTAAAAAAACGCTTTTCCGGTAAAGAACACAAAGGCGCTGGCAAGTTCGTTCCTTGTCCTCCCTACCCTACAGCCGCAGACAGGCGCTTCCTGCATAAGCCAAAGCTCTGTCCGGTGAAGCCGGGGGTATGCTTTCTTTCATTCTTTTCCTGAAGCAGAAACGCTTTTGCTCTCCCAGGCTGACCAGCCTTTCTGCTGCGGCGGATTATGGCAAAAAGAGAGGGCGGAATTGTCCTCTGACATAAGAAAACAAGGAAAAAGCCAGTAAAATCAATGTTTTCAAGGGCAGAGGGCAAACAGGTTAGCACCAAAAACTGAATACCGAAGCGAAAAAGGGATGTTACCGCAGGGCAGCATCCCTTTCCGCGTTTGCCGACGCCGCAGATTTAGCAATAAGTCAGCGGCGTTTTTTCTGCTCAAAAACGGAAAGGAGGCGCAGCAGCCTGTACTTCACAGAGGGTAAGGATCGGGCGTATGAAACGCTCATGCAAGTAAAGCCTGGCTTTGACAGATATTCAAGCGGCTGTGCCGGACATGGGGACTGCGACGGCTGCCGCTTCTTCCGTCCGCGCTGGAAATATCAATTCTGCGTGTATAAGGAATGTCCGTATGAGCCGGGCAAAAAGACGAGGCGCAAGCACAAGCGGCGCGGGTGAGGCGTAGAAAAGTAGACGCTGAAAGACCTTGCGCCAAGCGGCTTTGCAGACGCAGAACACGGGCAGGCAGTATCTTTATACTCCTACCCCCTAAAATGCAGTCCTATCATTCTACCAGCAGAAAGGAGCTGATGGCACTATGGCAGTTTTTCGAGTGGAGAAGAACAGCGGGTACACCGTCATGTCAAACCACCATTTACGCAATAAGGAGCTTACCTTGAAAGCCAAAGGGCTTTTATCGCAAATGCTGTCCCTGCCGGACACATGGGATTACACCCTGCACGGACTGGCGCGGATCAACAAGGAGAGCATCGACGCGATCCGTACCGCCGTATGGGAGCTTGAGGGCGCGGGATATATCACCCGGCGGCAGGGGCGCGACGAAAAGGGTAAGATGGCGGCAATCGAGTACACCATCTACGAGCAGCCGCAGTTGGAAAACCCGATATTGGAAAATCCAACAACGGATAACCCGATGTTGGAAAATCCGATGACGGATAATCCGATGTCGGAAAATCCAACGCAATTAAATAAAGATATATCAAGAACTGATTTATCAAAAAAAGAGAAATCAAATACGGATATATCAAATACCCATTCCATTCCTATCCTTTCCCCTTACCCCTCCCCTTTCACAGAGGACGCGGCAGAGCCGGAACGGAAAGGAACGGAAGCGAAAACGCAGAGCGCAATAGAGATTTACAGGGACATCATCAAGGACAATATCGAGTATGACATTCTCATACAGGACCCGCACGTGGATAAAGACCGACTGGACGAAATCGTTGACCTCATACTGGAAACGGTATGCACAGCGAGAAAGACGCTCCGCATCGCCGGGGATGACTATCCGGCAGAGCTTGTCAAAAGCAAGTTTTTGAAGCTGACGAGCAGCCATATTGAATTTGTCCTTGACTGTATGCGGGAGAACACCACGAAGATCCGCAATATCAAGCAGTATCTACGGGCGGTGCTGTTCAACGCCCCGTCCACCATCGACAGCTACTATACCGCCCTTGTCGCTCACGACATGGCAAGCGGCGCATGGGCAAAGCCGAAAGGCGGCATACCCGATTACACCTGCAACGAGGGCGAAAGCCTGTAAAACCATAGGAGGACAAGACTATGAAGCAGGGCGCATTGTTTTTTGACGAAACCGCTGACCGCTACGACATCCGTTTTGATCTTGCCGATTACTACGGCGGGCTGCATTGCGGGGAGTGCCTTGAAGTGATGGTAGGCGGCAGATGGAGGCCGACCCGCATTGAGATGGCTGAACGCTGGTATCTTGTGGGCATCCGGGCAGACGACCTTTCCGGACTGCGGGTGCGGATATGAGGGGCAACCGTGAAAGCGGCTGTCCCTCTTGCTCTATCCGGGCAGCGCCGCGAAGCGGTGTGCCGCCTTAACCGAGAATGACAGAGAAAGGAGCTGATGTTTTTGCAGGAAGAAGTAACAAGAAAGACGATTGCCATTGCGATCAAGGCTGCGAAGCTGGACGGGAAACTGCTGCAAGCCGCCCTGCGGAAGTTTTTGCAGATATACCGCAAAAAGAGAGATACGCCCCACCGGGGGCAGCAGACGCTAAAGCAGCTCATGAGGCACGGTACGGGCGTTTCCAATATCGAGATCACCGACGCGAATATCAAGGCGTTTTCCCAAACCGCCAAGAAATACGGCGTTGACTTTGCGCTGAAAAAGGCAGATGACCGATACCTGGTGTTCTTCAAGGGGCGGGATGCTGATGTGCTGACGGCTGCGTTCCGCGAGTTTTCCAAAAAGAAGCTCGACAAGGAGCGCAAGCCCTCTGTCCGCATGGATTTGACCGAGAAAAAGGCCGAGGCCGTCAAGCGCACGGCGCAGCGGGCAAAGGTAAAAAACAAGGACAGGGGGATTGAGCTATGAGGCCGGAAGTGAAAAAGCAGATTTTGCTGCGTCTGCCGTATCTGCTGTTCGTCTACCTGTTCGACAAGTTAGGGCAGGCGGCGCGGCTTGCGCCGGGCGCAGACCCATCCGCAAAGCTGCTCCATATCGGACAGGGCTTTGCAGCCGCCTTTGAAAGCGCCGCGCCCAGCTTCCACCCCATCGACCTTCTGATCGGCGTTGCCGGGGCTGTGGTGATCCGGCTTATCGTCTATTCCAAGCAGAAAAACGCCAAAAAATACCGCAAGGGCATGGAGTACGGCACGGCAAGATGGGGAACGGCAGCAGACATCAAGCCGTTTATTGACCCGGTGTTTGACAACAATGTGCTGCTGTCGCAGACGGAACGGCTGATGATGTCAAACCGCCCGAAAGACCCGAAGAACGCGAGGAATAAAAACATTTTGGTGATCGGTGGAAGCGGCAGCGGAAAAACAAGGTTTTTCTGCAAGCCCAACATTATGCAGCTCCACAGCTCGTATGTCATCACCGATCCGAAAGGCAGCTTGATTTGCGAGGTAGGACAGCTTTTGCAGCGGGCAAAGTACCAGATAAAGGTGCTGAATACGATCAATTTTGCCAAGAGTATGCACTACAACCCCTTTGCCTATCTGCGAAACGAAAAGGACATTTTGAAGCTGGTAAATACCATCATCGTCAATACCAAGGGTGAGGGTGCGCAAAGCACAGAGGATTTTTGGGTGAAATCGGAACGGCTTTTCTATTCGGCGCTAATCGGCTACATCTTCTACGAAGCGCCGGAGGAAGAAAAGAACTTCATTACCATGCTGGATATGATTAACGCAAGCGAAGCAAAAGAGGACGACAGCGAGTTTCAAAGCCCTGTTGACCTCATGTTTGCCCGGCTGGAAGAAAAAGACCCGGAGCATTTTGCCGTGCGCCAGTACAAGAAGTTCCTGCTTTCGGCGGGTAAGACCCGCGCTTCCATTCTCGTAAGCTGCGGCGCACGGCTTGCCCCCTTTGACATTCAAGAGCTGCGTGACCTCATGGAGTACGACGAAATGGAGCTGGACACCATTGGCGACCGCAAGACCGCCCTGTTCCTTATCATGTCGGACACGGACAGCACATTTAACTTTGTCATAGCGATTTTGCAAAGCCAGCTCACGAACCTCTTGTGCGACAAGGCCGATGATGTGTACGGCGGCAGGCTGCCCGTCCATGTCCGCTTTATCCTTGACGAGTTTGCCAACATTGGGCAAATCCCTCAATTTGACAAACTGATAGCCACCATCCGAAGCCGGGAAATCTCGGCTTCTATTATTTTGCAGTCGCAGAGCCAGCTAAAGGCGATCTACAAGGATAACGCCGATACCATAGTCGGCAACTGCGATACAATGCTGTTTTTAGGCGGTAAGGAGAAAACCACCCTAAAGGAAATCTCGGAGATTTTGGGTAAGGAAACGATTGACAGTTTCAATACCAGCGAGAACAGGGGCAAGGAAATCTCCCACGGCTTAAATTATCAAAAATTAGGAAAGGAGCTGATGACGCAAGACGAAATCGCAACGATGGACGGCGGGATGTGCATTTTGCAGCTACGGGGCGTGAGGCCGTTCTTCTCCAAGAAGTACGACATCACCCGCCACCCGCGCTACAAATACCTTTCCGACGCCGACAAAAAGAACGCCTTTGATGTGGAGAAATACATCCGGGCGCAGAGAAAGAAGAAACGCTCCCCTGCTGTTGTAGAGCCGGAGGAAGCGTTTGACCTCTATGAGATTGAGTTGTCCGAAACGGACGCTGAATGAGCCGCCAGAAAAACCGGGCGGCTGTTCCTGTTTCACACACAAATCAAAATTATGGAGGTAATAGAATATGGCATTTTTCAATTCCGCTGTTGGTGTTTTGCAGACTTTGGTGATCGCGCTGGGCGCTGGTCTGGGCGTGTGGGGGCTTATCAACCTCATGGAAGGTTATGGGTCCGACAATCCGGGTGCCAAAAGCCAAGGGATCAAGCAGCTTTGCGCGGGCGCAGGCGTAGCCATCATCGGCATCACCCTTGTCCCGCTTCTGACCGGCCTGTTCGGTTAATCAGACTTCTAAACCCTTTCGCGCCCGCCCGTCCCCTGCGGGCGGGCGCGGGAAAGGAGGTGCTGCCATTTGATAATAGATTGGCTGGAAGAATGGTTTAGAGGCGTTTTGATAGACGGCATCACGGGCAACCTTTCGGGGCTGTTCGATACCGTAAATCAAAAGGTTGGCGAGATCGCCGGAGAAGTCGGCGCGACGCCGCAGGGCTGGAACGCGGGCATTTTCAACATGATACGGGGGCTGTCCGAAACGGTCATTATACCGATTGCGGGCGCAGTCCTGGCTTTTGTGATGACCTATGAGCTGATACAGATGGTGACGGAGAAGAACAACCTGCACGACATCGACACATGGATGTTTTTCAAATGGGTGTTTAAGTCGTTTGCGGCTGTGCTTATCGTCACAAATACATGGAATATCGTTATGGGCATTTTCGATATGGCGCAGCAGGTGGTAAATCAAAGCGCGGGCGTGATAATCGGGAATACCAGCATAGACATAGCGACCGTAATCACCGACCTTCAAGGAAAGCTGGAGGCTATGAGCCTGGGCGGGCTGATCGGGCTGTGGTTTCAAAGCCTGTTTGCTGAGGCATAAACTTGCCCCGTGACAATACGCCAATATGAAACTGTTTTGCAAGCGTCATAATTTCCGGGTTCATACAGCGCCGCCTCCTCCCGCTGAATGGACATAGCTTTCAACGCTTCGGACTTTTGGCTTCACCATCTGATATTTTTCCGGCAGCGAGATCTGCTTCGGAGTGATTTTGGGTTCATCCGCCCTGAAGAATTCCAAGGCATCACGGAAGTCATTTGCGCTTATCAAGTCTCGCTCTGTGCAGTAATTTAAGGCATTTTCCAGCTCATCACGGCCATATTGCTCAACACAGCTGTTCATAATACGCAGCTGGTCGCGGGCATATCTGGGATACGCTTTTATGAGGGCGTCTATGTAATCTTCAGCAAGAGTTAACCCGTCCATTCTCTTTAATACCGTATCCTTAAGCTCATCATATTTGGTCTCTTGAAACCGCCGCATGTTTTTAGGAAACCGAATGAGCTTGCCGACCCCCTGGGCAAGGCGGTGCGTTGCCAGCAGTTCCCCGGTTTCCTTGTCATAAAAGCAAACCATGCCATTTTGCCCGTCAGCCTCAATCCTGGCCTGCCTTCCCGGGAAGTATGTGCCTTTAGGAACCTCGTATCGATTCTGCCGATAATGCACCACATTGGTCTTGCGAATAATCGCCAGCTTCGGCTCGATAGGTTTTGACAGTGTCGGCACCGGTGTTAAGTGCTTGATTTCTTCCGCAAACAGCCTGTCCGGTACCATTCTGGTCGTCTCGTGAACCTTGGCGTTTGCCGTACGGTCAAGCCATGCCAGCCCTTCGCTGTTTAATGCGGATATGCCGTGACATATCCTGCAGGAGAGAAAGTTATTCTTAACATATTTTACAACGCTTTCGATTTTACCTTTGCTTTCAGGGTCAAAACCTCGGCAGAGACGGACTGAAAAACCGGCATACTTTTTGTAGCTTTCAAAGGTTTCTGTCAGGATCAGATCGCCGGCATTCTCTGAAACCGTCATAACACGGTCCTGGTCATAGACGATTTCCTGGGTCCGGCCGCCATAATATTTAAATGCCAGATCATGAGCCTCCACAAATTCCGATGCGCTGAACGGATGATCCTGAAAGTACACGAATTTCTTGCGCGACATACTCATGACCATGGCGAATATGTAGATTTTTATTTTGCTCCCAAAGGGGTCGGTCATAACCTTCTGCCCCATATCTACCTGAGCCTGAAATCCGGGCGGCTGTTCCGAAACCTCAGTATATTGCCGGACTTTTGCCTCTGTAGGTATACCAAGCTCTTCACGCAGTGTCATTACATAAAGCCTGACACTTCTGTATGACGGTGTAAAAGCCTCATGCCGCTCACACAGATGGTCGTAAATTATTGCCGAAGTAATATCAGGGTAGGTTTCAAGCTCCGAAATGATTTCCCCGCGATACGGGTCAAGTATTTTAGTCCGTTCACGGCTCGCGGCCAGATATTTTAAATATTCTTCTGCGTTCATATTCCAATACTTTCGGACTGTCTTTCTGTCGATTCCGGTTACTCGAGCACACTTCCTGATTGTATATCCTATTTGCTTGTAAGCTTGTATTTCGTTGAACATTTTTCCCTTCACCATTACCTTTCCGCCTTTCGAGTATAATGTTAACTAACATTATACTCAAGAGGCTATATTTGGTGGGGGATTTTTCTTTGCCATTATTGGTCCATTTTAGTTTACCAGTTACAAACGAGGATCTTTTATATCTGAAGCAAGAAGAAAGCGAGGTGGAAGAACCGTGTCAGGTATTACAACTCTGATCATCGTTGGAGCCGTTATGTTCAGCGTCCTCGGCGGGATCACACTGCTGGCGTATGTATACAGCCTCAACAACATCAAATCAAAGACTGTCGGCGACGGCCAGCATGGAACCGCCCGCTGGATGACCAAAGGCGAGCAACGAAAGATTTATAATCACATTCCTTTTACACCTGTGAAATGGCGTGACCAGGCCAAGAGTGGCAAGACGCCTACCGGAGAGGATGGAAAACCTCTCCCGCAAGGAATCGTTGTCGGATGCACAGGGAATACCACAGCGATGGTGGACACCGGTGACGTTCACGTGCTGATGATCGGCGCGGCCGGCGTCGGCAAAACAGCCTTCTGGCTCTACCCCTGCATTGAGTATGCCTGCGCCAGCGGGATGAGCTTTCTGTCCACTGATACCAAAGGCGATGTCATGCGTAACTATGGCAACATCGCAAAGGGCTACGGCTACAATGTTTCCGTTATCGATCTGCGGAACCCAACCAGATCCAACGGCAATAACCTTCTGCACCTGGTCAATAAGTATATGGATCTGTACTCCGCAAATCCCGACACACTCGTCTACAAAGCGAAGGCTGAGAAGTATGCGAAGATTATTTCTAAGACCATCATTCTCTCCGGCATGGATGCGGCGAGCTTCGGTCAGAACGCCTACTTCTACGACGCGGCCGAAGGACTCTTGACGGCAACGATCCTGCTGGTTGCAGAGTTCTGCAAGCCGGAGGAACGGCACATAGTATCTGTGTTCAAGATCATTCAGGAACTGTTGGCGCCTTCGGGAAAGAAAGGTAAGAATCAGTTCCAGCAGCTTATGGAGATGCTTCCCAACGATCACAAAGCCAAATGGTTTGCCGGAGCCGCCTTGAACACCGCCGAGCAGAGTATGGCGTCCGTCATGTCAACAGCACTGTCCCGACTCAACTCCTTCCTGGACTCAGAGTTGGAACAACTCCTGTGCTTCGATACGGAGATCGATGCCGAGAAGTTCTGCCGTGAGAAGTCTGCCATCTTTATCATCATGCCGGAGGAAAACCCCAACACTTTCTTCATGATTTCCCTTATCATCCAGCAGCTTTATCGTGAGATCCTGGCCGTTGCAGATGAAAACGGCGGTCAGCTCAAAAACCGCTGCGTGTTCTTCTGCGATGAGTTCGGTACGTTGCCGAAGATCGAATCTGCGGAGATGATGTTCAGCGCATCTCGTTCCAGACGTCTGCAGATTGTCCCGATCATCCAGTCCTTCGCCCAGCTCGAGAAAAACTACGGCAAAGAAGGCGGCGAGATCATCGTAGACAATACGCAGATCACGCTGTTCGGCGGCTTTGCGCCAAACAGTTCGTCCGCGGATACCTTGTCAAAGGCACTTGGAAGCCGCACGGTCATGTCCGGCTCGGTTTCCAGGAGCAAGAACGATCCGTCCGAATCTCTGCAGATGATGGAACGGCCGCTCCTTACGCCCGATGAGCTGAAGTCCTTGCCCAAGGGCGATTTTGTTGTGATGAAGACCGGCGTCCATCCCATGCGAGTTCACCTCAAACTGTTTTTCAAATGGGGCATTGAGTTTGACAAAGACCATCCCTATACCGTTGCTGAGAACGGAAATCGAAAGGTGCAGTACGCCAACAAAGCAGAGCTGATGGACGGTATCGTAAGGAAGTATCATCCCGAAGCCCTGCTCGAGGGCGACGTCACCGCTGGAGGCAGCGAGATGGAAGAACCAAAGCAGACGGAAGCAAAGAACCATCAGCCTCCCAAAAGCAATCGGAGCAGAAGCAGACAACCGAAGCCTCTTCCCGATCAAACCGAAAAGGACGGCAAGAAAGGCGGTTCTCAGCCATCACACAAGCAGGTGACTGTTGAACCGGAGCCGGAACCTGTCCCGATGGAGGCTTCTGATGGGCAGACTTGATTTTCTGTACAGGATGGATCTTCCTCACCGAGCGAAGTCCGTCTATATCTATCTTTTGGATCGTGCGAATAAGGACGGCGAATGCTGGCCTGCAATCCCGACCATTGCCCGTGAGCTCAAGCTGTCGCAGTCGACTGTTCGCAGAGCTCTTCAGGACCTGCGTAAAGCCGGACTGCTGGAAACTGAGCAGCGATACCGGAAGCATGGCGGCAAGAGCAGTTTACTCTATTCGCTGAAACGATGATTTTTTCAATACCATCTTTCACCAAGGGGGACGTCTGCCCTCTTGATGGAAGGTGGTACCTTTCATCATGGAGGGAGAAGGCGAACTTCCCACCTGAAAAGATACTACAGCAGAATAAAGAACACAAAAAAAGAATGCCACCCAACGAGGGCGGCATAATCCGGCAATGGCAACGTTGATTAGCTGTGCTTTATCATTGTCTCAATGACGGCAAATATCTTTTCTCTGTCGTGTTTCGGAAGGTTTCTCAGCTTGTCATTCAATAAAGAACCCTTCACTTCATACCCTGTTTCGAGAACATCGTGTAGCACCATATCTGCCGATACTCCCAGGGCATTCACGATGCTGATGAAAGATTCAAGGGACGGGATCTTCTCCCCCCGTTCCACCATCCCGATATAGTTAGCACTAAGGCCGGCTCGTTCAGCCAGGTCTTCCTGTCTCAGCTTTTTCTCAGTTCGGAACTTTCTGATATTTGTTCCGATAGAATTATACTGCACCTCTCCACCTCCTATTAGTGTGGTACTATCACTAATAGTATAGGTTTTGAATGTGCCCCCATACACAAACTATACGGCAGACGAAATAACCAATAGTGTGGAATTGTTCATTATTTTCTGATATACTGTATTAAAGAGTCGATGGGAGTGGTACGGTATGAAAGATAAAACAGCTTGCTTTACGGGTCACAGAGACATTCCTCCTCTAAATGCTCATGTACGGTAAAGTATCACAAGAAAATTATGTCGAATTGACAGCCGCC
>ENA-OUOW01000695-OUOW01000695.1-human-gut-metagenome-genome-assembly--contig:-NODE-695-length-27633-cov-8.466531_pt1 | contig 27633 bp, 2 predicted proteins | sample MGYA00237938_ERZ548769 | MGnify/ENA primary metagenome ERZ548769 (study PRJEB26490, sample SAMN05356870) | human gut metagenome | biome: terrestrial biome; feature: human-associated habitat; material... | reverse complement strand
GAATACAGCAAGTATTCACTCCGCTTTTTGTTTCATCTGACGAAAAATTTGACGATGCATCTGTCGCACAATCTTTGTGCGGTATTGCCTTAAAATCATTTTCCCTAAGCAGCATACAATCCGGTGAAATAACCGGTTTTGCATGCCGTTTTTCTTTTTAAAAATTCATATAAAGTTTACATCTGCAACCTTCCCATTTTGCCATGCTCCATTGTCTTAGTAATATCAGGAAGGAAAAAAAGCGGCTTCTCAAAACAGAATCCAAAGGGAGAAAAAACAAATTGAAACAACTACCACAGGAGATTTAAGGGAATGTTGCACAAAGCACAGCTGCCGGTTTGGTATAATGCGGTTTTCTTCAATAGACATTGACAATTTCACATAAAAGTGTTATACTTAAAGTAAACGTAAAACCACAGAAAAATGTGCAAAAAGCACAATTCAAAATAAAAATCAAAGCAGAAAATTAGTCATTTTATTCAACTAAATTGCTGAAATCTAAGGAATATGGCTTATGAAGATGACTGACACAAAAATAATGGTGTCACGTGACAGGAGGAATTGAAATGTATCGACAAATCAGTATATGGAAGCGTGTCATTTATGGCATGCTGGCAGCCGTAATGGTGCTGACTTCGTGCAATTGGGGAACGATTTTTGCGGCGGCAGCAGCGTTGGGAAATTCCGGCACATTTCAGGTTGGTTTCGGAGCCGTTACCTCAAACGGTGCAACGCTGACGCCGGAAACCAATGACGGTGTCGGCAGCTTCTACATGATCCAGAAGCAGCAGCAAACACTGCTGACTGTGAATATTGTCCCAAATTTTTCCACAGGCTATGTTTGCGGGCAGAATCTGGAACTGACGCTGCCGTATTTGTATTGGGACGACAGCGGCGTTTTGGTACAGGTGAACAGCTTGGAGGAAATTCCTTTTGCCAAACAGCAGGCAGGGGAGTATATCGGCATGGAAGCAAAGCTGAACGACAAGAGCACTTTCGGCAATGCGACAACAGTCTATGATGCAAGCGGAGCGGAAGTGGAAAACAACAGTTATGTCCGCGGAAAAATCACTCTGAAAAATGCCTATGATCCCCTTAGCGGAAACTGTACGCCGAAGTTTGACATGCAGTTTTACACGGCGAGCAATGCGGTAAGCATTCCGGAAAATGCTGCGGCAACACTGGAAATGAAATTTTCCTATGACGGGCTGTATGATTCCGGCAATACGCTGATCGGCAACGGGTGGTCAACCGAGGAACTGGACACCAGCACCAAAATCCAGCGTACGGTTACATTTGTCAACTCCAACTTGGAGTGGAGCACGAAAATTAAAAGCGTTCCTACTGTGCAGCTGGACGAAGCGAGTACAGATAAAGACAATGCTGTCATGTGGCAGAAGTATAACTACATGGTGTACGAAGTCACAGTGCAGAATGATTCAGAAGAACTGGACAGCACCATTGACAACTACCTGATTACATTGCAGGCACAGTACAATGCGGACAAGATGCGGAGCGTTCTGGACGAAGATCTTCTCTGCTGGGAAAAGGAAAATCCGGACACGCAGAACAAAGATTTTTCGGCTGATTTTTACCAGCATCATGAGTTTATCGGAAAGCCCAATGCGGGCGGCATTCTGGTCTATGATGTCACCGATACACCGGACTGGAAAACCCAGTGGGATCTGGAACACTTTTCGAATATCCCTGCGGAAACTATCCCATATGGCTATTCCGGTACAGGTACGATTATTCTGCAAAAGGAAGTATCGGACAAGTCCCATACCCTGTATTCTGCGAGGAAAGCAGAAGAACTGAACCAGAGTGATCCTAATGAAAAGCATTATTTTGCCAGAAAATACATGGTTGCGATCCCATATCCGAATAACTTTAACAGCAGCACCGGATTTGAAAACACTTCCGGACTGACCACAACAATTTCATTCGGCGGCGGCAGCAACATTCACTGGTCGAAACAGTATTCAGATTCTACTAACTTCACTCCGCACACATGGGAGAATTTTACTCACCACAAGTATGTCAAGGACGCAGACGGCAACGAAGTGCCAGACAAGACAGTGGGTATCGGTGCAGTAGATGAATACTATCTGGACGGGTTTCACAGCATCGGTAACGTTCCGGTATTCAACGCAATCTCGACAGACCACGTGCCGGAGGATTTCGACTTACGGGAAATTCAGATCTGCCTGAAAAATGACACGGTGCATTATCCGGACATTCAGCTGAAAGACTGGTTCAAGGTAGACGGAACAGACATCAACCAGTTTATCCGGTTTGGCTTTACCGATGCAAACGGCAATGTGGTCTATAAGACTGCCGGCGAACTGGGGCTGCATCTGGAACAGGATACCGATGCCGGCGTGACAGAAGAAAAGAACTGGACACTGGAAATCGGCGACGTGCTGACCAACCAGAATGGTCTGACATTCTGTAACGAGGTAGAATTTGTATTTCGGGAGGAGATCCCACGCTATACCGAGTTCAACGGTTTGATTACCATGCGTGGTGCATTTCCGCACCTGTGGACATATGACAACAAGATCGACACCTCTTACGAAGTGCACTATTACCAGCCGCCGACGGCATCGGAGGACGGCGAGGGCAAGTGGGTTTCGGAGCCGAAAGAAGTCACACAGGCAAATGCTGTTATCCGCACAGAAAAGGCGGAACCGGCACTGACCGGCGTAGGCGTTTATGAAGATGTGATCGGTGATCTGGTGCAGAAAAACAATCCGCAGACGGTTTCCCTGAATGACGATACCGCGGCGGCTCGTTTTGTGATTTCCAACGACAGCATTTCCGAGATCAGTCCGGCAACATTGGACATCACCGGTCTGTATCCCGATGAGGATTACACTGCCGGCGGACTGGTCGCCTCGAAAATCCTGCTCAGTGAGAACCTGCTGAAGAAGGCAAAGATCGAGAAGATCGTACTGCACGGCAAGGTGGTAAACAGAGAAACACTGGTCGATTCGGATATTACGCTGGACGATCTGGAGAATTACGGTACTGATGAAAACGGCAATGTGGTAATTGCAAAGTCTGCGTGGAACACACTGACCTATCTCACTGGCATGACTGTGTATTTTCAGCGTATCAGCGACAGCATTCCGCTTGCCGATGCAGCAGATGACGGGAACTGCTATGTGCAGATTCACGGAACGCCTACCACAGAAAGGGACATCACTCCGCATGGCGTGCTGAAAACGGCATACAGCTTCGGCGAACATGACCAGACCGCGTTGGATCAAACGGTGGAGGATACCGTCACACTGAACGTGTCCAAGGTGCTGCCGGAGCTGAAAGCGAGCGTACATGCGATTCGCAAGGACGGCACAGAAGCCTCTGCGGTGCAGTCTGTCCGGTATGATAAAAACGGAATAGCGTATCCCGTTTATCCGACACTGGCTGTGCCGAACCGCAGCGAAACGGAACAGACGTGGTATCAGTTCCTGCTGACCAACAATTCCCGTTCTACCAGTTCTCATGCACTGCTGCAAGTTAATATGGACAGTGTCGGCAATGCACCGACAGACTGTCTGAAAGACATAGAGGGCTTTGACACCCGAAAAATCGTCCTGAACGGCATCGGCGACGGACGGGCGGCTGCCATCGAAAAAATTGAACTTTTCGACTGGAATAATACAACTTATACCGCAGACACCGAGGCAAATATTGTGCCCAGTCTGACGGTCGGTTCTGATGCTCTGACCGCAGATGCAGACGGCAATGTTACGTATACCGTTCCGGATACCATTCAGCGTCTGCGGAGCGTGCGGATCATTTTCTCACGCATCTACGGAAATACAGATCTGGACAATCTCAAGGAGATGAATCTGAAGCTGTACGGCTCGACAGATTGGGTCGGTGATCTGAAAGCATCGGCGAGATTCGAGGTAATTGGCAGCATCAACGAGGCATCTAAGACGGCTTCGAAGGCGACTATGCAGGTGGCAAAGACCAACCTTGTCATTACGCCCTCTGCCAATCGTCCGGAAACGAACCAGACCAGCAACAAGAGCCTGACAGTGCCGAATAAGGCAAATGATCTGTACTACGGTTTCCTGCTGGAGAACAAAGAAACTTCTGACTGCTATTCCAAGGCGGGGAAGTCGCTGATTTCTGTTGATCTCCAGAGCGTAGGCGTGAAAACGGAAAAGGACAATGCGAAAATCGTAAAGGGCTATCTGTCAGACAAGGTGACGATTTCCTCCAACTATGCCAAAAGCGGCAAAATCGAAAGCATTAAGCTGACAGCATTCCTGCCGGACGGTGTTTCCGGCCCGGCACAGGTGAAGACCGTTTCTCTGGAAGAACTGGAAAAGCATAAGAATGCGGCAGGGGAACTGGAAGTAGACCTGTCCGATTGGAAAGCACATGGCGTATACCTTGCAAATATCGAAATCGCCTATGCCGATCTGGAACGCGACCTTTCTGCGGAGCAGGGCAATGCACCGGAACTGCGTATTTACGGCACAAGTGACTGGTTTGACGATCTGACTGCGAAAATGACGGTGACACCGCAGCATGAACTGATGCAAAATCAGGCAAAATCCGCATCTGTGGCATTCCATGTAGACCGCCCGGGGCTCAGCGTCAACACCCATATTTACTATAACGATCAGAAAGAATCCACACGTGCGGCATCGGGCAACACGGACGGAAATGAAACCATTTTCGGCGTTCCGTATGACCGTGACTTTCTGCTGCGTGCGGAATTTGCCAATGAAACCATCTCGGTACTGGACGATACCCAGATCATTGCCAAGGTTCCCTATGAAAAGCAGGGAGAAGCACGAACTGGTTTCCATACCACGGAACTGCGAATTTATCAGGATCTGATCGATCAGTTCGGCAAATTTGACAATATCATTCTGACTGGTAAAGATGCGGACGATCAGGAGAAAACCGTAACCCTGCTGCCGGAAACAGACGAAGCCGGAAAGGTTACCGGTTTTTATACGGAAGATGCACCGGATACCATTTATACATATACAGACGGTGCACTGACATTTACCAGAGATACAGGCACGCGGCTGTTCCCAGCGTTCGGCATCGAGAACCTGACACAGGTGGAACTGAACGGCAGACTGGTAAAGCTGGTGGACAAATCCGCATCGGAAAAGCGGTATATTGAATTTGACGGCTATGACGATTCGCTGTTCGGAAAGACCGATACGCTGGAAGTAGATACACATAACTATCTGGACGGCTTTCGGGAATCCAAGGGCTATATCACAGAAGCATACGATAAGGACAAGTATATTGTAACGAAGAAAGACACCACGGCGATCTATGTTTCCAAGATGTATTTCGACACCACTGTTATGGCATTCTATAAAGATGCCAGTGCCGGAGATAAGAAGTACACCGCAGCAGCCAGTGCCGTGGAACATTTGCGAAAGAAGTATGCCCAGCCCACAGAAAATATGACGACTTGCTCCTGGAGAAGCGATAAGCATATACACGGCGCAGACGGTTATCTGTTCTCTGAAAATGGAGTGTGGGGAGATAGTGCTGACAATTCGGAATTGGAGATTGGCTATAAGTCCATTGGTTCCTTTGCCGTGGATTTCCGCCAGTATCTGAATACAGGAAACAACCTGCCAAAGGCAAAGCCAACTCTTGCCGGACAGGAGCACCAGTCGTATGACTACGTTCGCAATGCGTCTTTGAATACGGCGGCCACTGTGGATATTACATTAGACCTGCCGTCGAACACATTCGATGCGTACTATCTGAAAATTGATCCTCGTGCCAAGGACTATGTTCAGTCGGTTACAGCGATCTATGCAGACGGCACCAAGCGTAAACGTTCCGGACAGGAAATTCTCTATGAAGCCAACGAGAGCAATGTATACGGAAGCTTTGCACGGCTGAATCTGCTGGGCAGCGATGCGGACATGTTCTCCGCGGACGATGCCAACTATTATAAGAAGCCGGAGAGTTATGACGGAAAGAAGCCGGAAAATCCGGTGACACAGGTCGTTGTGACCATTGACATCAACCGCTATCAGACTGTCAACAATGACGGCAAAACGGCAAAGTCGCCGGACTATGGCATCTGGTACGATCAGACGGATTCTTCCACACAGGGAATGTTTGAAGTTACTGGACGTTTCTACCGCATGGACGAGGCGATTGCCACAGCACACGCAGATGTGACCGTGGGCAACACCACTGACGGCAGAAGTATGGTGCGTACAGATTCCGGTGCAAAAAAGGAAAAGTCGGAATGGTCTTTCACAGATCAGTATTATGCCTGGACCAATCACCATGACTATTATTGCGGGCACTATTGGACTTATGAGATATTCGACTATACCGCAAAGCATTTGCAGTCCAGCACACGTGTGCATATCGTCAACGATGAGGACAATGTGCAAAAGGGTGTCGGTGAAACCCCCGCTACAGCGGAAAACCGCAATGCAGAATTCGGAAAGGACAACAGTTTCGCGATCCGTTTTTATCGGAAGGGCAACACCAAAGAAAGCACTATTCCTACATCTCACGTCAACCCGACTTGGGACGGTGTAGGTCGCGTTGCACCGAATAACAATGTTTACCATTGGGTAATGAACAGCCCGTACTCCCGTACCGATCAGTATGACTGGGTGAATAAGCTGTCCTTCACGGACAAGGTTGTGCTGTCCGACAGCCTGCCGCAGATTCGCCCTGATGATGACTACGAATACAAGGGCTTTCTGACTACCGGACTTCAGATCAAGAAAGAGATCTATCAGTATTTCCGAGATGACGACAACATTGTGTTCACCATAAATGCGAAGAACACGAACAATGACGTTGTCGGAACGGCACAGACCATTTCTGTTCCGGTGTCTGAACTGAAACAGATGTACGGCGAAACCGATGACTGGAACATTTATTTCGAGTACACACCGAAACAGCAGGACAACACAGATAACGGGGACAATGCAGGCGGCAGCACCGAGGGAAACGCAGACGATGCGGACACCGGAGCAAACCAGCCGCAGATCGAACCGACCTATACCGTAAAACAGGACGGCGGAAAATATGTTGTGGTTCTGGGCGAAGATACTTTTGTGACAGACTACAGCATGACCATGTACGATATTCCGGGTACAGGGGATTATTCTGCGGAACTGACCGACAAGGAAAAGGCAGATTATCACAATACCAATACATGGGATATTCTGGTGCAGGGCAAGCCGTATGCGATCAACAAGACAGACGATGACATGTACGGAAAGAACACTGCTCAAACCAGTGTTTCCACAGATTATGAACCGGACAAGGAAATCTACAAGCAGTCGGACAATGCGATAATCATGGGCTACCTGATCGATTTTCGGGCAGGGTATCAGCTGCAAACGGAGAATGGCAGCGTATCGGAAAAGCTGTACTATGATTACAGCCAGAGCGATAACAACACACCGAACCGCGGCTTGTTCCGCGTGAAGCTGTTCAATCAGGACAAGCAGAATGCGACCGGGCAGGAGGCGGCTGCACGTATTGACAGTGCGGCTACCACCAACACCATGGACAGCCGCTACCGGCTGGAGCATATCTACCTGCCGAAATTCCTTTTGGACGACAACTGGTTCGGCGTGGCAAATCTGACACTCCAAGTGGGCAGCACGAACGTTCCGGTGAACGTGGTAAAAGGCTCCGGCGTAGACGGCATGGCAGACGGCATCTATGTGGTGCATGTCAGTACAACGGAAACCGTACAGGGCGAGGAAGTCTATACCATTGATGTGGAACAGATTCTGCGGCAGCTGTATCAGGCAGATTCCGGCGTTCTCGGAACCTATACTAATACGACTAATCAGAAAACCTATGTCAAAGCATATGTCAACAGCTTCCAGCTGGACTTCAAGGCGAAAAAGGCAGACCGAAATGACAGCAGTACTGTGCTGTGTGACGGGGAATACCTGTCGGCGGATCATACCAAGAACACCAGTGCATTCCTGTATGACGGCGTTTATGTCGACCGGACACCGAACGATTTCACCGGTGACGAGTGGAACGCCAATTCCACGCCGACCTTTGGAAAGGCTCCCAACAGCTATTCGGAGCAGATAACCACCAACCAGCTTTCGGCAGTCTTTACCTCCATTGACCCCAATGCCAATACCTATATTTATAAGAATACGGACGGTTCTGCAAAGGGCAGCAAGAAAAAGGCAGACTATACAGTCAAGAATCTGACGGGTATGCTGAACGCAGAAGTCACCCGCACAAAGATGTACGATCAGGATTCCAAGACCGGAAACATCGATGAGGTAGACTATCTGCACCTGATGCCGTATGATTATGTAGAGTATACCATTCGGGTGAACACGCCGGACGATGCACTGATTCCGCTGGAACATACCACAGTGGACTTTTCTGTTCCAAAGGGACAGCGAATCGTTCGCTGGGACGTTGTAGATGCAGACGGAAAAGTGCTGACAACGGAAGATGCCGCGGAGAATATTCCGGCTGCGGATATTCACGCTGCTCTGTCGGACGGCGGCACGACGATCGAAGCGGCACAGGGTGTCAAGTATGCCCTGCTTGCAGCAGCAGAAGCAGAGCCGGCAGAAACTGCATACCGGCGGCTGGTGGCAGAACTGGGCAAGGGTGCAAAATCCGATGACCAGATCAAGTCGGGTGAAACGGTTTACCTGCGTGTGACCACACAGCTGACGGAAAACGACGGCAGCTATGATGCTGTCACTGTCGGCACGCCGGATCTCAAAATTCATGCCGCACCCAAGCACGGCTATCCGCAGTATGCGATCTATAACACCACCAGTTCAACACATCTGCCGAATGCAGACAGAAGATACTACTGGATCAAGACGACGACCGACCGTGCAGGCGTGTCTTATTACTACCGGTATACCGAGGCTGATGCAGACAAGCAGACACAGTATTATGCACACGTGCAGAACGAATTGACCTATCAGTCTGCTGCACCGGTAACGCTTTCCTATCAGGTAAACGACATCAAGCAGAATTACGACGGCAAGGGTGCAACGCTGACCATCAGTGATCTGTATAATGAAACCGGACACTATTGCGATACCTACACGGTAGACGTTTCTTTCCTGGAAAAGCGTTCCAAGGATAGTGGCGATATGTTCTACCGCGGCTTTGAACTGACGAAGCCCTACACAGTTCCGGAGGAAGCAGACAAGTTCGGCAGAGTGGAAGTGCTCTATGCCGTTGCAGAGCCGGGCACAGATCCGCGGTTTGCAGAAGACGAAAACATTGCATTTCAGACGGACGAAAACGGTGTAAAGGTGACATGGAAGTCTTACGACTACGATGCTTCCCGCACCACCGATCAAGTCGCAACTGCGAAAATGACAGCCGCCGACCTGCCGAATGTTGTGGGCGTTCGCTGGGTGTATTACGATCTCAAGGGCTTTGATACGACTACTGCGTACAGTGGTACTTCCAAGGCAAAAGCGGCTCTGCAAAATGTGACTCTGACCGGCGTTGGCAGATACCAGGATGTCACAGACGGCACAGGCGTGAAAGCAGATACCTATACCCAGTATTTCACAGCCACCAACACCTATGAGCACATTCACAGTGAAAACGAAAATGCAGTGACGGTGACTGAAAGCGGCAGCAGTGTGGCATCTGCCAAAACACCGACAGAGCACACGGCATACCTGACAGATACCAAAGTCCTGAATCCTAAGGTTTATCGGGAAAACCCCATTGCATCGTTCCACACCCAGACATTTTCTTCCGAGAGCGATGCTGCGGCAGTGTATGAGGAAAAGAAAGCACAGAAAACAAGCTATCGTCCGGGCGATACTGTTTGGCAGAAGGTAACACTGAAAAACAACCTGGCCGCACTGAGCAGCGGAAAACAGGCAGGTGAGGAGGGCAGGCTCATCAATCCGGTGATCTATGATAAGGTACCGGAATATTTTGCCAAGACTTTGTACGATTCGTATAAGGTCGGCGACAGCATACCCAATTTGCGTTTGCTGAATGCGGACGGCAGCGAGAAAGATCTGAGCAATATAGAATTGTATCTGGCAGACAAGACTGAAAGTGTAAATGGGTATGACTACGGCGGAAAGATGACCTATACAGACGGGTTCAATTCTGAAAATGCAACACAAAAGGCATTTGCAGATTTGAAGCCGGACGAAAACTCCACATATCAGATTTCCTTTACGGTATACGAACTGCGGCTGCGTTACAAAGATGCTCCCGATGCGGACTTCGTTTTGCAGCCGGGAGAACAGATCGAGTTCTGCTACTCGGCGACCATTCGGGAAGAAAACCTGCCTATGGTGTACACTGCATCCACCTATGCGGACGATACCGCCGCATCTGTTGCAGGCGGTGACGGACTGCACCCGGCATATTTCCCCCGCATTGGTGAGTATTATCAGAACAGTATTTATCATTATTATGGTTCCTCTACGAACGGCAATCTTTATCCGATGCTGACCGGCGGATTCTCTGATACCGGAAACGTCTGGAATAATTTCAAGCAGGTGCAGAACAGCAGTATCCAGATGGATATGGACTATCTGATGCACGATATTGGCTTCAGTGCGGATAAGAATACACAGGTGGATATGTGGGAATTTCTGGATCAGGCCATTACCCACATTCCGGGTTCTTCCACCACAAGCGGCAGCATCAGCGGACAGAACAACACGCTGTTAGACGAGGATTCACAGACTGCAAAGAATATGCAGACGGTGAAATATACTGCCAATTCCACGATCGAAACGGCTGACCAGCTCCAGCAGCTGCCCCAGACCGTGAAGTACATGGCAGGCGGTGCAAACCGAGATTGGTTCCAGCTGGCAATGGGCAAGCGGAACAAGAATCATGCAGACTGGGCAGATCTGGATGCGGCAAAGAATACACCTGTTGTGTGGAGTGAAACACGCCTGCACCTGCAAAAGGCATGGCTTGCCACCAGTTCGGAATTTGTAACCAGCAATATCCAATATGAAAAGACGAACGGCGACCACACGGAAAATGTGCTTTGCGATCCGAATTCCCCGTATTTTGGAACATATTCGGACTGGGATGGATTAGACACCTATCATAATAGTGTACACACAGTAACAGACCGGTCTGGTGCAGCTGCACTGGAATATGATGAAGATGTCAAGGTACAGCTTCAGGCGTATAACTACGGTGACTGGGATTTGGACGGTGTGACATTCCTGTATACCTATGCCTATGGCATGAAGCCGGTGATGAACGCGGACGGCAGTCTGGACGTTTCTCAGATACTGGCTTATGCCAACACCGGCGACACGAAGGCAAATACATTCGCTCAGATCGATGTTGCAAATGTCACCGCAGAGATCATTCAGAAACCGGGAGACAAAAATCCGCAGTATCTTGCCCCGAAGGCAATGCGGGACGCAGCACAGAATGCAGATCTCACAGACGGTGCTGACGGATACTATACCGCAGACGAGTATACACCGTATGTGGTAAAGATCACAGTGAAACAGCCGCTGAAAAAGTGGTATGGCAGAGGCAGTGATTTCGGGTATATCACACGGGTGACACTTCCGGCGAGAGTATACACCAATACGGCAAGCGGCACATGGTACGACCGTGTGCTCACACAGCCGTATGTGGCAGAGGGCAGCCAGAATCACCTGTATTACCAGATCTATGACATCGACCACTGGGACGGTTCCACCAAGGTGCTGACAAAGCACAACCAGCTGTACGGCATGGACTACCTCTGGAGTCCGCTGTATTGGTACGGCTATACCGGTGACGGGCAGCTTGGAAGCCTGAAATACCTGGCATCTTCTCCGAATATGCCCTCTGTCAACGGCTACAATATCCAGAACAAGGAAGTCGTAGCAGACGGCAGCGGCTATCGCTTTACCAGCAATGACAGCATCGACCGTTACAGCAGCGGCAAGACCATGTTCTACGCGGAAACCGGCACCAGAGCCGTGCTGCGGAAACCTCTGGTACGTAGCTGGGCAACAATCAGCGAAACTGTCGGCAGTAATGAAACCGAGATGTACGGTAAAAACGTAGAGCAGTACTACACCGAAACACAGGGTGAAGTCAACTGGATCAACGTTCATGTGGAGAACAATTATTACTGGGATCAGTACGGCTACAGCGGCAGTGTCGGCATACGCGGCTATAACCATGAAAAGACGCTGCACAGCTACGGCACAGACGGCGGGCAAAAGGGTTCGCTTTCTCTGCCGGTTATCACCAATATTCTGCCATATGGTATCGTTCCGGTTGCGGCAGACGGCTCCCGTTATACCACGGACAACACCAAGAATGACAAGCCTCTGAACTGGGAACTGTACGACAAAGATGCCATTAAAAATCTGGCAGATCAGAAGGCACTCTATGATACCGAAGTCTACTATGACGATTCCACACAGCGGTATGTGGTACAGATTTTTGCCAGGGAAGAAAACGATACCGAAAAGGCAATGACCGCAGCGGAACTGGCAGAAAAGCGGGAAAAGGACGCTGCGATTCGGAATGGCAGTCTGTACAATTTCTGCATCAAGACCTTTACTTATGCAGAGCCGGACGATGTGATCAACGGTGTGGAAGACGAAGACCTGCTGGAAAATTACCTGAACAACTATTCCTATGTTTCCAGCAGAGTGAATGCGTACCAGTTTATCACGGACAACGACATTTCCGGAAATTTATACAAGGTATGCTCGCCGGTAAATCTGAGAGCAGCTGTAAACGCTTATGATACGTATGATTACCGGAGTGCAGACAAGCGAAAGGACGCAGTTGCAGCAACCGATACAGAAGTACTGATGCAATACTACAGCGAGAGAGTGTACTATGATTCCTCTCAGGATACGCTGCCCATGCGTCCGGATACAGACAAGGACGGACTTTCGACCACCAATCCGGATCCTTACGTTCTGCTGACCCATAAGTACGAAAAAGGTACCTATATGCTGGGCAGCATGAGCCGGTACGCCGAGAGCGATCCCATGGAAATGGACGAGTACCGAAAGGACAAGCCGCTGTCGGAGGAAATTCGTTCCGCACTGAACCGCGATGTGACACTGCGTGACAACAGCAGTGATATGCTTTTCCAGGATATTACTTCTGCCAATGTGATGCAGGATTCCGGCGTTGTGAATACGCTGAAGATCCGCACGCAGACTCCGTCTTTAAAGGCGGAGAACATGGTAGCTGCTGAAAAGACCGAAGAAGGCGAAAAGGGCTTTGCCGGAAACAAGGAAGATCTGGACGAAGTGAAAACTCGTCAGCAGTATCAGAACAACGGGAAAAACTTTGACTACAGTGATATTCTCTGGTACAGTGCCAAGGTTTCCAGCCAGTCGGAGGCAGACTATCGTTACCGCGGAAGCATCTTCCACGCTAAAATGGTTGTCACATTCCAGCTGCCGGAAAATGTACGGTACTGGGACGAGGACAATCTGCTGGACGACTACTATCTGGAATACACCGATAAGTCGGGGAAAAAGCAGACATTTACCATGGCAGAGGCAAAGGCTGCCGGCTGGGGCATTGAGCTGACACAGCGGTACTTTGCCGGAGCAGTTGCACCGGCAGAAAACACGGCGGACGGACTGACACGGGCAGATTCTGCCACAAAGCGTGGCGGTGAAACGCTGGTATTCGAGATCACCACGCCGAAAGATGACGGCTTCGACTGCACAAATGGCAACACCTATGTGGCAGGCTGTCATCCGGCGGGCTATTTCAATGGCACGCTGAACTTTAAGATCAAGACACGAATCGACAACCTGGAACTGCCGGCGGATACGGACAGCAGCTGGGAGGATTATTATGCCAAGGTCTATGCAACGTTCGAACAGACAGACGGCAAGTTCGCCATTACAAAGGACGGTCTGTTTGCAGAACGTGATGCAGACGGCAAGTACTACATCCGCGGCGGCTGCCTGATGCCGAAGCAGGACGAGAACGGCTATGTCTACAACGACTACGGCAATATCGTCTATGAAAAGAAACTGCGGCAGGAAGTGCCGGCAAGTGACATTGTATATGATACCTATGATTTCAACTTCACCGGACAGACTATGGAGGGCATGCAGCTGCAAAATGCGGTGCGGGTGAAGGATACCAACCGTCCAAAGAACAATGCCATTCCGGAGATCGAACCTTTTGACGGCGTTGTGCCGGGTGAGATCTATCTGACCGCTTCTTCTGCGAAAGTTGCTGTTACTGCACCGAAAACCACGGTGCGTGCAGATCTGAACTATGAGCGTGTGCGTGTCAACGACCCGAACTCCTCTATTGTCATTGCGGAAGACCCGCATATTAAGCAGATTTATAAAACTGTCAGCTATGTCGATCAGGTGTCTAACGATACCGCATCGGTAAACGAATTCGTGGTCAACTACAATCTGGCAAACTACGCAACGCTGCGTGGTACCACAAAGGTGGCACCGGTCAACAAACCGGGCGTGCTGCCTCACGTTTCAGAGCTGGTTTATCCGAATGTAACGGAAATTTCTACCGGTAACTGGGCGATTCCGTCAGCAGATGCACTGGAAACCGAGTATGCCGCAGACCGGCAGCTGGTTCATGACATTCTGGAAAAGCACCTGAAAGTGTATCCGTATGTGCTGATCAGCACGAACCCTGCCAATGAAGAAGCATTCCTTGCACCGGAAACGGAGCAGGACGACGGCATTTATTCAAATGCCTGTGCCAACAACGGCAAGGGAACCAGCTGGTGGGTACGCATCGGCGAAAAACAGGGCTATGCACTGGACGCAAACCAGACGATTTCACTGGAAGCCGGCAACCTGCATTTTGACAGCACCAACGAAACGCTGAAGCAGCAGATCACAAGCGGCAGCATCAATTTGCACAAATCGATTCGTCAGGTGCGTTGGGTGATTCGGACAGAGGGCTTTACGGAAACGATTTCCGGAACTCAGGTTCGGCTGACCAACGCAGAGGCACCCCGATATTTTCCGGTGCCGAAGGGATTGTATGTGAATGCAGATGCAGACGACACCACAGAGGGCAGACAGGACCGCAACGATGTGGACAAGTATCACTATGGTCTGGAACCCCTGAGCGAAAGCATCAAGGAAAACAGCCCCCATGTGGCATTTACCACTGCACCGAATGACCCGTCTATCTCCAATTCTGTACACAACAACCATTTCGCCAGCGTGATCCTGCGTAGCGATGACTTCAAGTATGCGGTTTCCGGTGATGAGTCCAGAGTGGGCTTCTATCTGGATCCGCAGTTGCCGTGGCTGGGTATCGATATTGATGCCAAGTATTTCAGCGGTGCTGCAAACAAGGAATACAAATGGGATTCCAATACCAGCGGTATTTCCAGCGGTACCGGCAAGATGCTGAAATATACAGTGACTTATAAGAATCTTAGTCAGGAGCTGCTGAACACAAGTACGTATAACCGGAAAAATGCAGAGGCAGACAAGCTGTCTGATCCTACGGTTTCTCTGGCACTGCCGTATCTGGAATCGCTCTCTGCGGACGCATTCCAGTATGTGCAGTATCAGGACGATTCCAACGGCAGCATTGACGGCTATTTCGTCGGCGATCACTACACCAGCACTGCGGAAAAGAACAGCGACAATCAAGTGGTAACGCCTGCGAAGAATCTGGACGATGTGACACCGCAGTGGACATGGCATATTGAAAACGAAAAGGGTGAATTTGTTTCCCTGAAAGACAGCGGTGATGTTTCACTGGCAAACGTAGACGTGGAAGAACTCCCGTATGCAGACGTGACAAACACCGAAGTCGCTATGGACACGCAGAAGAACCCCAACCCCTACTTTGTGACAAAACCGATCTCCACCAATGTACTGAACCGGAAAATCGTCAACTTCAAGTTCTCCGGAACTCTGGAGCCGGGACAGCGTATTGTGGTAGAACTCATGGTGCCGCTGGACATCAGCAACAGTAACATCGTTTCTGCGGAACTGATGCAGGCAAAGGCATATGGTTTTAAAAACGGTTCTTTCCGGCCGTATATTCCGGATAAGCAGGGAAAAGTCAAGATCGTTGCCTATGAAGTAGACAGCCATGATGTCAACGACAACAAAAGCAGCGGCGATATGACACTGACAATCACATCACAGGCAATCACCCTGCTTTCGATCGATAATGTTACACAAATGAAAACAGCCACTTCCGATCTGGATTCCGTAAAGGCGGCAATTCCGGTTCGGGTACAGGAGGGCGGCAATTACTCTTACTCCATTTCCATGCAGAACAGTTCAGATTCGGATACCGAGTATAAGACACTGCTGTTTTATGATGTGCTGCCGTATGTGGATGACACCAAGGCAACAGATTCGGAAGCTAAACGTAACTCGAAATGGAACGGCTATCTGATTCCGGATTCTGTTCAGTTGAAACAGGTTTCCTCCAGTGGTACAGTTAATCTGAATCCATCTATGTACACCGTCTGGGTCGGACCGATCATCAAGAAGAACGGCAGCTATGTGCTGCAGGATGTCAGCATCCTCCCGAAGCCGGCAGATGATCTGATGGATACCGAGAAAAACAATTTCTACCGGAATCTGTATCAGGATGTAAACGGAAAGGATTCATGTTTTGTCAAGTTGTCTGACCTGATAGCAGACCACAAAAACGGCAAGATTTCTGACGCAGAATATGAAAAGCTGGTGCGCGGCATTCGTGCAATCTGGGCACAAATGAACAATGCCGACACCAGACTGAACAAAAAGAACCGTCTGGAACTTTACTACGAGATGCATGCGCCGCTGAATCTGCCGAAATATGTCGGCACACCGGCAGCGGAAGGCGAGAACGAAAGTGCAGCAACTGCGGAGAGTATTCGCAAGCAGGTAGAAGGTGTGACACAATGGAACACCTTTGCTTCCGGCTATGATTCTGCAAGTGCGATCGGCAAGAACTATCAGGTCTTTGAAAATACACAGGCCGGTGCCTATATTTCTGCACCCAGCGGAAAGGGCTATATCGGCAGCTATGTCTGGAGCGACCTCAACTATGACGCTCAGTGTAACGAAGCAGAATATGAGATGTCTGCCAACGGACGGTTGCTGCCTACCGGCAAATGGACGACCGATATTGACTTTGACGGAAAGCCGGACGATCCGGGTATCAATGGCGTAAAGGTGGAACTGCTGACAAAGAAGGGTTATTCCGTCAACGTCAACGGTGAGGCAGTGATTGCCGATCCGGATCCTGACAGCAACCCGAATCCGGAAAAGACACGTTATGTTGTCATTGACGAGGAAACTGGTCAGCCGAAAACCATTGTAGAAAACAACACCAATTCCTATCAGTATACGTTTGACGGACCGGTGACTTATACCACCGAAAGCGACTATTACGGAAATCAGGGCTATTTCATGCTGTCGAATCTGACACCGGGAGATTACCGGCTGCGGTATACACTGCCGCAGGGATACGATCAGTACTCGGTTACAACACGGGAACTGGGACAGACTGGCACAGCACTGAAAGTATACCGTGACGGAAAGGTCGTCTATACCGGCATTCGAACAGAAGATGACCAAACGGCAGTTGCCAACGAAATTGCCAACACAAAGGCTTCGTCCGGACAGCTGATCGTACAGACGGCACCGATTCATGTAGATGCGGTGGAAGAAGATCTGACAAAGCATCAGGCATATGACACCGCCATGACTTCCTATATGCTGGGTGTTTCCAGAGGATACACTTACGGCGGCTGGGCATGGGTCGATGAAACAGACAACAACGGCACCATCGAAAGCGACGGCATCATGCAGGAAGCCGAACAGAAGCTGAAAGATGTGACGGTGGAAATGCACGAAGTCGATGCAGACGGCAACATCGCATCGGAAATTGCGGTAGACGGTGACGGAAATCCGGCAGTCGTCCGCACCAGTGATGAAGGCTATTATCAGTTCCGTCTGTATCCGAACAAGAACTATGTGGCAGTGGCAAGGTATGACGGAACTTCCGGTGTTCCCTATAAGCCGTCACCCTTTATGCTGTATGATGATCCGCTGAAAAAGGATAATGACAATGACTTGATGAAGGTAGCAGGCAGCTTCCGCACAAGCCCGTTCCTGACGAGCGTTCCTTATGATGAAAATCATAAACCGCTGTATGAAGACGACGGACAGACATTCCAGATCAACAAGAGTGTTTCTCTGGGATTTGTGAATGGTTCCCGCGGCTTTGTCGGACAGTGGATCTGGGATGACGCCAACTACAACGGCATCCGGGATACCTATGAAAAGGGTATCGGCAATGTGACGGTTACCCTGCGGTCATTCTATTACGATGTGAACACGAAGAAATGGGAGTACATTACCAACGGAGACCGAGACATTCAGACGGCGGAATCCGGCGCATATGTATTCCAGAATGTTTCCAGCTATTATGAGAAGGACGGAAAGAGATATCTGGCAGGCTATCGGCTGTACGTCGATCCGGATAAGAATGCCGATCTGTACCGGAAGTATGCGATCACCAAGTATAAGCAGTATCCAAACAGCCGCTCTGCGGAAAACAGTGATCTGCAGTATACCGGCGAGATGCAGTACTACCTCATTGGCGATGACTGGTTTGAGTATGATGCAGACGGCAATGTTACAGCAACCTATCACAACTATGATAAAGAAGACGACATCATTATCATTGCCGGAGAAACGAAAAACCAGAACAGCAACGTCATCGACTATAAGAACACCCATTATGATACCGGCGAAGCACAGCGTCTGCTGGACTACAGCGGCGGCTTTACGGAGATTCAGACTTCTGAAGTAACCGGTTATCTGTGGGAGGACAACGGCAGGAATGCAGCCGGAGAATATCAGGAGGCATTCGACTATGACGGTATCCGCAATACCGTGACCGATGTGGACGGCACGACTCAATTCTATGAAAAGGGAATTGCCGGAGCGACTGTTCAGCTGGAACAGTATGTGCTGCAAAACGGCAAATATGTTCCGGTAACAAGCGGAAACCGTACTGTGAAAACTGATGAAGACGGCAAGTACACATTCTCCGGTGTTTCCACATATGCGGAAATCAATGGGAAAAAGGTGCTGGCACATTATCGTCTGAAGCTGCTGCCATTGCCCAGCGGCATGGAAAACTATGCTGTTACCCGCTATCGGCAGAACGGCGATGCGGAAACCCAAGTGGTGGACAGCCATCTGATCTCGCAGAACGGACAGCACGGAGCAGGATATACAGATTATGATATCGTGTCCTATCTGACCTCTCCGGCTGACGGTGATTATTTCATCACTGCAAAGAAGTCCCAGCCGGAAACAGAAGCAGGCATTGACGGAAACACCTATTTTGAACCGTACATTCTCTATGATGATGCGGCAGTGCACGACGGAAATCATGATTACGCCTACGATTACATCAAGGCAAAGGATTATGACGGCTATGACGGCGGTCTGAAAGCATTTGAAACCGCCTCTGTCAGCGGCGTGGTCTGGGAGGATACCAACTATAATGGTATTCAGGACGACGGCGAAGCAGCATATCATAACAGCAAAAATCCGGCAGTTGTAAACTTGCAGCAGTATTTCTATCGCGGCGACAAATGGGTGCCGGAAAATGCAGTATTCCAGACACACGAAACCAAAACAGACGGAACCTACACGTTCAGCAATCTTCCCACCTATGTGGAAAAGAACGGCGTAAGGTATCTGGCAGGCTATCAGGTTGTTCTGAAAACAATGCCGAAAGATTATGCGGCAACGAAGTACTGGAATGATGCAGATCCGTCAAAGGTTTACAGCAAACTGTATGTGACCGATGCCGATGGTGTCGAGGACAGCCAGCGGACAGGTGACCTGCCGGTTACTGTGCTGCAAGGCAATCACGAAATGCTGATTCCGGCACGGGAGGCAAAGGCAGGCACACAGTCCAACGATGCAGAACCGTATACGGATTACAACTGGGCATATGTCTGCGGCACGAACATCAAAAATATTGACACGCCGAATACTGCACAGCAGAAGTACTATGATCTGGTAACAGCAAGAGATTATGAAAATCTGAATGCCGGTCTGAAAAAACGCAACATTGCGGCAGTAACGGGCAGGATCTGGGAAGATACGGATTACAACGGCATTTTGAACAGCGGTGAAAAGGGCAAGAGCGGCGTTTCTGTCACTCTGGAACAGTATCGCTATGATGCTGCCGTAAAGCAGTTTGTTCACATGAACAATGACATGACTGTGAAAACTGATGCCAAAGGCGTATATCAGTTTGCCAAGGTGCCGACCCACTTTGTGGTTGACGGCACAGATCAGCTGGCATATTACCGCATTCGTGCGGCTGTGCCGGCGGGATATGCGGTGACACGGTATCGTCAGGCAACAGATGACACGAAAACAGACAGCGACTGGATCGCAGAAACGAATTATCTGACTGCACCGGACAATGGAGATTACTTCCTGACAGCACAGCCGGCACAAGGCAACGCTCCTTATAATCTGACTGATGCTGTCACAAACAAGGAATACGATTCCATATTGAATGCAAACGTGACTGACATTTATAACGGCGGTCTGAAAGCGTTCGAAACCGGAAAGATTCAGGGCGTGGTTTGGTTCGACAAGAATTACAGCGGCTTGCAGGAAACCGGTGAAACGGCAATGGCGACACAGCAGACGGTCTATCTGGATCAGTATTATCTGGACGATACCGGAAGCTGGAAGCTGCATCAGACATTCTCCGCAAAGACTGCGGCAAACACAGGAGTATATCAGTTCTCCAAGCAGCCGACGTTTGTAACGGTTGACGGAAAGATGTATCTGGCAGGCTATCGTCTGCGGCTGAACGCGGTACCGGACGGTTATGCTGTGACAAAGTATCAGGTGCTGGATCCCACAGGAAGCTGCATCAACAGTGACCTGCTGGCAGCATCTCAGGAAACGAATGCAGATCAGACCGTGGACTTCAACCAGCCGGACGAGTATATCTTGCTGGCAAAGAAGGCTGTTCACGGTGCATTCGGAAGCAAGGAGTCAGGATTCCACGAATACTACGTGCGGAAGTACGACAATGTCGATTATGATATTGTTACCGCAAGAGATTCTGACGGCGTATACAACGGCGGACTGAAATCCATACAGACTGCGGCAATGGACGGACGAATCTGGAACGACCTCAATTATGACGGCACAATGGATTTTAGCGAAAGCGGCTGCGGCAATTTCAATTTGACACTGTATCAGTATTATCTGGACGGAACGACTTGGAAAAAGACTGCGGCGACTATGACAGCAGTGACCAACAGCAACGGTCTGTATCATTTTGAAGGTATTCCCACTTATGCGGAAGTCGGCGGCAAGCGGTATCTGGCTGGGTATCAGCTGCACTTAGATGCACTGCCGGACGGCAATGCAGTTACTGTACTTGCCAACGACAACAAGCTGCACTGGAAGAACGGCGAACTCACTCTCATGGGCGAGCAGGAATATCTGATCGTTGCAGCAGAGGCACAGTCGTTTACCGGAGAACATACCGGAAACACACCGCAGTACAACACGTATTACGACCGCACTTACAGTGCAGTTCCGAATACGGATACGATCTACGATATCACAGAAAGCCGTGACAGCAAGAACGAGTACCATGGCGGCGTTCGGGCGTTCCAGACAACGTCTGTCAGCGGACGAATCTGGAATGATGCCGATTATGACGGCGGTATGGCGGCGGAAGAAGCTGGCATGGAAGGCTTGTCGATGACGCTGGAGCAGTATTACTGGGACGGCACCACATGGCTGCCGACAGCACAGCAAAATTACACTGCAACTGTAAACACCGACAGCAACGGGAACTATCATTTCGAAAATGTTCCAACATTTGTGGAGATCGGCGGCGAACGGTATCTGGCTGGCTATCGGTTGAAGCTGGACGCACTGCCGAAGGACGCTGACGGTAAGATCACCTACGGCATTACCAAGGCAGGCGGCGACAGCAAATTCCAAAGACTTGAAAATCCGTATCAGAGCGAGAACCTCTATCTGACAGCACCGGATCAGTATCTGATTCTGGCTGCTGAGGCAAAGACAGAAACCGATTCGACATACCGAAAGCACTACAACGGCAGTGACTATGACATTGCAGATGCCGCAGCCCAGACAGACTGGAACGGCGGCTTGAAGCAGGTCGAAAAGGCACAGATCGTTGGACGTGTCTGGGACGATGCGAATTACAACGGCTTGCAGGATACCGGCGAGGGAAACATTTCCGGCGTAGAAATTACGTTGGAGCAGTACTACCGCGATGCCAACGGCAACTATCAGCCTACCGGCATATTCCAGAAGAATTCTGATGCCAACGGCGAGTACCGGTTTGACAATGTGGATACGTTCTGTAATGCAAATGGCGAAACCTACCTCTGCTATTATCAGCTGAAGATGACAAGCGAAGTGCCGGACAATTACACCATTACCTGGTACCGGCAGGGCGATGATCCCGCAAGGGACAGCGATCTGGATGCGGAGAGCCGTTATCTGACGAAAGACACCTATTTTGTTTGTGCAGCTACGGATACGGACAGCACGGATTATACAGTGGACGGCAGAGATATTCTCCGAAAGGAAGATGTTTCCGGTTATGATGCCGGCTTTAAACAGTTGGCAGTAGGGGACATCTCCGGACGGATCTGGATCGACCACAACTATGACGGCATGCAGGACGAAGCAGATGATGCGGCAAATACCGCAGAGGACAAGGCGGCAATTGCAAATGTTACCGTCAAGGCAATACAATATTATTATGACGGCAGCCAGTGGCAGCCGAACGGCACGGCGTATACAGCCAGCACAAGCACAGATGCAGACGGCAAATACACACTGGCGAATCTGCCCACCTGGGTGAGAATCAACAATATGGATTTTGCCGCAGGCTATCAGCTCTGTCTGGAAAATCTCCGCGGCAATTATCTGGCGACACAGTATCGTGTGGGAACTGACCGCACCAAGGACAGCGACCTCCGACTGGACAGCACATATCTGACGAGTGCGAACGAATACATTGTTCCGGCGGCAAATGCGTATGACGATGCCAACGGAAACCAGAATGGTGCTTCTGTACGGGAAGTTCCGGACAGCAACGGTACCATGTACGCAGTAGACCTTGCATGCGGCAAGAATACCGGACATTATGATGCCGGACTCAAGCAGCAGGACAAGGGCGTGATTCGCGGTACCATTTGGAACGATGCGAACTATGACGGTTTGTATAATTCCAACGAAGTGCCGGTGGCAACTTCGGTTCGCGTGATACTGACCCGTGAGATCTATGAAAACGGAAACTGGATACCGGATACTGCATTTGGTGAGGTTTCTGAAATTGTGGATCACGGCGAGTATCAGTTTACGGATCTGGACGTTCACGTGCCGGCAGACCTGTCAGATGACAGCACTTCTGGCAACAAGGATTGCATCTATGGTTATCAGATCCGGCTGGATCTGGCAACTGTGCCGGATACCTATGCGGTGACCAAGCAGTATGCGGAATCGGAGCAGGCTCTGGAAAACAGTTTCCTGAATCCCCGTGACGGCAGCCTGCTGGCAAAGGACGAGTCGCACATCATTTTGGCGGCGAAGGCAACTGATGCAGATCGGGAGCATACCATTACCATTGCAGGTACCACATATGCACCGGCAAATCTGGCGAAATCTGTCGCACCGCACAACGGTGGTCTGACTGCAATCGAAACTGCGTCCATTGAAAGCTACATCTGGAATGACGAGAATTACAACGGCATACAGGACGAAAACGAAGTGGGCGTTGCAACCGCAACGGTCAAGCTGACACGGAAATATTATGATGATTCTGATAAGACGTGGAAGCAGGACGACAGCTTTGCATTGGTTGCAGATGGTGCACCGGTAGCGACAAGCACACCGGTAGCAACGGGAACGCCTGTGGCAACTGGAACACCGGTAGCGACGGCAACACCTGTGGCAACCGGCACACCGACAGCCTCCGCATCTGGCGGCTATTACCGATTTGACAACCTGCCTACATTTGTGGAACGGAACGGCGAGCGTTATCTTGCTGGTTATCAGTTACAGCTTTGCGAGATGCCGAAGGGCTACGCAGCGACCAAGTGCCGAATCGGAGAGGATACAGCCAAGGACAGCGATCTGTTTGCAGATACGTTACATCTGTATAAAGATGCAGACGAAGTGATCATACTGGCAGAAGCGTCCAGCGGCAACGATTTCTACGACAGGAACGTGGGGGACAATGCCTATGACATTGTCAAGGCAAAGGACAACACGGACTATGACGGCGGCTTGACTGCAATCGAAACTGCGTCCATTGAAAGCTACATCTGGAATGACGAGAATTACAACGGCATACAGGACGAAAACGAAGTGGGCGTTGCAACCGCAACGGTCAAGCTGACACGAAGCTATTACGACATCCGCGATACCACTTGGAAACTGGACGACAGCTTTGTGCTGGTGGCAACTGGCACACCAGTCGCAACGGCAACACCTGTTGCAACAGGTACACCGGTGGCGACAGCAACACCTGTGGCAACCGGCACACCAACGGCAACCGCATCTGGCGGACACTACCGCTTTGACAACCTGCCGACCTACATAGAAAAGGACGGTCAGAGATATTTAGTGGGGTATCAGATGCAGCTTTGTGAGATGCCGGAAGGATATGCTGCAACGAAATATCATGCGGCTGCTGACAGCGACAAGGACAGCGATCTGATCGCCGGCACACTGGATCTGCAGGAGCCGGATACATTCCTGATCCTGGCGAAAGCATTCAGCGGAAATACACCGTATTGCTGTCAGGTTCGCGGCGTGGACTATGACATTGTAAAGGCGGCAGATGTCACCGGATATGACGGCGGCATTGTGCAGAAGGATTCTCATGTATCGATCTCCGGTATTGTCTGGGACGATGCAGACCGAGATCATCAGATCAGCGACGGCGAATCCGGTATCGCCAATGTGAAGATCATACTTCGGCAGTATTATCGCCGCAACGGAAAGTGGGAACTGCTGCCTGAAGCAAAACAAGCTGCCTATACCAATGCAGACGGACAATATCGTTTCGACGACTTGCCGCTGTCTGTGACGGTGGACGGTGTCACATATCTGGCAGGATACCGCTTGTGGATCGATTCGATTCCGGCAGGATACAATGCGGAAGAATATGCTGACATATCGTCGGGCAGTGTGGAGATTCGTGCAGAGGAACGCACGTTGGACGGCTGTATGATTCTGGGAATTCCAGAAGAAAAGGGCGTTACGTCCGGAACTTGTCTGGAAGGATTCAACATCGCCAAGGGCGAGGATATGGCTTTTCTGAATGTCTTTCTGAATCGTGATCCGGAAGAATCTACGGAAACAACAACGGCTACAGATCTTGTTACGACAACAACCGAAACCGCAGTTTCTACGGAATCGACGACACAGACCAGTACTTCGGCATCTGCGGGAACTACCTCTGTGGAAAGCAGTACCACGGAAACCAGTACAGCAACAACACAAACTACAGCAAGCACTACAGAATCCAGTACAGCAACAACACGGACTACGGCAAGCACTACGAAAACCAGCACCACAACAACACGGACTACAGCAAGCACTACAAAAACCAGCACGACAACAGCACGGACTACAGCAAGCACTACGAAAACCAGCACCACAACAACACGGACTACAGCGAAAACGCAGTCGTCTCATACTACTGCAACCACACGTACGCATACTACAGCTACGAAACAAACCACCAGCAGCGTTACAACCTCGAAACAGACTACCCACAGCACATCACACACAACAACAGCGAAAGTCACCGCATCACCGGCAACACATACGATTGCAAAAACAACCACGCACACGACACATACCACCAGTCACAGAACGACTGCCGGCACAACCAGTATCACTACCCAGAGAACATCTGTGACGACTTCCCGAACCACGGCAACGACCCACACGACAGTTACTGTAACGACTACTGGCAGCACGTCAGTCACTACTTCCGCAATACACCGCACGACATCTTCGACAACACAGCAGACTACAGCAACGGTGACACTCTCCAGTGCAGGTCCGACCAGTGTGACAACTACGACACATACCACCAGTCAAACTACCATCCAGACGACATCGAAACAAACGGTGCAAACTACGGTATCTCAGACGAATACCACGTCTGTAGCACCGACCAGCCGCACCACTTCTGCGACAGTTTCCACGACTGGAACCACCAGCACGGGAACGACAGACAGCAGTGCATCGACTGGAACACAGACCACACACCACAGCACGCATACCACGACACAAACCACCACAGTTACTGAAACAACGGTGAACAGCACTTGCGAAACATCGGGTGCTTCCACCAGCATTCGACAGACCACATTGCGGAAAAATCACGTGAGCGGGGACACTGTCACGACTACCACAACAGCTGCAAACAGAGAGCATGCGGCAGGTCATCACACGCAGACGACAACAACGGCGGCAGATGTTTCTGCACAGACCTCTGGAACAAAGCGGATACCGCTTCCGCGGCAGCAAAACATTTCGGGAACGCCGAAAACCGGAGATACCACACTGCACATCACCATTTTGATCGCAGCCTGCGGATTCTCACTGCTTCTGGCAATCCTGACAAAGCGGCGTAAAAAGTAACTGCATGCTCAGAGGGCTCTGGGCGGCATCAGAAAAAGAGTCACACTCGAAAGGGTGTGGCTCTTTTTGCGTATGAGCGTGTGCGGTTCTGTTTTTGAAGCAGAAAGGTGTCTTGCTTTTTGGAAAAAATTGTGGTATGATAAAAATGAGGAAGAATGTGTCGAAGGGAGCGTAGATGGCGTGATTCGAATCGCGGTGGTAGATGATGAGAAAGATCAGATTTTTCAGTTGAAAAAAATCATTCAAAGCTTTTTTCATGAAAAGGGGAAAAGCATTATGGTTTCTTGTTTTACACAGGGAGAAGAACTGCTTACGCAAAGCACTGATTTCGATATGATATTTTTGGACATTCAAATGGAAGGTATTGATGGGATTGAAACGGCAAGATTGATTCGACAAAAAAATAAAAAAGTTGCTCTGATATATGTTAGTAATTATTCAGAGCAAATGGCAGCATCTTTTGCAGTACATCCATTTTCTTTTTTAGAAAAGCCCATTCAAAACTCAAAAATTCGGGAAGTACTAGCAGAGTATTTACAGTACTATGGCACAGAGGAAAAAAATTATATTTCATTTCCCATGCATCACGGAAATGTTGTCATAGAACCTCAAAAAATTCTTTATTTTGAATATGAGGGAAATCGAAAAGTCAAGCTGGTATCTACAGAAACTGTATATCATATTATTGGCAGCATGAGTGAATTAGAAAACCAACTACAACAATATCATTTTATCATGCCGCATAAAAGTTTTTTGGTCAATGTGGCATGTATCAATTCATTTTACAATGATATTATTCTTTCAAATGGCATGAAAATACCAATTGCAAAAAACAGAAGAAAACAAGTCCATGAAAAGATAAGTGACTATTTGCATCACCATTTGCAGAAATAGGAGGTGTTTCTAATGAAATTATTATTGAGTTGTATGGTAAGCCTTACTTGTACCTTTTCTGGAATATGGG
>ENA-OUOW01000693-OUOW01000693.1-human-gut-metagenome-genome-assembly--contig:-NODE-693-length-27682-cov-4.192203_pt1 | contig 27682 bp, 20 predicted proteins | sample MGYA00237938_ERZ548769 | MGnify/ENA primary metagenome ERZ548769 (study PRJEB26490, sample SAMN05356870) | human gut metagenome | biome: terrestrial biome; feature: human-associated habitat; material... | reverse complement strand
ATAAGAAATGGCTCGTCGGCGGCGCCGTGCTGGGCATCCTGATCTTCATCTTCCCGCCGCTCTACGGCGAGGGCTACGAAGGGTTCATGTCGCTGATGCACGGCCGCGCACAGGAGTTGTTCGACAATTCGCTCTTCTACCGGTTCCGGGAGATCGATTGGGTGGTCATCCTCTTCGTCATCGCCACGATGTTCTTCAAGGTCATTGCCATGGCCTCGACCAACGCCGCAGGCGGCGTGGGCGGAACCTTCGCGCCGTCGCTGTTCGTGGGGGCGTTCACGGGGGCTTCGATCGCCCTGCTGTGCAATGCATTTTTCGACTGGGACGTCTCGGTCGTCTCGTTCACGCTGGTGGGCATGGCCGGCGTGATGTCGGGCGTGATGAAGGCGCCGCTGACCTCGATCTTCCTCATCGCGGAGCTTTCGAACGGCTACGGGCTGTTCATCCCGCTGATGATCACGGCCTGCATCTCGTTCGCCGTGGACTACTACCTCGACCCCGACTCGATCTACACCAAGCAACTGCGCCAGCGGGGCGAACTGCTCACGCACGACAAAGACCAGTCGGTATTCGTCTTCCTGAAGCTCGACGATCTGATGGAGACCGATTTCCTGCGCATCAAGGAGAATTTCACACTGGGCGACATCGTGCACATCATCTCGACGGCACGCCGCAACATCTTCCCCGTGATCGACAACTTCGGACACCTGCTGGGCGTCGTCCAGCTGGACGACCTGCGCGAGGACATGTTCAAACACGAAAAATACGGGCACCCGATCTCCGACTACATGATCCAGCCCCCGGACAAAATCCTCGAACACGAGTCGATACAGGGTGTCATGGAGAAATTCGAGGACAAGCATACCTGGATGCTGCCCGTGGTCGACAAACAAAACCGCTACCTGGGCTTCATTTCCAAATCGCGCATCTTGAACGCCTACCGCGAACAATTGGTGAAGATACAACAGTAAACCGGGGTTTAGCGCCGTATCTTCGCTACAATGCCCATAATCACTCCGAACCTCCCGTTGAAAAGGGAGGCTTTCCCCGACGATAAACCTACGGCAATATGACGACAGAAAATCCCTACCCCTGGGCCGACGGCATGGACTGCGCGGTTACGGTATGCGACACCGGGGGCACGATCCTCTACATGAACGACAAGGCGCGCACGACCTTCGCACGGCACGGCGACATGGTCGGCAAAAACCTCTTCGACTGCCACGGCGAGCGGTCGCGCGAAATCATCCGCCGCCTGCTCGCCGACGGGGGCACGAATGTCTATACGATCGAGAAAAACGGCGTCCGCAAAATGATCTACCAGACAGCCTGGCGCGTGGACGGCGTCGTGGGCGGACTGGCAGAAATCTCGATGGAGATTCCCGCCGAAATGCCGCATTACATCCGCAACTGATCCCGGAAAGGAGAAGCACCAGGGGTGCAGGGGTTCCCCGAGCCGTGTTACGACTCCGGGATTCCAAATCTTGGATTTCGATTTCCGGATTACGCCTCCGTATCCGGAATTCCGCATGCAGCCTCCATCCCATACCCGATTCCCGGGGTTCAGGGTGTGCGTGCCCGGGAATTCGGGATACGTACGGAGCCGCCCTGCGCAATTCCGCCCCGGTAAATCATACCGCCGAACAAAATTTTTAGAGGGTCTAAAAGACCCTCTAATTTTTATGCCGCAAAAATTTTGTCGTGTTTATTTGCTAAAATGTAAAATATACTTTACATTTGTCCTGTCTCAAACCTTTAAACAACCACGTTATGACAAAGGAATTACTACTTCCCCACAGTTTTAAGAAAATCGGCTGGGTCATCCTGATCCCGACGTTGCTGTTGGGCGTACTGATGCTCATCGACGGCTTCAACGGCTACCCGACCTACCTGATGCCGGCCCAAGGAACGGCCTGCTACGAAACGCTCTGCTCGGCAACGACAGGCCGTGCGCTGAACAACATCGCTCTGGTGGGCATCTGCATCGGCGGGATATTCGTAGCCTGCTCCCGCGAACGGATCGAGGATGAAATGATCTCCCGCATACGGCTGAACGCCCTGCTGACGGCACTTTACGTCAACTATGCCCTGCTTATCGCCACGGCGCTATGCACCTACGACCTCAGTTTCCTCTACGTCATGATCTACAACCTGCTCACCATGCTGCTGATATTCCTCGCGGTATTCCGCTGGAAACTGTGGCGCCTGAAACACGCGGTCGCAGATGAAGAATAGGATCCGGGTCGAACGCGCCGAAGTGCGCATGACCCAGCAGCAGTTGGCCGATGCCATCGGCGTAAGCCGCCAGACCGTAAACGCCATCGAGGCCGGGCGCTTCGTCCCCTCGACGGTACTGGCACTGAAGATCGCCCGGATCTTCGGCAAACCCGTCGAACAGGTTTTCCAGCTCGAAGAGGGGGACTGACCGCGGAGACATACCGGCAGACAAGACACGAGGGGACGGTACCGCATGGTACCGTCCCCTTTGTTTTCACGGCAGGCGCTCCGTTCCGAACAGACCGTCCCCGTCTATGCGGCGTGACGCAGTTGCGAAAGCCCTATAACTTGATGTCGTAAATCTGGATCACGCCCTGCAACTTCCCTGCATCGTCGGTGACGAGCAGCGACGTGACCTTGTTACGGGTCATCATCTTCTCGGCCTCGATCAGTTTCTTATCCGCGGAGATGGTTTTCGGGTTGGGCGTGGCGATATCGGCGGCCTTGATATTGAAAAACTCGGCGCGGCGGCGCTCCATCGCACGGCGCACGTCGCCATCGGTCACGATGCCCTCGATCCTCTCGCCGTCGCAGATGATGATGAGCCCCAGCCCGCCCTTGCTGATGGCGTGGATCATATCCGTCGCCGAGCAGTCGGGCGCCACGACTGGGAGGTCGTGCGAACGCATCACGTTGCCCACGGTCATCAGCAGGCGCCGCCCGAGGCTGCCGCCCGGATGCAGGCGTGCGAAATCGACGCTCGTAAAGCCCCGCATCTGCATGAGCGACACGGCCAGCGCATCGCCCATGGCGATCTGCGCCGTGGTCGAGGTCGTCGGCGCGAGGTGCAGGATGCAGGCTTCCTCTTCGACGCTCACGTCGAGATGGATATCGGAATTCTTCGCCAGCGCCGATTCGGGGTTGCCCGTCATCGACACCAGCTTGTTGCCGTTGGAGTGGATGAAAGGCACGATCTTCAGGATTTCGTCGGTCTCGCCCGAATAGGAGAGCGCCAGCACGACGTCGTCCTTCGAGATCATCCCCAGATCGCCGTGGAAGGCCTCGCCGGGATGCAGGAAGAAACTCGGGGTTCCGGTCGAGGCCAGCGTCGCGGCGATCTTGCGCCCGACGAGCCCCGACTTGCCCATGCCGGTGACGATGCATTTGCCGCTGCATGCGAGGATCAGCTCCACGGCATCGGCGAAATTGTCACCCAAGGTCTCCTTCATGTGCTTGAGCGCCAGCATCTCGGTATTGATGGCCTTGCGGGCCAGGTCGAGGATCTGCGCTTTGGTGGTATCGGTCATTATAGCAAGGTTTTAATGAGATTCTCCAGATCGTCGAGTTGCAACATGTTGGGGCCGTCGCTCCTGGCGCAGTCGGGGCAGGGGTGCACTTCGAAGAAGAAGCCGTTGGCACCGAACGCCCGGGCCGCCCGGGCCATGGCCGGCACGAACTCGCGGTTGCCTCCCGTCGTACCGCCCGCACCGCCGGGACGCTGCACCGAATGGGTACAATCCATCACCACGGTCTGCGCGATGCGCAGCATGTCGGGGATATTGCGGAAATCGACCACCAGATTGTTGTAACCGTAGATATTGCCGCGTTCGGTGAGCCATATTTCCGAAGCCCCCGCATCGCGCGCCTTCTCATAGGGGTACTGCATGTCCAACCCCGAAAGGAACTGCGCCTTTTTGATATTCACGGTCTTGCCCGTCCTGGCCGCGGCGGTGAGCAGGTCGGTCTGCCGGCAGAGGAAGGCCGGGATCTGGATCACGTCGACGACCTCGCCCACGGGTGCGGCCTGCCACGCCTCGTGGATGTCGGTCAGCAGGCGCAGCCCCCACTTCGCCCGCACGTCGGCGAGCATACGCAACCCCTGTTCGAGTCCGGGGCCGCGGAACGAGGAGATCGAGGTGCGGTTGGCCTTGTCGAACGAGGCCTTGAAGATAATATCCGTCCCGAGGGCCTTGTTGATCGCCACGAGGCGTTCGGCCACGGTGTCGAGCAACTCGGCGGATTCGATGACGCAGGGGCCGGCGATGAATTTCATAGCTGTCATTTTATAAATTCCGGATGGTGTGACAAAAACTCCTCGGCACGTGCGAGGTCTTGGGGCGTGTCGATGCCGATGGTCTCGACGTCGGTGATGCCCACGCCGATCCTGTAGCCGTTTTCAAGCCAGCGGAGCTGCTCGAGCGACTCGGCCTTTTCGAGCGTGGACTGCGGCAGCGCCGTGACGGCACACAGCACCTCCGTGCGGAAGGCATAGAGGCCGAGGTGCTTGTAGAACGTATGGTGCGCAAGCCACTGCGAGCGTTCGACGCCGCGCAGGTAAGGGATGACCGAACGCGAAAAATAGATGGCCCGCGACTGCGCATCGAGCACCACCTTCGGCGAATTGGGGTTTTCCAGCGCGGCCAGGCCGTCCGCTTCGGCAAAGGGTTTCACGAGCGTGGCGATGTCCGTCGCGGGATCGTCGAAGCAGCGCTTCACGGCTTCGAGCTGCGACGCCCGGATGAAAGGCTCGTCGCCCTGCACGTTGACGACCACGTCGTAGGGCTTTCCCTGCCTGAGGTAGGCTTCCCAGCAGCGATCCGTGCCGCTCTTATGGTCTGCCGAGGTCATCTCGGCCTTGCCGCCGAACGCCACTACGGCATCGTAAATCCGCTCGTCGTCCGTGGCGACCACGGCATCGTCCAGTACGCCCGCCACCTGCTCGTAGACCCGCCGGATAACGGGTTTCCCGCCCAGCACGGCCAACGGTTTGGCCGGGAAGCGGGTCGACGCATACCGCGCCGGTATGATTGCGATAAATTTCATCGGCAGAGGAATTGATCCATAAAATTAAAAAAGTAAAAGGTGAAAAACAAAACTTTCCACCTTTTACTTCTTTCGGGCCGCTATATGAGCGCCTGTTTCAGCACTTCGTCGTTGGTCTTCACGTAATGGAAGGTCAGTCCGTCGATGTATTCGGGCTTGATCTCGGCGATGTCCTTGCGGTTCTCCTCCGAGAGGATCAGCTCCGTGATGCCGGCGCGTTTGGCGGCCAGGATCTTCTCCTTCACGCCGCCCACGGGCATCACCCGTCCGCGGAGCGTGGTCTCGCCCGTCATGGCGATACGCTCCTTCACCTTGCGGCCCGTATAGCTCGACACGATCGAAGTGACCATCGTGATGCCGGCCGAAGGACCGTCCTTCGGGATCGCACCCTCGGGAACGTGGATATTGATGTCGTTCGTTTCGAACAGCTTGGGGTCGATGCCCAACTCCTCGTAGTGGGCCATCGTCCACTCGTGGGCGATCGTCGCCGACTCCTTCATCACATCGCCCAGGTTGCCCGTGAGGCTCACCTTGCCCTTGCCGGGCGTCAGCACCGACTCGATGTAGAGGATGTCGCCGCCGACCTCGGTCCACGCAAGGCCCGTCACGACGCCCGTCATGCCGCCCACTTCGTACTCCTCCTTGAGGAACTTGGGCATGCCGAGGATCTTTTCGACCTCCCGGGCCGAAACCTCCGGGGCAAACACCTCGTCGAAGGCGATCTGCTTGGCACGGGCGCGGGCGATCTTGGCCAGCAACTTGTCGAGCGAGCGGACACCCGACTCGCGGGTATAGCCGGCGATGATGCCTTCGACTACCTCGGGGGCCATCGTGAGCTCCTGCTCCTTGATGCCGTGCGCCTCGCGCTGCTTGGGCAGCAGGTGGTCGAGGGCAATGCGCACCTTCTCCTCGATCAGGTAGCCGGGGATATTGATCATCTCCATGCGGTCGCGCAGCGCCGGTGCGATGTTGGCGATATTGTTGGCCGTGGCGATGAACAGCACTTTCGACAGGTCGTACTCCATGTCGATGTAGTTATCGTGGAAGGTGGTGTTCTGCTCCGGGTCGAGCACCTCGAGCAGCGCGCTCGACGGGTCGCCGTGGTTCGAAACGGTCACCTTGTCCACCTCGTCGAGGATGATGACCGGGTTCGACGAACCGCACCGCTTGATAGTCTGGATGATCCGTCCCGGCATGGCGCCGATGTAGGTGCGGCGATGCCCGCGGATTTCCGACTCGTCGTGCAGGCCGCCGAGCGAGATACGCCCGAACTTGCGGCCCAGCGCCGCCGCCACCGACTTGCCCAGCGAGGTCTTACCCACACCCGGAGGGCCGTAGAGGCAGAGTATCGGGGATTTGAGGTCGCCCTTGAGCTTGATGACGGCCAGGTGTTCGAGGATACGCTCCTTGACCTCCTCCAGCCCGAAATGGTCGCGGTCGAGCTGCTCGCGCGCGCAATTCAGATCGAGATTGTCCTTGGTTACCTCGTTCCACGGGAGTTCCAGCAGCAGTTGCAGGTAGGTCATCTGCACCGAATATTCGGCCACGGCGGGATTCAACCGCTCGACCTTCTGCAACTCTTTCTCGAAGGTTTCGCCGACCTCCTTGGGCCAGTTCTTCTTCTTGGCCTCCTCGCGCATCTTCTCGATGTCGGCATCGGCGCCGTCGCCCAGTTCGTCCTGGATCGTACGCATCTGCTGCTGGAGGTAGTAGTCGCGCTGCTGCTTGTCGATCTCCTGCTTGACGCGCTCCTGAATCTGGTTCTTCAGCTCGGCCAGCTGCTGCTCGCGGATCAGGATTTCGAGCAGCTTGCGGGCGCGGGCCAGCAGGCCGGGGGCCTCCAGCAGCGACTGGCGGTCTTCGTCCGTCAGCTCCATGTTGGAGCAGATGAAGTTGATGATGCCGCGCTTCGAATCGATGTTCTTGATGGCGAAAGCCGCCTCCTTGGGCATCGACGGCGACACGTTGATGATGTTCAGCGCCACGTCGCGGATCGAGTCCACGAGAGCCTCGAACTCGATGCTCTTCACATCGGGAGTCGAATCGCGCAGGGCCGTCACCCGGGCCTTGAAATAAGGTTCGGTGGTGATGTACTCCGTGATCTCGACCTTCTCCAGGCCGTTCAGGATCACCGTGAGGTTGCCGTTGGGCATTTCGAGGATCTTGATGATCCGCGCGGCCGTGCCGACCTTGTACATGTCGTCCGGCGCGGGGTCCTCGACGTCGCTTTCGCGCTGCAACACGGCGCCCAGGATGCCGCCTTCGGCATTCACGGCGCGCACGAGGTTGATGCTCTTGTCGCGGCCCACCGTGATGGGCGTGATGGCGCCGGGGAAAAGCACCGACGAACGCAGCGTGAGAATGGGTATGATTTCGGGCACTTCGACCTCCTCCACAGGCTCGTCGCCGCCGGTCACGATGGGGATCACGCGGTGATTGCCGTCGAGCAGCTCGGGGACGAGATTCACGTCGTCTACTTCGATGGTTTTGATCTTATCTTTTTTGCTCATAGGATATACAGATATATAATGGTGCAAATATAACGATTTTTTAGAAATTTTATTTTATCTTTGACAGAATGTTAATAACTTTGCATCCCTGAAAACAAAGTAAAATTCAACGCGCCATGCAAATCGCAGACAAATACGCACCGCAGCAGATCGAATCCAAATGGTACGACTACTGGATCGAACAGCATATTTTCCACTCGGAACCCGACCAGCGGGAACCCTACACGATCGTCATCCCGCCGCCCAACGTGACCGGCATGCTCCACATGGGGCACATGCTCAACAACACGTTGCAGGACGTGCTGATCCGCCGTGCCCGCATGTCGGGCAAAAACGCCTGCTGGGTGCCGGGCATGGATCACGCGTCGATCGCCACGGAGGCGAAAGTCGTGGCGATGCTGCATGAAAAGGGCATCGAGAAGTCGTCGCTTTCGCGCGAGGAATTCCTCGAATACGCCTGGGAGTGGAAGGAAAAATACGGCGGCATGATCCTCAAGCAGCTGCGCAAGCTGGGCGCCTCGTGCGACTGGGAGCGCACCTGCTTCACGATGGACGAACCCCGCACCGAGAGCGTCATCAAGGTATTCTGCGACCTTTACGAGAAAGGCAAGATCTACCGCGGCGTACGCATGGTCAACTGGGATCCCGCGGCGCAGACGGCGCTGTCGGACGAAGAGGTGGTATTCAAGGAGTCGCACGGCAAGCTCTACTACCTGCGCTACCTGGTCGAAGGCTCGGACAAGGCGGTCATCGTCGCCACGACGCGCCCCGAAACGATCCTGGGCGACACGGCGCTGTGCGTCAACCCCAACGACCCGCGCTACGGCTGGCTGCCGGCCGGGGCGCGCGTCATCGTACCGCTGGTGAACCGCGCAATCCCCGTAATCCGCGACGAATACGTCGACATCGAGTTCGGTACGGGCGCGCTGAAAGTGACCCCGGCGCACGACGTGAACGACTACATGCTGGGCGAGAAATACAACCTCGAGGTGATCGACATCTTTAACGACGACGGCACGATCAACGACAAAGTGGGGCTGTACGTCGGCATGGATCGTTTCGACGTCCGCAGGAAGATCGAAGGCGACCTGGCGGCAGCCGGCCTGCTGGAGAAGACCGAGGATTATACCAACAACGTGGGCTATTCGGAGCGCACGGGCGTGGCCATCGAGCCGAAACTCTCGATGCAGTGGTTCCTCTCGATGGGACAGCTGGCCGAACCGGCGACGAAGGCCGTCATGGAGGACGCGATCCGCTTCGTGCCCGAAAAATACAAGAACACCTACCGCCACTGGATGGAGAACATCAAGGACTGGTGCATCTCGCGCCAGTTATGGTGGGGCCAGCGCATCCCGGCCTGGTACCTGCCCCAAGGCGGCTTCGTAGTGGCCCCGACGGCTGGGGAGGCGCTCGAAAAGGCGCGTGCGAAAACCGGCGACGCCTCGTTGCAGCCGTCCGACCTCAGACAGGACGACGACGTGCTGGACACGTGGTTCTCGTCGTGGCTGTGGCCGATTTCGGTCTTCGACGGCATCCGCAACCCCGGCAACAGGGAGATCAGCTACTACTACCCCACCAACGACCTGGTGACGGGCCCCGACATCATCTTCTTCTGGGTGGCGCGCATGATCATGGCGGGTTACGAATACCGCGGCGAAAAACCTTTCGGAAACGTCTATTTCACGGGCATCGTCCGCGACAAGATCGGCCGCAAGATGTCCAAGCAGCTGGGCAACTCGCCCGACCCGCTCGACCTGATCGCCAAATACGGCGCCGACGGTATGCGCATGGCGATGCTCATCTCCTCGTCGGCAGGCAACGACGTGATGTTCGACGAGGCGCTCTGCGAACAGGGACGCAACTTCGGCAACAAGATATGGAACGCCTACCGCCTGGTGAACGGCTGGTCGGCGGACGGCAATGCCGCACAGGACGAGAACAACCGTCTGGCGGTCGCATGGTTCCGCCAGACGCTCGGCGTCGCTTTGCGCCAGATCGCCGACGATTTCGGTTGCTACCGCATTTCGGAGGCGTTCAAGACGACCTACAAGCTCTTCTGGGACGATTTCAGCGGCCTGTACCTCGAGATGGTGAAACCCGCCTACGGGCAGCCGATCGACGCGCCGACGTTCGAAGCCACGCGCACGTTCTTCGACTCCCTGATGCGCGTGCTGCACCCCTTCATGCCCTTCGTGACGGAAGAGATCTGGCAAGACCTCGCCCCGCGCAAAGAAGGCGAGTCGATCACCGTCGCCCCGATGCCCCAGCCAGACGAAATCGACGGACAGTTGCTGGCGCGGTTCGAGCTGGCCAGGGAGGTGATCTCCTCGGTGCGTAACGTCCGCAACCAGAAGAACCTGCCGCAGAAGGAAGCGCTGACGCTCAAGGTGATCGCCGACGAAAACTACCCGGCCGAGTACGCCCCCGTGATGCGGAAAATGGCCAACCTGACGGCCATCGAGACGGTGACGGAGAAAGACCCGGCGGCCGCAGCGTTCATCGTCAAGACGACGCAGTACTTCGTGCCGATGGCGGGCAAAATCGACGCCGAAGCGGAACGACGCAAACTGACGGACGAACTGTCCTACCAGGAAGGGTTCCTCGCGAGCGTAATGAAAAAGCTCTCGAACGAGCGTTTCATGCAGTCGGCCCCCGAGAAGGTGGTGGCCAACGAACGCGCCAAGCAGGCCGACGCCGAGGCCAAGATCGCGGCCATCAAGGCGCAACTGGAAGCCCTTTCGTAAAAAGGACGGACATGCCTTGTCCCGAATTCCTGCGGGGTTCGGGACAGGTACTTTCCACCGCGGCCATGCCGCAGACGAACCATACCCGCACCGCAGGGCCGGGTTTAACGACAACACGATTTGCCGACAATCACCATATATACCGACGGCTCGGCGCTCGGGAACCCCGGGCCGGGAGGCTACGGCGCGGTACTCCTTTCGGGACAGCACCGCAAGGAGCTGTCGCAGGGATTCCGCCTGACGACCAACAACCGCATGGAGCTCATGGCTGTCTGCGTGGCACTCGAGGCGCTCAAGTTCGACGGGTCGGACGTCACCGTGTACTCCGATTCGAAATACGTCGTGGACGCCGTGACGAAAGGCTGGCTCTTCAGCTGGGTGAAAAAGCGGTTCGCCGGTAAGAAAAACCCCGACCTGTGGATGCGCTTCCTGCGCGTGTACCGGCATCACAACGTCCGCTTCGTCTGGGTCAAGGGGCATGCCGACACCGTGGAGAACAATCGCTGCGACCAACTGGCGGTCGCTGCCGCCAACGACAAGGCGCATTTACTGGAAGATACGGGTTACGAACCCTGAAAAGGGGCGGACAGCATGTCTGCCCCTTCGTTTTTTTCGGTTCTAAACTCCCCGGAACTTCGCACTTTTAAGCCGGGAATTCCGAATTTCACATTATTATTCCTATCTTTGTCACGATTATCACATAAACTGCAAATAATCCGCCCGTAATGTTTAAAATATACATGAGGCTTCTGGGTTTCGCCCGACCCATCCGCAAATACGCCATCCCCTATTTCTTCTACTCGCTCTTCTACGCACTGTTCAATTCGCTCACGTTCCTGCTGATCATGCCGATCCTCAAGACGATGTTCGATGCGGATTACACGTTCGTATACGTGGAGAAACTCCCCCCGCTGGCGTTCAACCAGGAATACCTGACGGCGCTGTTCAACTTCACCTATTCGCACCTGTTCAACGAATACAACCCCGAAAACGTCCTGCTGCTGCTGGCCATCGTCACCATCTTCGTGAGCCTGCTGAGCAACCTGTTCCGCTACATGGGCGCATGGACGGTCGAGAACATGCGCACGCGCACCCTGCAGCGCATGCGCAACGAGATGTTCTCCAAAGTCGTGGACATGAACGTGGGCTATTTCAGCGACCAGCGCAAGGGCGACATCATCTCGAAAATCACCTCGGACGTCGGCGTGGTGCAGTTCTGCATCACCAACACCTTGCAGGTGGCTTTCCGCGAACCGTTCCTCATCATCGGCTATACGGTCATGATGGTCGCCATCTCGTGGGAGCTGGCACTCTTCTCGGTGCTTATCCTGCCCGTCGTGGCACTGATCATCGGCAGCATCGTCAAGCGCCTGCGCCATCCCGCACGCACAAGCCAGCAGCGCATGGGCGAACTGGTCTCGACACTCGACGAATCGCTCTCGGGCATCAAGGTCATCAAGAGCTACAATGCCACGGGCTACGTCAAGCAGAAGTTCTACGACCTGAGCGAAGACCTGGCGCGGCTGACCCTTTCGATGGCCCGCCGCCAGCAGCTGGCTTCGCCGATGAGCGAATTCCTGGGCATCTCGGCCGTAGGCGTCATCCTGGTATTCGGAGGTTCGCTCGTATTCAAGGACGCGCTCAGCCCCGAAGGCTTCATCGCCTTCATCGCCATGTTCTCGCAGATAACGCGCCCGGTGCGCACGTTCATCGACCAGTTCTCCAACATCAACCAGGGTATCGCCGCCGGCGAACGCATCTTCTCGATCATCGACGCCCAGAGCGAAATCCAGGACAAGCCCGGGGCGATCGAACTCGACGGGCTGAAAGACAAGATCGAATTCCGGGACATCCACTTCTCGTACGACGGCAGCCGCGAGGTGATCGAAGGCATCTCGTTCGAGATCAAGCGCGGCGAGACCGTGGCCCTGGTAGGCCCTTCGGGCGGAGGCAAGTCGACCCTCAGCGAACTCATACCGCGTTTCTACGACGTGAAGGCGGGCGACATCCTGATCGACGGGGTCTCGGTGCGCGACTACACGCAGGACAGCCTGCGCGCCCACATGAGCGTCGTGGCACAGGACACCGTGCTTTTCAACGACACCATCGAAGGCAACATCGCCATGGGCAAGGCCGGGGCCACGCACGACGAGATCGTCGAGGCGGCCCGGATCGCCAATGCCGACTGCTTCATACAGGAAGCACCCGAAGGCTACCAGACCAACATCGGCGACCGGGGCGTCAAACTCTCGGGAGGCCAGCGCCAGCGGCTTTCGATCGCACGCGCCGTGCTGAAAAACCCCGAGATACTGATCCTCGACGAGGCCACCTCGGCCCTCGACACGGAGAGCGAAAAACTCGTGCAGGATGCCCTCAACAAGCTGCTCGTCGGCCGCACATCGGTGGTTATCGCCCACCGCCTGTCGACGATTCACAACGCCGACAAGATCATCGTCGTCGACCACGGCCGCGTGGCCGAGCAGGGCACCCACACCGAACTGCTCGCCAAGGGCGGCATCTACGCCAAGCTGATCGAATTGCAGTCGTTCGACTAAAAATGCCGGCATGTACCGATGAGAGGCGAGAAGGAGAAGATGCTGGCGGGCGAATGGTTCGACCCGCATGACGCGGAGCTGACGGCCGACCGCGACCGTGCCACGCGCCTGATGCATCGCCTCAACGTCGAATGCTGCGGCCACGGCGACGACTACCGCACCACACTCGGGGAATTGTGCCCCAACGTCCGCGGGTTCATCCGCGAACCTTTCCACTGCGACTACGGCTACAACATCCACATGGGCGAAGGTTCCTTCGTCAATTTCGACTGCGTTTTCCTCGACCTGGCACCGATACGCATCGGCTGCGGGACGCTCATAGGCCCCAAAGTGCAGCTGCTCACGGCGCACCATCCGTTCGACGCCGCGACACGCGGGACGGCCCTCGAAGCAGGCAAGCCCATCGTCATCGGCGACCACTGCTGGCTGGGCGGCGGAGTGATCGTATGCCCGGGCGTCACGATCGGCGACAGGGCGGTCGTCGGGGCCGGGTCGGTCGTCACACGAGATATCCCCGCGGATTCGGTCGCAGCAGGCAACCCTGCACGTATCATCCGCCCGCTCTAAATATCCCCAGACATCCCATTGCACCATGTTCACACCCGACACCCCTAATTTCCAATCCCTGATGCTCATGCTGGACGCCGCCCACATGGGTTGGTGGAAAGCGGATTTCCAGGCCGGCGAACTGCATGTCTCCGAATATATTGCCAAGCTGCTGGGGCTCGACGGCGACAAAGTCCGGATCGGGCAACTGACACACCTGGTTCGCGAAGACTACCGGATGCCGATCCACAACGAATTCATGGCGCTCAAGGTCGACAGCAAATTCGACAGGACGTTCCCGATCGAACTTCCCGAGGGCGAAGTCTGGCTCCACGCCCAGCTCGTCGGACGGCAGACCGACCCCGCAACGGGTACGCACCTTTTCGGCTACATGCAGCGCGTCCCCGTGCACGACCGGCGCGAAGCAGAAATCCTGACGCTCGAAAACAACTACCACACGGTCGTAAAGGAAAACAAGCATATGGACGTGCTGCTCGACCACCTGCCGATCGGATATTTCCGCATCCGGCTGCTTTACGACAGCGACGGACGCGCCATCGACTACCTTTTTCTCTCGGTCAACCGCGCGGCGCAGCAAATCGTGGGGATAGAACCGGACGCATATATAGGCAAGACGGCACGCGAGACCGGGCACCCCGTCGATGCCCATATCGACAAACTCGCGCACATCCGCCTCGGCAATTACAAGACCGACGAATGGTTCGCAAAAAAAACCAGGCGCCATTGCCGCAGTTTCCTGTACAATACGCCCAACGACGGAAGCGAGATTGTGATCCTGATCCTCGACATCACCGACGCCATAACGGCACACAAGGCACTGGACGAGCAGGAAAAACTGCTGCGCAACATCATCCAGAACGCCCCCGTCGGCATCGAGATCTACAACGACCGGGGACGGCTCATCGACATCAACACCTGCGACCTGGAGATGTTCGGGGTGAAAGATCCGGGCAAAATACGCGGGCTCAACCTGTTCGACAACCCTAATTTCCCGGAGGAGACGAAAATCCGCATCTAGCACGGCGAAAGTGCGGATTTCACCGCCCGTTACGAATTCGGAAAACTCGGCGGCTACTACGAAAGCACGCGCCCGGGGCATTTCGACTGGACGGGGCGCATACGCTGCCTGTACGACGACCGGGGCGAACTCACCCACTACCTGCTCATCAATATCGACAACACCGAGTTGCGGAAGATCCAGAACCGGGTTTCGGAGTTCGAAGCCCTGTTCCGCATCATCTCCGAATATGCCCAGGTAGGATATGCCAACTACAACCTCTACAACAAAGAGGGCTATGCGCAAAACGTATGGCTGCGCAACTACGGGGAGGCCGACTCGGCGCAGATCGTCGACGTGATCGGCAAATACCGCCACATCCACCCCGAAGACCGCAAGCCCCTGCTCGACCTGCTGACCCGCTTCTCCGCGGGTGAAGTGCAGTCGGCAACGGCCATCTGCCGCGTGCAGCACGACGACGGACGGAAAACATGGATCAAAACCCACCTCATCTGCCGGGACTACCGCCCCGGCGAACAGGTCATCGACATGCTGGGGATCAATTACGACATCACGGCACTCAAGCAGACCGAACAGGAGCTGATCGCCGCCAAGGAGCGCGCCGAAGAGTCCAACAAGCTCAAATCGGCCTTCCTGGCCAACATGAGCCACGAAATTCGCACGCCGCTCAACGCGATCGTAGGCTTTTCGGAACTGATGGCTACGGAGGCCGATCCCGACCAGCGCAAAGAATTCGCCGACCTGATCCTGGTAAATAACACCCTGTTGTTGCAAATCATCTCCGACGTACTCGACCTGGCCCGGATCGAATCGGGACGCATAGAGATCGTCCGTACGAAATTCGACGCCCGCGATTTATGCCGCGAGGTGGCCGAGACATTCCGCCTGCAAGTCGCCGAAGGGGTCGTCCTGCGGCTGGAAGACAGCCTGCCCCGGCTCCAGCTCGAGGATTACAAGCAGGGACTGCACCAGATACTCGGCAATTTCGTACGCAATGCCGTGAAATTCACGACAAAAGGTTCGATAACGATCGGGTTCTCGCAACGCCCCGGATGGGTACGGTTCTACGTCCGCGATACGGGCATCGGCATCCCCGAGGAGGAACGCGCCAAGATTTTCGACCGGTTCTACAAGGTCGACACCTTCACGCAGGGCACCGGGCTCGGGCTGCCGATCTGCAAGAACATCGCCGAACAGCTCGGCGGCCGTATCGGCGTCGATTCCGCCGTCGGCGCGGGGTCGTGCTTCTGGGTCGAAATCCCGGCCGGAAAATAGCCCGCTCCGGGCAGATGCCGCCACGGACGGAATAGGTGCAATTTTGCACGCTTTTCAAATCTTTTTTATATCTTTGCAAGTTGTCGGAAAAAGAGGAATCTTTCCGGCACTTCCGGCCATGCCGGCGTACGACCCCGAACGAAATAAAAAACACATATACCATGAAATTCAATGAGTATAAAGGCCTCGACCTGGCCCAGATAGCCGCCGACGTGCTCGGCGAATGGGACGCCCGCGACACATTCCACAAGAGCATCACCACGCGCGAGGGGCACCCCGCGTTCGTATTCTACGAAGGCCCCCCGTCGGCCAACGGGATGCCCGGCATCCACCATGTCATGGCCCGCACGATCAAGGACGTCTTTTGCCGCTACAAGACACAGCAAGGGTATCTCGTGCACCGCAAGGCGGGCTGGGACACGCACGGGCTTCCCGTGGAGCTGGGCGTCGAAAAGAAGCTCGGCATCACCAAGGAAGACATCGGCAGGAAGATTTCGATCGAGGAGTACAACCGCACCTGCCGCGAGGCCGTCATGGAGTTCACGGGGGCATGGGAAGACCTGACCCGCAAGATGGGGTACTGGGTCAACATGGACGATCCGTACATCACCTACGACAACAAATACATCGAGACCCTGTGGTGGCTGCTCAAACAGCTTTTCGACAAGGGGCTGCTCTATAAGGGCTATACGATCCAGCCCTACTCGCCGGCTGCGGGCACGGGGCTTTCGACGCACGAGCTGAACCAGCCGGGCTGCTACCGCGACGTGAAGGACACGACGTGCACGGCGCAGTTCAGGATCATCCGCGACGCGAAAAGCGAAAAGCTCTTCGGCGACGCCGAAGGGCCGCTCTATTTCCTGGCGTGGACGACCACGCCGTGGACCTTGCCTTCGAACACCGCGCTGGCCGTAGGCCCCGCGATCGAATACGTGAAGGTCAAATGCCGCAACCCCTATACCGACGAACCCCAGACGGTCATCCTCGCCAAGGACCTCGTCGCATCGTACTTCACCAAGAAGATTGAGGGAAGCTACCAGATCACGGGCGAAAGCTGGATGGGGCCCGAACTGGAGGGGATCCGTTACGAGCAGCTGATCCCCTGGGTAAAGCCGACGGGCGACGCGTTCCGCGTGATCGTGGGCGACTACGTGACCACATCGGACGGTACGGGCATCGTGCACATCGCACCGACGTTCGGCGCCGACGACGACCGTGTGGCCAAGGCCGCAGGCATCGCCCCGCTGTTCATGGTCGACAAAGCCGGCAAAAACCAGCCGATGGTCGACAAGCAGGGCAAGTTCTTCGTACTCGAAGACCTCGACCCGGAATTCGTAAAAAACAACATCGACGTCGAAAAATACAAGGAGTATGCGGGCCGCTACGTCAAGAACGCCTACGACCCGGAGATCGCCTGCGATGTCGAGACAACGCTCGACATCGACCTGGCCGTGATGCTGAAAGCCCAGAACAAGGCATTCAAGATCGAAAAGCATACCCCCTCCTACCCCCACTGCTGGCGTACGGACAAACCGGTGCTCTACTACCCGCTCGACTCGTGGTTCATCCGCACCACGGCGCTGCGCGAGCGGATGATCGAGCTGAACAAGACGATCCGATGGAAACCCGAATCGACCGGGACAGGCCGTTTCGGCAAATGGCTCGAAGGGCTGGTGGACTGGAACCTTTCGCGCTCGCGCTTCTGGGGCACACCGCTGCCGGTATGGGCTACGGAGGATTATTCGGAACTGAAGTGCATCGGTTCGATCAGGGAGCTGATGGATGAGATCGAAAAGTCGATCGCCGCGGGCTTCATGAAGGAGAACCCCTACAAGAATTTCAAGGTCGGCGACATGTCGAAGGAGAACTACTCGACCCGCAATATCGACCTGCACCGCCCCTATGTGGACAATATCGTACTCGTGTCGTCGAAAGGCGAGCCGATGAAGCGCGAAAGCGACCTGATCGACGTGTGGTTCGACTCGGGTGCCATGCCGTACGCGCAGCTGCACTATCCGTTCGAGAACGGCGGCGACTATTTCAAGTCGGTCTACCCGGCCGATTTCATCGCCGAGGGCGTCGACCAGACGCGCGGCTGGTTCTTCACGCTGCATGCCATCGCCTCGATGCTCTTCGACTCGGTAGCCTTTAAAAACATTATTTCGAACGGGCTGGTGCTGGACAAAAACGGCAACAAGATGTCGAAGCGCCTGGGCAACGGCGTCGACCCGTTCGAGGTTCTCGCAACCTACGGGGCCGACGCCACGCGCTGGTATATGATCTCCAACTCGCAGCCGTGGGACAACCTCAAATTCGACCGGGACGGCGTGGACGAAGTACGCCGCAAGTTCTTCGGGACGCTCTATAACACCTACTCGTTCTTCGCGCTCTACGCCAATGTGGACGGATTTACGGGCAAGGAGCCGGAAGTTCCCGTCGAAAAGCGCCCGGAGATCGACCGCTGGATCATTTCGTTGCTCAATACGCTCGTCAAGGAAGTAACCCGCTCGCTCGAGGATTACGACCCGACCCCGGCGGCACGCGCCATCCAGGAGTTCGTGGGAGAAAACCTCTCGAACTGGTACGTGCGCCTGAACCGCAAGCGTTTCTGGGGCGGCGGTATGAACGACGACAAACTGGCGGCCTACCAGACGCTCTACACCTGCCTGGAGACCGTTTCGATGCTCGCGGCACCGTTCGCACCTTTCATCACCGACCGTATCTTCCGCGACCTGAATGCCGTCAGCGGCCGCCACGCGGACGAGTCGGTACACCTCTCGACTTTTCCGAAGGCCGACGAAAAGCTGATCGACACCGACCTGGAAGAGATGATGTCCCTGGCACAGCGCGTATCGTCAATGGTGCTCGCCCTGCGCCGCAAAGTGTCGATCAAGGTGCGCCAGCCGCTCACCAAAATCCTCATCCCGGTGCTCGACCCGGCCATGGCACAGCATATCTCGGCCGTAAAGAACCTCATCATGAACGAGGTGAACGTCAAAGAGGTCGAACTGATCGAAGACACTACGGGCATCATCACCAAGCGCATCAAGCCCAACTTCAAGACGCTGGGCCCGCGCTACGGCAAATACATGAAGCAGATCGCCGCCATGACCGCGGAGTTCTCGCAGGAGCGTATCGCCCAGATCGAAGCCGCAGCCCAGACCGTACTCGACCTGGGGGCTGAAAAAATCACCGTAACCCCGGCCGATTTCGAGATCACCTCGGAGGACATGCCGGGATGGCTGGTGGCATCGGAAGGCAAACTTACCGTAGCGCTGGACATTACGCTGACGGAAGAGCTCCGGGCGGAAGGCGTGGCACGCGAGTTGATAAACCGCATCCAAAATATCCGTAAGGACTCGGGATTCGAGGTGACGGACAAGATCCGCGTCGAGATCGAACAGAAGGAGTTCGTGGCCGGCGCGATCGCCAAATATGCCGGATATATCGCATCGCAGACGCTCGCCGTCGAGGTGAAGGCGGCCGCACAGCCCGAGGGAGGCGTGGTCGTGGATTCGGATGTCGACGACGAGCCGATCCGGATCGCCGTAACACGCATCTGACGGGCGGACGAAGGCGGCAAAACCGCTTCGGGAACGGCAAATGCGTCTTGCTGAGAACGATATAAAGGGTGCGTCCGGACGATATCGTATATAACGATATAAAATTTGGTGTTTACGGAAAAATTGTTTAATTTTACATAAAACCAACAAGGAGAAGACGACTATGGCAGACGAAAGAACCAGATACAGCGACGCCGAACTCGAGGAGTTCAAGCAGCTCATCCTGAAAAAGCTTGAGAATGCGCGCGCGGACTATGAGCTGCTGCGCGCCACTATCACCCACACGGCCGATAACGACACGGAGGATACCTCCCCGACGTTCAAAGTCCTCGAAGAGGGCGCAGCGACCCTCTCGAAAGAGGAGAGCGGACGTCTGGCGGCACACCAGATGAAATTCATACGGAACCTGGAGATGGCCCTCGTGCGCATCGAAAATAAGACCTACGGCATCTGCAAGACGACCGGCAAGCTCATCCCCAAGGAGCGGCTGATGAAAGTGCCGCATGCTACCGAGTGCATCGAAGCCAAAGAGGGGCGCAGGTAAACCTGCAATCCGGATATGACAGAAAAAAGACGACTTTCGGGGTCGTCTTTTTTATTCGGGCCCGGCCGTCTGTCCCGGCTCATGCCCGCCGACAGGCAGCCGCTATATCAGCCGCAACGGCTGCTGGATCGACAGTCTTCACAACAGCCGCAATGACAGCTGCCTTAACAGGTGCATTGTCAGTCTCAACGGCAGGGCAGACCGGCACCCGGCACCTCCCGTTTTTTGCCAAGGGTAACTCCTGCGGGCCAGAAACTGTATTTTAGCAGGTTCAGGCGCACTTTTTCATCAAAAAATACGTTATCTTTGACGATATGTATCGCCGGATTTGCATACTCGTGCTGACCCTCCTCGCTGCGCAAAGCGTCTGTTTCGCCCGCACGGTCAATCCCGGCATGCGGGCGCCGGACAGGGTTTCCCCCGGCGGATTCTCCCCCGACAGCCTGAACACGCCGACCTCGGAGCGCAACCAGCGCCTTTACGACAGCATACAATCCAAAACCAACCGCCGCGCAGTTCCGCGCATGCTTTACAGGATGCTCTTCGTCAAACCCGTACTCGATACGACGATGAACGGGCGCGTATTGGACGAAAGCAGGCTGCTGGAACCTTACGCCGGGAAAACCGTAGGCGACATCACCATCGAGCGCATGATGCCGTTCGACTCATGCGGCAACTGGTTCGAGCGCGCAGGCAACAAAACCCACATGCTGACCCGCGAACGGGTTATCCGGCGCGACCTGCTGTTCAAGCCGGGCGACAAGTTCGATCCCCAGCTGGTCGTGCGCAACAAGCAGCTGCTGCGTTCGCGCCCCTACATCTCCGATACCGAGGTGATCGTCGTACCCGACTCGCTCGATTCGACGCGCGTGAACATGGTCATCCGCACGCGCGACAGCTGGACGATCAGCGTCGACGCTGGCATACACGGCGAGGGGCGCACCATGGTCGGGCTTTCGGACGCCAACATTTTCGGCACGGGCAACACCCTGAAATTCAAGACCAATTTCAGCCGCAGGGATTTCTCCTACGGCGGCAACATCGTGGAATACAAAATCCCCAACGTGCTGGGGACATTCTACACGGCCGACTTCTCGGCCGGCCGCGACTTCTACAACTCGGAACTGAACCTCGGGCTGCGCAAGGAGTTCATCCGGCCGACGGACTACGAGATCGGCCTCACGTACAGCGACATAAAATCGAAACGCTACATGGTCGACCTCGACACCTCGCTGCTCGTGAAAGTCCGCAACCTCGACGTATGGGGCGGCAAGTCGCACTACATCCGCTCCATCAAATCGAGCGTCTTCCTGACGGGCCGTTACAGCTATGCCCGGTTCAGCCGCCGCCCGCCCGTCACGGCCGACTACAACCCCGCGCTGCACGACCACGACGCCATGCTCTTCGGCGGGGGGCTCTACCGGGAAAAATTCTACACGGCGAACATGGTCTACGGATTCGGTACCCGCGAGTATCTGGCGACGGGTTACAAAGCCGAGCTGGTGAGCGGCTATTCGTGGGGCGAGTTCAACGACGAGATGTACCTCGGCATGTCCTACCAGACCGGCGGCTTCCGGGGGATGGGCTATATCATGGGCGGCTTCACGCTGGGAAGCTACATCGACCTCAAAAGCGGCATGTGGCGCCACAGTGCCGTCGACGTAGACCTGAAGTGGTTCTCGAACCTGTTTCTGTTCCGGCGCAGCCGCATCCGCCAGTTCCTGGCGTTCAACTACACGCAAGGCTGGAACCGGGGCGAAGGCAGCGACGAAATGATCCGCTTCACCCACGACAACGGGTTGCAGGCGCTCAAAGAGTACGTCACCGGAACCAACCGCATGATCCTCAACACGGAAACGGTGGTCTTCACCCCCTACCAGCCCCTCGGGTTCCGCATCGCGGTATTCGGGTTCGCAGACTTCGGACTGATCGGCTATTCGCCTAACATTTTCAAAAACGATTTTTTCACCTCGTTCGGAGTGGGTGTACGGCTCCGCAACGAGCGGCTCGTATTCAACACGGTGCAGATCCGCCTGGGAATCGCCTTCGGCAAACGCGGGTTGGTCGAGAGCGAATATTTCCGCCTGTCGAACGCCACGCGCGTCGAACAGTACCGCTACCGCCCCACCCGCCCTGAGATCGTAGGGTTCAAGTAAGCGCAACGCGCCGCAACAGGCCCGCAAGCGAAAGCCGCAGGCATGAAAAAACGGAGGCCACGGCCCCCGTTTTCGCCATTCCCCGCCCGGGGAGCGTCATTGCTCGACGATCTGTCCCGTCTCGTCGATCGTCAGCACCCGGTCGTATTGTTTGACCTTTGCTCTGAAATCGTGGAAATCTTCGGCCTCCTGATACTTGCAGGGAACGACTTCGTTCCCCTGCCGGTCGATATACCCGTACCCGAGCCCCTTGATGAAGACACGCGCCAGTCCGCAGCTGAACGGATAGGCCTCGTGGTACTTGAGCGGCACGACCAGCTGACCGTTCGTGGCGATATAGCCCCAGCGGGCATCGTAGAAATCTTCGGCATTGGTACCGAAGCGCATCACGGCGGCACGCATCTCGCTGAACTCGGCGGCATCGTCCCACTTGGCCGGTATCACTTCGCGTCCCTCGGTGTCGATATAGCCGCAACGGGGCTCCATACCCTGGAAATTCATGCCGTAGAGGTCGGTATTGAAAGGCGCCAGCCCGTCGTTGAACCTGCCGATGCGTTTATAGCGGAACGAGCTGACTTCACCGCCGTTGCGGTCGACAAGCCCGAAATTGACATTGTTGTAGCTCACCACGGCCACCCCGCCCGAGAAGGGCCGCGCCACGGAGAAACGGGGCGAAATAGCCACATTCCCCTTGACATCGACATACCCGTAATTGCCGAACTGCTCCAGCCTGAACGCCGCGAGCCCCTCGCCCGGGGTGTCGAGGTAGTAATAGCGGCACGGGATCGTCTCGTGCCCCAGCGTGTCGATAAGTCCCCACTGGCCGCCGTAGGGCTCGTCGCGCAGCACCATGCTGCCGCCGTAGTTCGTCCGGGCATAGCCATCCTTGAAATCGGAAATATAAGAGAAGAAACAAGGCAGCACCTCACGCCCGTCGGCACCGAGGAAGCCATGTTTGCCGTCGCTCGTCACGGGGATCAGCCCGTAGGCATTCGGCTCGCCGATCAGGTTATAGGCACAGGGGACTATCACCTCGCCGTCTTGGCGCAGGATGCCCCATTTACCGTCGCGCAGGACACGCATCCAGCCCCGTTCGTCGGGTTCGCCGATCTCGGAATAAAGGCAGGGGATGATGGTTTTCCCCGTTTTGTCGATACGTCCCCAGAGCTCGCCGGCCTGCACCCAGGCCATGCCGTCGTCGAACGCCCCGGCCACCGTAAATTGCGGAGCCACGACCGCCCGGCCTGCGGTATCTATATAGCCCCACAGCCCTTCGGGCTCCTGCACGGCGGCCAGTCCGTCGTCGAAACTCCGGGCATCGGCATAACGGCATTCGATGACCAGCCGTCCCGTCCCGTCGACATACCCCCAACGGCCGACCCCTTCGTTGATATCGAGCACCGCAGCACGGTTATCGTTCACGGATCCGACCTCGGCATATTTGGCCGTGCGCTGCTCGAATGTCCGGCCGCATGAAACGAACATTGCGACCGTAAGAAAAAATAGCAGGCGTTTCATAGCTTCTGTTTTGTATATTACATGCAAAGATAACTTTTTCCCTCCTAATTCTGCAAGTTTCACGCCCGTATCGCATGGCCGACGAAAAAACCCGGGCGGCAGAACCGTCCCGGGCACGAACTTTTTATATATACTTATGGCCTGATTATTTTTTCTTGGTCTTAATCTCGATGACACCGTTGCGGGCTTTCCTGCCGTATTTCTCGACCGCCGAGGCATCTTTGAGTATGGACATGTTCTCGATCCGGCCGGGATCCAGCCCCTCCAGTTTCTTGGTATCCTTATACACCTTGCCGTCGATCACGAGAAGAGGTTCCTTTCCCTTTTCAAACGGCGCCTTGCCCGATCCGCGGATCACGATCGTGCTGCTCTTCAGCGTACCGGCATCCTCTGTCTGCTCCATATGTTCGGCGACCTTGCGACGGATCTCGACGCCGGCTGCCGTCGACCCGGCCTCGGCAGCTTTCGCCAGGGCAGCCTGTACCCGGGGGTCGGCCAAATGCGCCTGCGCCTCCTGTATCTGCTTCTGCGCCTCTTTCCACTCGTCGCTGGCCATATACTTGCGCACGGCCTCCTCCTGCTCACGGACGGCTGCGAGTTGCGCGGCAGACAGCCTGCGTGCCGAAGAGAGTTCCTTCTGTGCCTTGTCGAGTTCGGCCTGAGCCTTTTTCCACTCCTCGCCCGACATATATTCGCGGGCAGCCTCCAGTCCGGCACGGGCAGCCTTCATCCCTTCCTCTGCGGCTTTGAACCCGGCTTCCGCGGCCTGGGTCGCCTGCCCCGGCGACAGTCCGTCAACCTGCACCGCGTCCGGTTGCGTCTTCATGACGGTCACGCCCCCGTCGTCAGTGACGGTCACCCGGCTCTGGCTGACGACAGTCTTCTTCCCGTCGCTGCCGGTAACGGACACGACACGTCCGCGGGTTTTCGTACCGGCGTCGATCCCGGCCTTACCTGCGGGCACCGTAGAACTGCCGACCACCCTGACATCCGACATCTTCCCGGAACCGCGCACCACGACCTTGACAGAGCCGTCCTCGGCGTCGACCGAATAATCCCGCGCACCGGCGGCGGCATCCTTCGTCGAAACGACCACTACGCCGTTCCTGCCTTTCTCACCGTACAGGGCTTCTGCCGAAGCATCCTTGAGTACCGTCACCGAAGCGATCCGGTCAGGCGACAGTGTATCTATCGACGCCACCTCGAGGCCGTCGACCACGAAAAGCGGCTTGCCGGATTTTCCGTCTGAAGAGTAAAAATTCGCCCCTTCGATGCGGATCGAAACATTTTCTTTTTTACCTTTGTCATCGGGAAAAACATAGGCGGTGCGGGCGAACGCCCCGAGGGCAAGCCCCGTCAACGGCAGCAGGAAAAGCACCCTGGCCCCTGCCCACCGCGACGATCTTTTACGTAACATCATGGTAATACGGTTTTTAAGTTTACTGTGATTAAAGCTGTTGGCGACTGAGTACCACCTCCCGCCGGCAGCTTTCCTTATTAATAACAACTGGTATTGCCGGGCGTCGACGCCGCTGTCCAGCACCGCCTCGTCGGCTTCGTATTCATGGATGGCGCGCAACTCACGGCGCAGGAGCCACATCGCAGGATTGAACCATTGCAGGCACCCCGCAAGGTCGGTCACCAACAAGTCGAACGAGTGGCGCAGCCTCAGGTGAGCCTTCTCATGCAGCACGATCGCCTCGCCGTTCTCGGCCAGATCCTTTTCCGACATCACGATATACCGGTACCAGCTGAACGGTACGACCGGCTGGTCGGTGCGTACGAGCACGGAACCGTCGCGCAATCGCTCCCTGTGCCCCCGGCGGATCATGTGCAATACGCCGCATACCGACCCGAGCGTCCATAACAACGCAGCGGCGGCTCCCGCAAGGAAAGCGGCCGTCGCCGCCTTATCCCACGGGAAAGGTTGGGATTCCGGCTCCGCGGACGGGGCGTAGCCCGCATCCTCCGTCACCGGGAGTTCCGGCATGGCCGGGAGTTCGCGATAGACCGTAATGACACACAGCGGCAACACGAACGACAACACCATCGCCGCCAGCACCACGATCCGGTTCAGGCGGTGGAAGGTCTCACGGCTCAGCAGCAATTTGAAGAAAAGGTAGAACACCGCCAGGCAGGCGCCGACCTTCAGGCTGTACAGCATCAGTGTGTACATGGCTAACGACGGTTTTGGGTTTCGATACGGTCGATCAGCTCGCGCAGTTCGTCGACCGAGATTTTTTCCTCCTCGACCAAGGCGGAAACGGCCCCGAGGTAGGAGTTCTCGAAATATTTGCGGATGACCCCGCCCAGCGTGCGGCGCGAAAATTCCTCCTCGGTCACCACCGGATAATACTGGTAGGTACTCCCGAAGGTATTGTGGGCGACATACCCCTTGGCTTCGAGGGCGCGCACCATGGTCGAAAGCGTATTGAAATGGGGCTTGGGTTCGGTGGCGAGCGCCACGAGCTCGCGTACGAAAAGCGGGCCGTGCTCCCAGAAGCAGCGCATCAGTTCCTCTTCCCTGCGTGTCAGTTTTTCCATCATACCGGTTTTGGTTTCTGTTATCCGCCCTGCTCCGATCGGCCGACAGGGCTTACGGGAACAAAGGTAACTAAAAAAATTTTATTTGCAACTATTTTAAATAGTTTTCTAACTATATTTTTTAGTTTTCGCAAAAAAAATAGCGGAAATACCGGAAGGAAAAGGAGCCGGGAAAGGGCAGGTAGAGCAGGGATAGGAAAGGTTGGAGAGGTTGGGGAAAGTTGGGAAAGTTGGGAAAGAAGATTTTACAGGCCGGCAGGCATGGAAGGGCCCGGCAAGCCCGGGGGGGGGAGACAAAAAAGCCCCGGCTATTTCAGCCGGGGCATATGGATACGGGTACCAACGGGGATTAATCCTCGTCGCGGTACATGTGCTCTACGTAAACAGCGTGCTGCATCGCCTCGCGCTTGGCGATCGAAGGCTTGGTGAAATACTGGCGGCGGCGGAGTTCCTTCAGGACGCCCGTGCGCTCGTATTTACGTTTGAACTTCTTCAGGGCGCGTTCGATGTTTTCGCCCTCTTTTACCGGCATGATAATCATAGTAGTATTCTTTTTTTTGTTTTTTTAATTTCGTCGTTTACTTAAATTCCTCCGGGGTTCGCATCACCTGATACCTCGCCCCATGTCGTGTCGTTGTCCGTATCGTCAGCCCCGCTTCGGGTAGTGAACCGCAGGTAAGGAGCCAGCCGTGCTGCCTCTTCGCGGGTCAATATGTTGTCTTCAACCAATTCCTCAGCGGTACTCCAACCTCCTTTCAACTGTCTTGTTTTAAGTAATTTCCGAAGTTTCTGCGGCGGAATATACGGATGCCGCCTAAGGACTTTCGGGGTTGCAAAGTTAATATCAATTTTCCGAATTTCACAACTATCGCAGCAAATTTGTTTCAAAATTTTCTCATAATTGCGTTCCGTGACTCCCGGAACCTCTGCGAGTTGCTCCAAACGGACAAATCCGCCGAGCCTCGCGCGGTAGTTCATGATCGACACCACCGTCCGCGCTCCGATCCCCACCACACCGCGCAGCGTCGCGGAATCGGCCGTATTGATCTCCACGGGTTCGTCGACCGGCGCAGCTCCGCGCTCGGGAAAGATAATATAGGGTTCGAGCGCCGCAGCCACCGAATCGCTCACGACATAGCAGGCGCGCAACTCCTCCATGTCGTAGATCCCGCTCAGGTCACGCCAGCGGATGAAAGCCTCGGCCTGCCGCTTGGACAACGCCCCGATGGCCCGCAGGTAACGCGCCCCCACGGTGTCGATGCGAAAGCGCGTGGGCGGCATGGGTTCGGGCACGACGCGTCCCGTACGATACTGCCGGGGCGCGATGGCATATTTGCGCCCGATACGGATATAGGGAGCCAGGCGGCGGTAGATCGAATCGCTGATGCCGTAGCAAAGCGTCACATCCTCCGGGATACGGAAGATCTTCCCCGCAGCGCGGTACTTCAGCAGGCTCACGGCTTCGTGCTTCGACAGGCCCAGCCGCCGAAGTCCGTCGTAGTCCACGGTATTGGGGTCGAACGGCCTCAGATCAACCGAATCGGCCCGCCCTTCCATCTCCATCCCGGCCACAAAAGCTGCTTGGGGATCGGCCTTGGGACTGTCTCTTATACACATCTCCGAGCCCACGAGACTCCTGAGCATCTCG
>ENA-OUOW01000685-OUOW01000685.1-human-gut-metagenome-genome-assembly--contig:-NODE-685-length-27858-cov-4.267309_pt1 | contig 27858 bp, 18 predicted proteins | sample MGYA00237938_ERZ548769 | MGnify/ENA primary metagenome ERZ548769 (study PRJEB26490, sample SAMN05356870) | human gut metagenome | biome: terrestrial biome; feature: human-associated habitat; material... | reverse complement strand
TAATATGGGAGGCACCAAAAAAGGAACACTACTTTCTTGGCTAACCGGTAATTTTAACAAAGATTATGATTTTGTCAAAGATTTAGACGCAGACACTAAAGCTTTACAGAAGTTTAGTGAAACTTTTAATAAAAAGGAAGAATCATTTAACGCCACCCTTAAAGACTCTTCTGTCATTCTTCAGGATTTTGTAAACCACACAGACAAGGCTAATATCTCCGTGCAGAACTTCTTTAGTTCCGTAACCGGCGCAGGCAAACTGACAAACGCTATCAAGGGTATTGGCCTGCAGATGTTGACAACTGCTGCTCAGACCGCGGCCATTTGGGCTATTACTGAAGGATTTAGATTAGTCGTAAACGCCATTAAGGATTATATCAACCGTGCTGAGATCGCCAAAGAAAAAATGGAGAATAGCAAAAAGGCGTACCAGGACACGACTGATGAGATTAAGTCTTTGAACGATGAGCTGGAGCAAAACAAGGAACGGATGGCTGAGATCAACGGTCAGGATGTTATTACCTATACTGACCAGCAGGAACTTGAGAAGCTGAAAACAGCAAACACTAGGCTTGAACGGCAAATTGAACTGAAGGAGCATTTGGCCGAGATAGAAGCCAGAGACGCTGCTAACGATACGGTTGAATCTTTCAAAGAAAATTACGGCCTTGACTACTTTGAGGAAGGCTTTGATTTTAACAAAAAAGGACCTAACTGGCTTACAAGTTACAAAGATGTTTTTGATAAGATCAGCCCGAACAGTTTTGCGGAAAAGGTTCTTGGACGCTCCAATGATATCCGTGAATATTCTGCTGCCATTGATTACCTGAATGAAAAGATCGACATATTTAACAAAAGAGCTGAAGAGGCTAAAACAGCGGATGAAGCACAGAACTGGCTCGATAAGGCAGAATTGTACAATACCCAGCTTGAAAAAATCAACCAGGGAATCCTTGACCAAGCCGATGATCTTGAAACTTATAAAGAAACACTTGACCTAGTTGGTTTTGACAATCTGACTTCAACACAGAAAAGAATCTATAACCAGATTGAGGATGCGCTGAAATATGATTACATGAAGGCTGACCCTGACGATTGGTTTGAGCAGAACTTTAACGACAGCAAGTATGCGGATGTTGTAAGCAAACTGAAAGATGCTCCTGAAAGTTCCGCCAAGGCGCTGAGTGCGCTACAAACACAGGCTGATGATTCAAAAAAATCTTTAGCAGATATGCTGGACGTGGCAGGCAATTTTCCTGATATTGCAAGTGGAGTTGACGACTATAGGCAGGCGCTAAAGGAGGCCAGCGATGCTGAAGAGGCCGTTACTGGAACCGCTGAAAAATACGGTAATGTAAGTAACAAAAACCGCCAGATCATCCAGTGGACAGCGGAAAACCTTAAGAATTATTCCGACTTTGTAAAAGAGCAAAAAGAACCCTTTGAGGAAGGAAGTTTTAGCACTGTTGTTGGTTCTTCTAACGCCTTTGATGTAGGTGACGATCATGAGCTTGAAATCGCTTACACGCCCATTTTGCAAACAGATGATGGCGCAAGACCATTGACAAGCAATGTATTGAATAACTACATCTATGACTTGATCCAGAAAGCTGGAGAAAATGGCCCATGGAAATCCGAAGATTTGTTAAAATTGGACGCACAGGGTCTTGATGAAGAGATTGATGGCCAGACTGTTCATATTAAAAACATGCTTGCCGCTGTTGAAGGACAGATACTGAACGGAGCAGAATTAACCGCGGCAGATGTTGCAGCCATTGCTGGTTCTACTGCTGAAGAGATTTCTAAAGATTGGGACGGTGCAACTTCTGAATATGCTGGAAAGAGCATGCACGATCTCCAGATTCCGCTTGCAAAAACAGCTGAAGCGGCTGAAATCTTTAACACCTTGAAGGATAAGGCTGACGAGGCCGGTGTTTCGCTTGAAACACTATTTGCTATGGCCGATAATGATGCCTTCAACGACCTATTCTCTGGCAACATTGACATTGAAGCATTGAAAGAATTCATCCAGCAGATGGAGGACGCCGGCTTTACCATTGAAGACGTTATCAACGAGCTTGAATCGCTGAACCAGACTGGCGTAGAAGCCCATAGCGTAACCATTGATGCAAGCAGCGCGGCGGAAAAAGTTACCACGACCATATCCGCCGTAACGGCTGCTTTGCAGGCGCAGACCACCGGTGTTGGGGTGACGGCCGAGAACTTTAAGGCGCTGACCGATGCGGACAAGGATTATGCAGACTGCCTGGAATATGTGAACGGCACAATGCAGGTCAACACAACGAAAGCCAAAGAGCTGACCGATAAGAAAATTGAGGAAGCAAAGGCTACAGTTCGAGTTGCAAGAAGCCAGGCCCAGCTGAAATATGCCCAGAACAAGCAGGAATTGAGCCGCCTGAACGATGAGCTGAAAAAGAACAACGACCTGAGCGACGAGCAGCAGGCTACGCTGAAAGAAGCCATCAGCAACCGTGAGCAGGAAAACAAGAAGCTGCGGGAACAGTGCCAGAACTATGAGCTGTTGTATAGCCAGCTGGTGCAGGTGAGTGGGGCTTATCAGGATTGGCTGAATGCCCAGAATGCTACAGAAGCTGGCACCATGTATGACGATGCCATTAAAGCTTATGATGCGATTAAGGACGCGCTGGAAAGCGGCAAGGTTGGCACGCAAAAGTACAAGGCGGCCGTTGAGTTTTTGGTGCCGGACAATGTTGATGAAACTGCCGTACAGCAATATGTTGACACACTGAAAAAGTACCTGACCGATGATTATAAGGGTGTTACCAACTTTTTGAATGATGCCGTTAAGGCCGGGTTGATGGAAGCGGATAGCAGCGGTTATGTAGCCATTGCGGGCGAAAAGACCATACAGGATTTTTGCGATGCAATGAAGCTGACGCCGGACATGGTGCGGGCTATTTTTGGCGAGCTGCAGGAATACGGCTTTGACTGGGAATGGGACGATGCGTTTTTTGGTGAGACGTTAGTTGACCTGGAGATGCAGGCGGACGAGCTGGAAGAAAAAATGGCCAGCGTCAAACCTGACTCTGACAGTTATGATAAATGGAACGAACAGCTCCAGGACGTTAATGCTAAGATTGAAAAAGCCAAAGAGGATATAAACAGCACTGATGTTGACGCGATGATTGATGCTTATAAAGAAGCAGATATGGCCTTTGGCAAAGCTATGGACGATTATAGCGAACTACCAGAAGGACAGGCCGAGGCGCTTCAAAATGCTGTCAAGAAAGCCGCGGACGATCTGAACCAGAATGGCCGAGTACAGCTGTGGATCGATGCTTCAGAAGCCGAAAAGACTGTTGACGACCTGACCCAAAGATTTAACAGCGGTGACTTTAGTGTTGCAACAGAGCTGGAAACTGCCCAGGACAAGCTGGCAGACCTGACCGCTAAGAAGGAAGAGCTGGGTGCGCCGACTGAGGTTGAGATCCAGGTATACGCCGATGGGCTGGAAAATGCCGGAAAGACCACTGAAGAAATTACCCAGACACTGAAAGATGCTAAGATCCTGAACGTTGAGACGGATGACGGCCAAGATAAGTTGGATACGGCGCTGGATACAGCCAACGATCTTGTTGATATTTTGATGACTCCATACACTTTAACGGTTCATAATGCGGAAGCACTGGAAAGTTTGGGAAAAGTTAAGGACCTGATGGACCAGATAACCCAGACGACCATTACAGCGCCGGTGCCGAGCGTTGCAAAGAGCTATGCCGAACAAAATGCAACCGGAACGACCGGCATTGGAAACGCCCATGCAAGTGGCACCCGCAACGGACTGCCCCAGGGTGAACGAGCACTGGTTGGTGAGCTTGGCTATGAAGTAGTGGTAAACCCGCACAGCGGCAAGTGGTATACGGTTGGCGAGCATGGTGCTGAGTTTGTAAACCTGCCCAAAGACGCGATTGTGTTTGACCACCAAAAGAGCGAAGAGCTGCTGAAAAATGGTTTTGTTGGCGCACGCGGTATGGCCATGGCGGAAGGTAATGCTTATCCTGGTGGTAAAGAAACTGTGCGCGGCGGCGGACAGTTTCCGACCGATAATCCGGCTACCAGTACAACGTTCCAGAAAAATGCAAAAGCGGCTGCTGCTACTGCGACGGCGACTGAGGTGGCACAGAAAAACCTTGAACGGATTGAAGCGGAAGCGGATGCTGTAAAAGAGGCGTATGAGGCCCAGAAAAAGGCGCTGGAAAAGCAGAAGAAAGAGCTGGAGAGCATTAAGGACAGCCTGGAAAGCGAGCAAAAGACACTTGACGGGATTGTTAAAACCATAACAGCTAGGATTGACAAAGAGATTGACCGACTGGAACATCAGTGGGACGACCTGAAAGAGCAGCTGGAAGACGAAAAGAACAACCTTGATGCCGCTATGAACGGCGCTACCTACCTGATTGAAAAGCGGACGAAAGCTTTGCAGAAGGAGCAGGAGGCGCTGGACGACAGCTACCAGCCGCGGATTGATGCTTTGCAGGATGAGCTGGATAAGCTGAACGAAACCAACGATGCCCAGGAAAAGGCGATTGAGCTGGCCCGTAAGAAAGCGGCCATGGACGCCGCCAAGGCAAACCGCAGTGTGCGTGTGTATCGTGAAGGCAAAGGCTTTGTTTGGGAGGCTGACGAGAGCGAGGTTAAAAGCACCGAAGAGGATTACAACGATGCTTTGCGCCAGAAAGAGCATGAGGATGCCCAGAAGGCCCTGGAGGACCAGAAAGCCGCGCTTGAAAAAGAGCTGGAAGACAAGAAGCAGGAACTGCAAGACAAGATTGACGCTTATGATGAATACAAAGATAAGCTGAGTGAAGGCCAGAACGAATACACCAACAGTAAGAACGTTGCGATTTTGCGGCAGCTGTACGGCGCTAATGCAGACCAGATGATTTTGAACATGGATCAGGCTATGATTGATAAGATCACAACTGATTACATGAACAACATGAGCAACACCGACCATGTGGAAAACCAGATTAAGGAAAATCAGAAACTGATTGACCAGCTGGAAGACTACAAGAGCAAATGGGAAGAGGTTGCAGATGCTTACGAGACGGAGCAGAACCGGATTAACACGGTGGCACGGCTTGGGGCGGACTGGGAAGAGAAGATCCTGGGACAGCGGACGGATGTACTTGATGACTTTAAGAACCATTACATTGATATTTTGCGGCAGATTGAGGAAAAGACTGCTGAGATCAATGATTTGAGTTTGAAAATTGAGGTTGTTGAGGAAGAGTACCAGGTTAAGAGCGATGAGCTGGACAAGGAAAAGAAGGCCGCCAAGGCCGAGGTAAAAGCGACAAAATCCAGCAGTACATCCAGCCACGCAACCGGCATTATGAACGTTGCAGCCTTTGAACGTGCGCGTGTTGATGAGGCGGGGCCTGAGATTGTTGTGCGGCAGCCGGAAGCCGGGCGCTATACCAGCCTGGAGGTTGGGGACGGCGTTGTGCCGGGGAATTTGACCCGCCGGTTGTTCAGTGCAGCAATTAACCCGGAAGCTTTTGTGGAAAGTGCCATTTTGAAGCGGATGGGGAATGTGAATGCTGAGTTGGCCAGTGCTGGCAGCAGCGGCGTACACATTGGCGACATTAACATTGTGATGAACGGTGTGAATGACGTTGAGAATTTTGGCCGCATTTTGCACCAAAACATTGGCTCCATTATGGCGCAGGAGTTCAGCAAGCGGTAATTGCAAGCAGATAGGATTTAACAGAGGGAAACCAACCGAGAGGAATCAGCGGTTAGGTCCCTTATACAATAAGGTAGAAAGTTGAAAACCAGTAAGATTGCGAGGTTGAATTTGAATGCAGACTGTGGTATCATGTGAAAAACCGGTGTTTGAGGATAAGGCTTTGCAAAAAGACTGGGAATGGTATAAAGCTAATTTTGCAGAGCTAAAAAAGAGATATAATTGCTGGGTTACAATTAAAAATCAGGCCATTGTTTGCACGGGTGACACTTGGTTAGATTGTGCAGTGGCAGCAATGCCGATACTTGGCGACGAAAATTGTTTAACTCAACCGTGTTTTGGAAATTATCCTTATTATCGGCAACGAAAATGCTTTTTTTAAGGATGTGTAGTTATGCCGCCGTTTACCGCAATAAAAGAGTTGGAGCAAAATAGTATTGTTCTGAATGTAGAAGTTTTGGCTAATGGCAAAACATATCCTGTAAGAGCGGTTGTTGACACTGGGGCGACATATACCAGTATTTCTAAACGGTTGGCAGAAAAGGCAGAGCTAAAACCTGTATTACTTAGTGATGCGAACACTGCCGCTGGTAGGCAGGAAGGTGTAAAAGTATACCGTGCTGGGCTTATTATTGAGCACCGGATGAAAGCTGCTGAACGCTTTATGCCTGAATTTATTACCGGTAGTAACGATGAAGATATTTTAATCGGAATGGATATTTTAGGGAAGGGTGAATTCGCGTTTACCCATTACAATGACAAATATGTGTTTACTTTTCGGTATCCGCCTACGAGTGAGCCGATAGACTTTAGAGATAGTCATGAAAATGAAAAAGTTGAATAAGTGACGATACACCGGGGAGCAATTACTTCTCGGTGCTTTTTATTGTTTGAAAATCTGCTTGGAGTTGGGGTATGCGGTGTGGTATAATGATTGCATATTAAGGAGGCTCTGAATAATGTGCTATTTAGTAGCGAAAGATAGATATGCTCATGGTTGTGTTGCTTTGAAAACAACTCACGGCAAGCACCTTGTTGAAATGAAAAGAGCCTTAAATGCTGCGGTTGGTGATAAAGGCGTACAGTTGGTGACGATTAGCAGACCAACGGCATATGGAGAGTATGCACCGTACCGATTTGCCAAAACAGAACAAGAATTTAGCGCTCTTGTACGCGCAATGCGATAATTTTATAAATCAATCTAAGCTGGGTGATAGATTATTGTTACCCAGTTTTTTGTATGGTATAATGACCCTATTATAATAAGGTAGGAAGTGTTATACCTATGGCAAAGACCGAGGACCAAAACAAACCCAGTACGGAGTTTACATTTAACCCAGAAGCTAAGAGTAATAAAAACAGTACCTCTTGGAAGAAAACCGAGAGTAAGAAGGAAAGTAAGTAATGGAGATAACGCAATACTTAAACGAGCTAGTTGCTATGATACCTGCGATTTTGCAGTATGTAGTGCCTGGCTTGTTAATGTTATGGCTTTACAACCGACTGCTTGACAAGAAATTACCGGAGCACTATCTGGTTTATTCTGTGGTAATCAGTTTCTTGTTAATGCAGGTAGTTCCGACTAAAAAATTGCAGTACATTGCAGCCTGTAGTATCGGCATTGTTTTTTCTATACTGCGCAGAAGTGTGAAAGTTAAACAGGTACTACACAAGCTATTCAAATGGTCCCCAAGCGATAGCGTGTGGGAAGATGTTATTGACTATAAACGTGGAACCAATATGGTAGTCTATACAGACTGCGAGAACGATTTTAGTGGTTCTTATGTTGGAATAGATGATAAAAAGAACGTATTACTTTTATCTGGATATGATGTTTTAGATAAAGAGGGTAATGTCCTTACAACAATGGATGACCGAATTGTTATGATTCCCAGAGTAAAAATTAAATACGTTGAGCTGTGCTATGATGAAAAATCGGATGTAAAGAAATATTGGTTTAAGCGATAATTACGATGACAATATACCGGGTGGCCCATGTGGCTGCCCGGCTTTTTTATTTTGGAGGAAAAGCTATGGCGAAGAACACATTGGATGATGCCATTGCGGGGCTGAAAGACCTGGCGAAAGAGGTGAAACGTTACTGCGAGAGACTGATTAGCAATGCCAAGTTTGACCGTACAGCTGTTGGCACAATTGTGAAGGTGCTGGATGACCACAGCGGCTATGTGGTGGCGGCTTTTGGCAAGGAATACACCATTGCGAGTAATGCGCTGTTCCAGGTGAACGATGCTGTGGCTGTGATTGCCCCGCAGAATGACTTTAAGCGGCTGTACATTAAGCCGTATGAAATTGACCGGAACTTACTGAAGCAGGACAAGGTTGAGGAAGACCTGAAAGATTATGTAAGTAAGGTTGACAAGCTGCAGGAACAGGTGGACGGCAAGGTTGAACAGTATTTTTATAACTATAACCCGACGCTTGAGAACTGGCCTGCTATGAGCTGGAAAGACGATGCCGCAAAAAAAGCACACAATGGTGACCTGTTTTATAATACAGACAGCAAGAAGGGCTGGCAGTGGACATATGACGAGGAAACCAAAACCGGCAGCTGGGTAGAAGTGACAGATAAGGAAACGCTGGATGCGCTGGAAGCTGCAAGCAAGGCACAAGACACCGGAGATGGTAAGCGCCAGGTATTTACGGCTGATGCCAGCAAGGGGGAACACCCAGAGCCGCCGTATGACACAGGCGATTTGTGGTTTAATGGAGAAGACATTCTGGTTTGTACGGTAGCACGCACGGCCAGTGACAAATATAATGCCAGTGACTGGGTAAAAAAAGATAGTTACGCCAGCAAAGATGACATGAAAAATTATGTAGATGGTGTAACGAAAGATATGCAGGACCAGATTGACAGCAAGGCCGAGCAGTATTTTTACGCCTATGACCCCACGCTGGATAACGAACCGGCCAAGAGCTGGACGACAGACGAAGAAAAAGAAAAGCATGTGGACGACCTGTTTTATAACACAGAGACAGGCAAAGCATACCGGTTTATGAAAGGTGACGATGGCAGCTACAAGTGGGAGCTGGTGCAGGACAAGGATGTAACCAATGCACTTGATGCGGCCAGCAAGGCACAGGATACGGCGGATGGTAAGCGGCGTGTGTTTACGGCAGATGCCAGCAAGGACGAACACCCCGACCCGCCGTATGACGAAGGTGATTTGTGGTATACGGGGGCAGAAGTGCTTGTTTGTGAAAAACCCAAAAAGGAAGGCGAGGCATATGACGCCGGAGACTGGGGCAAGAAAGACAATTACACGAACAAGGACGAAGTGATTGATGCGGTTGATAAGAAGCTGACGCAGGAGGACATCTTTAACCGGTTGACCAATAATGGAGCAAGCCAGGGCATGTTTATTGAAGATGGGAATGTGTACTTTAATGCTTCATATATTAAGTCTGGTGAGATTAACTCTGATTTGATCAAGACGGGCAAGATTAGCTCAAAGGATGGCGGTGTTTACTTTGACCTAGATAATTCTGTAATTCATACAACAGATGGACAGTATGTTACAACACTTGATAAAAATTCTATTATTGTTAAATCGAGCGACAATATACTTGCGCAGCTTCATGGACAAGACACGAGCTACGGAACAGAAAACCCAACTACAGTATCTGATGCTCTGCTACATCTTGCCTGTTACGCTAAAGCACAAGATAGTGATACGACTTCTTTTGGGGGAAGTTCAAATTTGAGTGCTCAGGGGATTGAATTTATTACTCCACAAACTGATGGAACTCAACAGCGTTCGTATTTTTGTAGCACATACTTAGAAACAAACGAAATTCGGTTCCGCGCTGTTAAAGGAAGATTGAAAGCTCAAATGAACGGCTCTGACGAGATGCTTATTTCTGATTTTGCAACAACACAGTTGCGCGGAAACGCACAGTTGTACAAAACCGGTAACAGCGTTCCTGCTTTTTACATCTATGACGGCACCACCAACTGGGGCGGCCAAACTTTAGGCTGGGACGGCAGCAAAGAAGTAACCACTCTTGACGCAAACACCCAGGCTGTACCGTTTGTATACGGAATTGAGTTGGTAAAAAATGCGCAGGGGTATGTGACAGACGTGAAGCTGAAACAGCATGGACTGCGGTTTATTAGTGGCATTTTGGTTTAATTTTGATGAGGAGCTTTTATGATGGAAAATTTTAATTTGAAATGCGAACAGTTGAAGACTTACATTTGTGACGGTGTGAACCAGGTTGGGCTGCCGCCGTATGCAGTGGAGTTGATTTTGGAGAGTTTGCTGCGTGATGTGCAGAATATCCGCAAAAGCGCGATACAGGAAGAGATGGAAGCGGCTAAGAAGGCTGCGGCAGAAAAGGCCGAGAAAACACCGGTTGATGCAGCAGAGGATAAGCAGGAAGAAAACGTAAAATAAATATAACCTAATAGCATCATTGAAAGATGAGAATAACCGCCTGACCTTAATTGGTTGGGCGGCTTTTGTTATTTAGAGAGGGAGGGGAGTGGCGGGAGGATGAGCAAACCAGCATTATATACCGTATCAGCATTTGATGCGACAAAAGATTATACATTCCGGTTCCGATACATTGGTGTGATTACCAAGGTTGAGGCGCAAATTTGGGCCAATGCCATGAGTGCAGAGGAACTGGGAAGCCCAACTTACCAGAGCGGTGAGGTGAGTACCCAGAGATCCGAGTTTACTTTGAAGGCCAGCAGCATTACAAACAGCAGCGCGGCGTTTGGCATTAAGGTACGGGTGTGCGGCCAGGACAGTGTGTGGAGCGAATGGAGCGACATTCTGCTGTTTTATTGTGTGGAGACACCGGTGTTTAAGTTCAAAGAGATCAGCACCAAGGACAAAACCAACATTGAATACAGTGCTTTTGAGTTTACAGTGCAATACGAGAGCACCCAGGGCGAAGAGCTGAACGAATATACGATTGAACTGTATGATGCCAGCAAGAGCCTGGTGAAGAGCAGTGAGACGCTGCGGGTGCCGGACAAGGCGTATATTATCAGCAACCTGCGCAATGACACGACTTATTACGCCAGAGCACAGGGAATAACCCAGCACGGCATGAAGCTGGACACTGGATTTTGTGAGCTGCTGATTGGCTATGTGGGCGGTGACGGCTATGCGGCTGTGGCGCTGGAAAACCATTATGAAGAGGGCTGCATTTGGGTGAAATCTTATGTTGTGACGATTGAGGGCAAGGACCGCAACGACAACAAGGATGACTACCACTATGTGAGCGGATCGGCCGGGGACCAGGCAGTAGACCTGACGGTGAACGACACCGACCCGGTTAAGGCCGACATGACGTTCAAAGACGGATTTAAGGTACAGGGCAGCCATGTGGAAGAAGGAAGCGTGGTGGACAGCAGCTATGCCCTGGGGCTGAATATGAGAAGCGACCGCTGGAACAAGCTGCTGATTGGGCTGTGGAACAAACGGAGCAACGGGATCAGTATGCCGACAATGGACGAAGATCCGTATGCTTTGAAGCTGTTTTTGTGCCGCCGCGACATTGCGGACGATTACAGCAGCAATGCCTACAACTACCAGACGAACGAAAAGAAAACATGTTATTACCTGGAGCTGACCTGCGGCGGATACTGTTTGCAGAGCAATGTAAAAACCAGTGCGCCGACTGGATGGTTTAAGGTGTATTTGAAAAACCAGGGCGGCCTGTTTGAGCTGCACTGGGAGTAAAGGAGGGGTGTGGAATGATTGTGGGAGCCGATATTTTAATGGGGCAGAATGCGATTTTGCCATACCCGCCTTATAATGAGGCGCTGAATGTGCTGAAGCTGCAGAACGGTGTTTATGACGACCTGCTGTTAAGCCGCGATGCCGACAAGGATTACGGCAAGTACAATCTGGACAATGGATGGCAGGCACAGACGGCCATTTATGCGGCTTTTAACGGTGATACCCTGGGCGGCAACCTGCGCTACCGAGCGGAACAGATCAGCGAGATGCGACTGAAACGACGCCGGGTTGGAACTTACAACTGGATCACCCTGGCGACAAAGCACCGGCCAACTCCGGTGAACGATGAAACCCTGAAGGAATGGGAAAAAGAACTGAACAACTGGGTACACATTGACTGGTATGCAGATGGACGCAACACCGAGTACGAGTATGCGTTTGTGCCGATTATTGACGATGCTGAGCAGGATATGTTTACGAACAAGATTTTGAGCAGCTTTGACGGCGCGGTACTGACGGACGGCGACATTAGTTACCACCTGTTATTTGACGCCAGCGTGACCAGCACGACCAGAACCCAGCCAAACAGTGTGGTGGAAACCATGAGCAGCCGTTACCCGTATGTGATTTACGGCAGCGACCTGAACTACGAGCAGGGCAATTTTACGGCCACTGTGCTGAAATACAGTTTTGACACGGATGATTATGACGGGGATGGCGGTGCCCGGTACCGCAAGCAGTTTGTGGACTGGTGTACCAACAAGAAGCCGAAGATCTTGAAGCTGTTTGACGGACGCAGCTGGATGGCGAACATTATTAACCAGCCGAGCATCAGTTACAGCGACCATTATGACAAGGTTGCCGTGGCGTTTGATTTTGTGGAGATTGGCAGCTTGGAAAGCAGCACCGATTTGTACCGCAACGGGTTTATTGCAGAAGATATTGAAGGGAGTTGATGCGCGATGTATGTGCCAAGCACAGAAGACATACGAACCTTATACTCCCATAACATTGAGCTGTACACCCGCATTGACCTGCTGAACGACCGGATGAAGACGATTGACAGTTTGCAGGGCATTACGACCGAGGGAAGAATTTCCGTAGATGCAGATGCGGACATCCGGCGAACGTACACTTCGACCATTGTGCTGGACGAAAAACATGCGATCAGCCAGTACAGCGAGAGCGAGTGGATGAACAAGTACGTTTGGATTTACATTGGTGTGAAAACCCCGATGCTGGACGATATTATCTGGTATAGCCAGGGGGTATATGTATTCAGCCAGAACGGATACAATTATGACACGCAGACCCGGAGCTTGACTATTAACTGTATGGACCTGACAGCAATGCTGAATGACACGTTGGCCGGACAGCTGACAGGTATTAAAACCGTGTTTAAGGCCGGGGGCGGAATCCGCAGAGCAATGGTGGAGCTATTACAGGAAGTGGGGATCAACAAAGTATTTGTAGAATATTGGAACCGAACGATCCCTTATGACCAGGAGTTTGATGCGGCGACCAGTGTGTGGACAATTTTGACACAGTTGCGGGATTTGTATTACCCGTTTGAAATATTTTTTGAGGATGATGTGTTCAAATGCCAGCAGATCCCAAGTTGTGAGGATGACCCGCTGGTGCTGAATGCCGATGTGTTCAATGATTTGATCATCAGCGAAGACGCAACAGTAGATTACAGCGAGGTGCGAAACTGCGTAGAGGTGTTTGGCGCTGCGGCAAGCCCGGACGTGAGCTGCACAGACTTGGTGGTGGACACGACAAAGAAAACCATGACATTAAACGTGATTGGGTTGGCATTGAGCGGTAAGAAGCTGATTTTGTTTACGCCGCCGGACAATGTGGCCGACCTGTACAATGCCGACAAAGGGTACCAGATGAAGATCAGCGCCAAAGCAACAGAGAGCAGCGATGCGGTTGTGACCGATGTTTTGAGCCTGTATACCATCAGCACAGATGAAGCCGGCAACAACAAAAAGGCCAAGCAGGACTGCATGAAACCAAAAGTACAATATGTGGTGCGCTACGATGCCGATTATTCCCCGAATGAGAATGGCGGCAAAGGGCGCTTTTATTTTTATGGGCAGGTACAGCCGCACGCCATGGTGATGTTGAAAGATACAAAACCGAGCGCGGAAGAGCTGGACAAGCTAAAAGAAACCGAGAACTGCCAGAATTTGGAGGTTGTGAGTACCGCCAACCCGAATATTGAAGGGTATGAGGAGGACGACCAGTTTTTGAACAGCCCGTTCAGTATTGAACGAATTGGACGACGCAATGTGGTTTTGAGCGGCGGTGAATACGACAATTACACCACAGATGACGGCATTTTGGATGTGGCCGAATACGAGCTATGGAAGCGGGCGCGATTGACCGACAGCATTACGGTGAAGATGCTGCTGGTGCCGTGGTTGGATGTGAACACCAAGGTTGAATACTGCCCGCGTTACATGGGCGGCAAGACAGCCGTGCAATTTATTATTAAAAAGATTGATAAGAGCTTGGGGCAGGGAACGATGGATGTGACGCTGATGAGGTTTTACCCGTATTACCCGTACCCTGTAAAAGATGAGACCGGAGAGTGATAAGCAATGGCAGATACCTATACAAAGTTCCCGGAAGGTATTGATACGTTTGAAGACAATGCCGACCTGGACAGCAGCCATGCCGCAGCGGCAGCCCAGTACACCAAGTACCTGGCAGACGGTAAGTATACCGAGGCCAGCAATTACCTGAACCAGAACAGCGGCCTGCGCAAATACATTATTAAGGCGGCGGACATTAACCATGTGAAACATGCGATTACTGCACTGGAACAACATTACGCCGGGGCTGTGAATTACATCATTGACGGCAAGTTTGACACGGATATGATGATCCACGAATACAGCTACAGTTACAGCGGCGGTACCCACACCCTGACCTGCAAGAGCGGTAGCGCCTACAGCAATGCGGCAAACGGCAAGGCATATTTTACCACAGCGTTCAATGACGGGCACAGGTTGGTGATCAATGGCAAAGACATGACCAGCAACGCCTATTGCGGTACAGAGAAGCTGGGCGACGGTGCGATTGGTGCCGGGCAGTGGGTGATTTTTCAGTACGATACAAGGAGAAACATTGTAAATTTTACTAACGGCAGCGGCATTGGGGCATCCAAGCTGGCTGCCACAACTGCTTTGCCGGACCAGGTGCTGGCCGGACAGACATTTTACAGCAAAAACAAAACCCTGAAAACCGGAACAATGCAGAATTACGGTAATGTAACGGCAGAATTGGCCAACGGTGAAAGCTACCAGATCAAAGCCGGTTATTACAGTGGCGGTGCGATCAGCGCAAGCGGACTTGGCAGCAATACGCCGGGTACTGCGGATGAAAAATCTATCCTGGAAGGGAAAACTGCCTGGGTAGACGGCAAACTGATTAAAGGTTCTATTAAGACTTATTCCGCCACGACCCAGCTGCAAGGCGGCGAGCGCGAGAGCACCAAGATGACCGTGCAGAAAAAGGACGGTGTGACCCGGCTGTGTGTAGCCACAGATAACCAGAAAACCAACGATATTTACAGTGGCTGCTATTACGATAACGTGATGTGGCTGTGGGGAACCGCAAGCACGGCGGCCAAAGCCCTGTTGGAGGATGATACCACCAATGCGGCAACCGCCAATGATGTGGCCAGCGACAAGAAGTTTATTGATAAGAATGGCAACTGTACGCAGGGTACCCTGACCAGGCGCAGCTATGGCTTTGCCCATGACATGGGTTTTGGAACCGACAGCGAGTATTTTGCGCTGCGTAATATTGACGAGGGTGCATACAAAAGTGACGGTAATTTTTGGGCACCGGAAGTGCGCGTGAACCTGGCCGATTTCCGCAAAGGGATTGGCTGTACAGAAGATAAGATTGTGAACGGCGAAAGCATTGCCGACCTGACTGGTAAAGCTGGAGGCCGAATTGCAACGATTGATAAGGATACAACCAATGGCGACCATTACAGCAACGTGGTGACGACTGGCGGTTGCCAGCACGCATGGGTTGTGGTCAGTGTGAGTAAGACCGGAACAGAAAACAGACTTAACCGAGTGTGGGTGCAGGCCAGCAACGACGGCAGCAACTGGACGGACGTGTGGGACAGCGGAAGCGGACTGCAGGCTGTATACAAGCAGCAGGCTTTGAACACATCCACAGTGTACACCCAATGGCGCGTGAAGCTGAACAGCGATGGCGATAAGTGCCACGCCCATATTGTATTGTTTGTTTGATTGAAAAATAGGAGGGGGAGGAGGAAAATATGGCGTTAAGTTTTGAAGAATCGAAACGGATGGCGGCTGAGATGGCAGCCAAAGCAGAGCCTGCGGCATTGCAGGCTGAGGCTGCCCCCATGGCCGCGGTGGTTGATATGCCGGAGGCGCAGGCCAATGATGACGGCGGCTACACCCGCAGTGAAAAATACCTGTGGTACAGCCAATATAACGACGATGCGTTTTCGACCATTGACGAGATGAAAAATGTTGTGATGGACGAGAGCCAGATCAACATTACCCAGGAAACCAACAGCCAGGTGATCCCGTTTAAGATGCCGCGGCGATATGACGGCATTGATTTGATGCAGATGATGCTGCAGGTACATTACCTGAATGTGGACGGGCAGGAAGCATATGCCACGCCGATCAATGTTACCTACAACGAGGATACGATCCGGTTCTATTGGCTGGTTACAAATAGTGTGACAAGCAAGAAGGGGACAGTGCGCTTTGAGATCACTGCAACCGGTGTAAATGAACGCAGCGAGACCTATATGTGGCGCACACGACCAGACGGCGAATTGAATATCTTGGAGGCTTTGAGTGGCACCAAGATGGTGGAACCGGACAACGATTGGTACACAAGCTTTGTTGCCCTGATGGACGAGAAGGTTGGCCAGGCTTCCAGTTATGCCAGTGCCGCACAGGCCAGCGCCCAGGATGCAGCCAACGCTGCGGCGGGTGTGGATAATAAGATCCAGAATGCGGCAGCAGGAATTAAACAGGAGCTGCAGAGTGACCTTGACACCAACTACACCAAGAAAACTGAGCTGACCACGGAGCTTGCCAAGTATTATAACAAGGAAGAAGTGGACGGCTTTGTTACACTGTTGGAAGGCAAGATTTCTGGGATCGACGGATTGGCGGCTTTTAACTGTGCGTATGATGCGGGCACCCGTGCTTTAACATTTTATAACGGCGATGCAGTGATTAAGACCGTAACCCTGAGCACTGACCCCAGTGCAGAATGGACGACCGCTTACGGCAAGACGGTGGATGCTAAGATCAGCGCGGCGGTAAACCCGGTAAGCACAGCGCTGGATGAATATAAGACCAGCAACAACGAAGCCGTGAAAGCTTTGCAGGATAGTGTGGGCGACCTGCCGAACACCTTGCAGAGTGATTATTATAATAAGGAAGCAACCAACAAACTGCTGGCTGATAAAGCGGACAAAACGGCACTGGATGGGTTCACCAATGATCTGACCGTGACCAAGAATACCGTGACAGCCTTGCAGAGCAGTGTGGATACGGCCAACAGCGACATTGCAGAAATCCAGGAAAAGATCAAAGATATTAAGCCCAGCAACGGCCATGAGTACGACATTACTTACACCAGTGATGACGGTCATTTGAGCCTGTTGGAAGACGGCACAACCAAGACTGTTGTTACCATTAAAGGTGGTGGCGGTGGTGGCGGTGAGGCAACCAGCACCATTACCATTGAACGAATTGGTGACAGCAGCCTGACTGTAGTTCAGGGCGACAGTGCGCTGATTAACTTCAAGTTCACGAGTGTGGACAATGCTGGCGATGACACCGGCAATGCAACCGGTAACTGGTATGTAGGTAACACCAAAGTGGCAACCACGACCATTACCCAGGGCAAGAACACCTTTGATGCAACACAGTACCTGCACAGCGGTGACAATACCGTACGGCTGCAGGTGACGGACAGCATGGGCAGTGTGGGCAGCAAGAACTGGTCGGTTAATGTTGTTGAGTTTTATTTGGAGAGCATTTTTGATGACTCTCTTTTTTATTCCGGCGAAGTAACTTACCGGTTTACTCCATATGGCAATATTGCCAAAAACATCAGCTTTAAGTTGGATGGCAAGGCGATTGGCGGAACAAGCACTGCAGTGACAGGCCGCCAGATGACCTACAATTTGCCCGCCCAGAAGCACGGCAGCCACCTGCTGGAAGTGAGCATGACGGCTGAGATCAACGGCAAACAGGTAACGAGCAACACCCTGCGCCACGACATTATGTGGGTGGAAGAGGGCAACAATACCCCGATTATTAGCTGCGCCGTTTTGAATTACAGCGCCAAGCAGTACAGCAATGTTGCGATCAGCTATACCGTGTATGACCCGGTCAGCAGCAACACCAATGTGACCCTGGCTGTGGACGGCATTGTGAGTAGCAAGCTGACGGTGGGACGCACCAAACAGACCTGGACGTTCAAGAGCAGTGAGATCGGCAGCCATATTTTGACGATTACCTGCGGCGACACGGTAAAGACCATCAATGTGGAAATTACTGAGCTGGGCATTAACATTGAGCCGGTGAAAACCAACCTGATGTTTGACTTTAACCCGGCTGGCCGAACCAACGCAGACGAAAACCGCCTGTGGACCGATGGCAACACCGCCATGACGGTAAGTGACAACTTTGACTGGAGCAATGGCGGCTACCAGATTGATGAGGACGGTGATACCTACTTTTGCGTGAAAGCCGGAACCACTGCCACGCTGGATTATAAGCTGTTTGCGGATGATGCCAAAAAGAAGGGTAAGAACTTTAAGCTGGTGTTTAAGACCACTAATGTGCGAGACTACGATGCTACGGCGCTAACCTGCGCAAATGGCAACGTTGGCTTGACGGTACAGGCACAGAAGATCACCCTGACCAGCCAGCAGAACCGTATTGAGCTGCCGATTTGCGAAGATGACTTTTTGGAGTTTGAGTTCAACATTTTGCCGGACAGCAAGTACAAGGAAATGGTGATGTGGTGCGACGGCATCCCCTGCAAGGTGGAACTGTACGACGCGAGCGACAACTTTACACAGGCAAGCCCGGTTGGCATTACGATTGGCTCTGCGGACTGTGATGTGCAGGTATACCGCATGAAGACCTACGGTATGGAGCTGTCAGATGATGAGATCCTGGACAATTTTATTGCGGATGCCAAGAATGCCGAGCTGATGATTGAACGCTACAACCGCAACAATATTACCAACGTGAGCGGCGAGCTAGATGCTGACCTTTTGGCCGAGAAGTGCCCGGACCTGCGCATTATCAAGATCAGTGCCCCGACCTTTACGACCGGCAAGAAGAATGAGGTTTTTGATACCACCATCCAGCAGATTTACAAGAACGGACGCGCTGTGGAGGACAACTGGACGGCGACCGGCAGCCATAAGGGCCAGGGCACCAGCTCCAATGCGTATGGCGAGAGTGGCCGAAACATTGACATTAACTGTTCCGGCGGATTTACGTTTGGTGACGACAGCACCGGCAACACCTATACTTTGACCGAGAACAGTATCCCGGAGAAATATTTTAATATCAAGGTAAACGTTGCATCGTCTGAAAATGCAAACAACGCCTGCATTGCGGATGACTACAATAGTTTTAACCCGTATGTGCGCCAGGCAAAGAAGGATAACCCGAAGGTGCGCGACACCATGGCGTTTTATCCGTGCGTTGTGTTTATCCAGGAGACGGATACAGACAACGCAACCGTATTCAAGGACGGCCAGTGGCACTTTTATGCCTGCGGTGACATTGGCAACTCTAAAAAGAACAATGATACGATGGGTATGGACCCGGATAACCACAAGGAAGTTATCGTTGAGATCGACAACAATACCGATGACCAGACCCGTTTCCTTTCTGACGATTTGAGCCAGGAAACATGGGACGGTAATCACAGCTTTGAGTTCCGTTATATTAACAAAAAGTGTACCGAGGAAGAAACACAGGCCGCAAAGAATGCCTGGCAGACCCTGCTGACCTGGGTAGTGAATGCCGATGACGAGGAGTTTAAGGCACACTTTGAAGACCACTTTATCAAGGACAGCGCCCTATACTTTTATCTGTTTACGGAGCGCCACACTATGGTTGATAACCGTGCGAAGAATGTGTTCCCGCATACGAGCGACCTTGTACATTGGGATTTCTGCTTTGACTACGACAACGATACCGGTATGGGCAACGATAACGAAGGCGGCTTGACGCTGACCTACGGTTATGAGGATACCGATACCATTGGTACAAAGAATGTCTTTAACGCTGCCGATTCCAAGCTGTGGTGCAAGATCCGTGATTTGTTTGCGGATGACTTGCGGGCGATGTATTTGAACCGTGAGAGCGCTTTGGCCTGGAGTGCAAACCGTATTTTGCGCAAAATCGAGGCGTACCAGGATGTGAAGCCTGAAAAGCTTTGGATCATGGACATGCGGCGCAAATATTTCCGCACCTATGAAGACAATGGAACGACCAGTTACCTGCCGATGATGCACGGCAACAAGCGCCACCAGCGCCGCCAGTACCAGAAGTACCAGGAAAAGTATATTGCGAGCAAGTACAGCGGTACAACCTGCACGGCTGATGATATGACGATCCGCGGCTATACCCCGACCAACTGGACAGGTGTGCAACCGAACGGTACGTTCCATATCCGCCCGTATGCAGATACCTATGTGAGTGTTTTGTATGGCTCCAACCCGGTAAAAATGCGCGGCAAGCGCGGCCAGACCTACACGATTGAGTGCCCGATTGCAGCCATGAACGATACCGAGGTTTATATTTACAATGCCAGCCTGATACAGAGCATTGGCGACATTAGTGGATTTTATCCTGGGTATGTTGATTTTAGCCATGGTGCGAAATTGACAGACCTGAAGGTTGGCAACGGCACCGAAGGCTACCGCAACACAAACCTGACCGACTTTGCGGTTGGCAACAATACGCTGCTGGAACACCTGAACTTGCAGAATGTGCCGAACCTGAAAAAGTCCATCAGCCTGGCGGGATGCGTAAACCTGACCGATTTTTATGCCGGCGGCAGCGGCATTACCGGTGTGGCGTTTGCCAAGGGCGGCAAGATTGAAAAGGCTGAACTGCCTGCGATTGCAAGCCTGACGGCACAAAATCTGAACCACCTGACCGATTTGAAGATTGACAGCTATGAGAACATGACCACCCTGGTGGTGGAGAGCTGCCCGACCATTGACCTGAAGGCCATGTTGGAAAAATGCACAGGTTTGAACCGCGTGCGCCTGACTGGCCTGGATTGGGAATGCGAGGATACGGCGCTGCTTGACCGGCTGTATACAATGACCGGCCTGGACGAGAATGGCTATAACACGGAACACTCGGTGCTGGAGGGCAAGGTGCATGTGCCCATTATGCGTGAAAAGAAACTGGCAGAATTCAATGCACAGTGGCCGGATTTGAAGATCAGCTACAACACACTGGTGGAACAGTTTACCTGGACTTTTGTGAATGATGATGACGAGCACACAGTTTTGGACGTGCAGTACATTGACAAGGGCGGTAAGGCTGTTGACCCTGTAACCCGTGCGGAGAAGCCGATCCCGAAGCCGACTAAGAAGAGCACGGTGAGCACCGACTTTACCTATGCCGGATGGGACACAGAGTTTATTACGGTATTTACCAACCAGACCGTGACAGCCAAGTATACCGAAAGCGTGCGGCAGTACACGGTGCGCTATCTGAACAACGGCGTTGAGAAGCAAAGAACTACTGCCCCCTATGGCAGTATGGTGCTGTACGAGGGCGACACCCCGACCTATACGGCGGAAGAAGGTGCCTATAAGTTCTATCTGTTTGACCACTGGGACAAGGGCGGATATGTGAACGGGGACAAAGACATCAATGCGGTATATGACAGCTGCGAATATACATCCGGCTATTTTGACGGCAAAGAGATTGGCGATTTGCGCCCGGTTGAGATTTATGCGCTGAAAAAGGTTGGCATGGAGAACAAGGTTGTCAGCCCCAAAGACGCTGTAACCATTACGATGGGCAACGATTTCAGCTATGCTGACATTGAAGAAAAAGTTCTGGTCAGCGAGAAAAAGAGCTTTGACGGCACCAATTATGTGGATACCGGAGTACAGTTGCTGAAGGACGACCGTGACTGGGTGCTGGCAGTGGATTACCGGATGACGGCGATTGATACGGCCAATGCTGTGCTGATGCAGTGCTTTGAAACCAACGGCATGAACGGCATCCGCATTTGGAATAACAATGGAGCCAAGATCAGCTGGGGCACCGAGAGTGCCGGTGCTGCAACCGTTGGAACCCGTGACATGGTAGTAATGCGCCACAAGAAAGGCGAAAACAACCTGCATGTATATACGGCCAACATTTACGGCGATGACATTGTTTACACCGAAATCAGCCGTGGACGAATTACCAAGACCGATGCAACGCTGGTATTTGGATGCGCTAAGGCAGACGACGGTGAATACGAACGGTTTGCCAAGGGTGATGTGTATTGGGCGAAAGTTTGGTACGCTGACCTGGGCGACAGTGCCTGCCGAAAACTGGCTGCATGGCCGCATGAGGACCGTGAATATGAGATGTGTGGATTCAAGCAGTTTTACCTGAGTGATAACAGCAACAAGCGCTGTTCCATGACGTTTTTGGCGAAGAATACACTGGCACGCAAGATGCCGATTACCAACGCCTATTACAACAATGGTGGCTGGCCCGCAACAACGCTGCGTACCTACCTGGACAAGCGGTTGCCGAATGCTTTGCCGATAGGCTGGCAGCAGTTGATCCAGCAGGTAAAAGTGACATCTAGCGCCGGTAATAAGTCTAAAGAAATTGTGACGGCAGATTGTTATTTCTTCATTCCGGCGGCGTATGAACTGAACCCCAGCATGAACAGCGAGCCGTATATTTACGAAGGCACAACGATCAGCTACATGACGGACAACCAGAGCCGGATCTGCTATGACGATGATGGCGCGGCCACCACTTATTGGACACGCAGCCCGAATGTTCAGTATGCAGATTACTTTTTGCAGGTTGCAGCGGATGGCCAGATTTACAGCTATGTTACCCCGACCGAGCAGCATGGCGTGCGCGTGATGTTTAGTGTGTAAAGGAGGTTGAGGGACGAAATGTATTACAAGGTGATATATAACGGCCAGGTGATTGATACCCTTGACCACCTGAGTTTTGTGAAATACCAGGCGAAACACGGGATCATGGTGAACTGCACTGCGGATGATGCCGAAGGGATTGTGAGCAGTGATGGGCGCTACATCTGGCATGTGGACGGATATTATAACGTTCCGGTGCCGGGATACGATACCGTGCAGCTGGAAGAGATCAGCGTTTACGAATATGACAAACTGAAAGCCTTGGGGGCCAAAACCCCTGAGGCTATTATTGATGCTTATACCCTGAGCTTGATTGAGGGAGGTGTGCTATGAGCGATTTTGTGGAGAGTTTGCGGCGGTTATACCTTGGGTGCCGACTGAAAGAATCGACCCTGAATGCGCTGTGGCACAAGGGAAAAATCAGCCGCGATGAGTTTGACTACATTGTGAGCGGAAAGGAGACGAGCAATGTACACAATCCTGATTAACGAGGACAACACCCTGACCGCCAGTGTGGTGGAGCGCGTGATGCAGCAGAGCAAACTGGTAGACACCTTGCATTTTTTGGCTGACCCGGAATACAAGGGCAAAGACATGCGCGACTATGTGGTAATGCTGGAATACCGGTTGCCGGTGAGCAAGAAATACCGCACCGAGTTTTTGACGCTGAGTGACGAGCTGTATAAAAACAAGCTGGAATATAAGCTGCCTTTTGACACAGCTCTGACCAGTGAGGCCGGTATGATTGAGTTCCAACTGACCTTTGGCAACATTGAGATGGATGCTGAAGGCAAGACCACCCAGTACATCCGCAAGGTTGGGCCGGGCGAAATTAAGATCATTGATGTCTACGACTGGGCGGCCACGATCCCGGATGAGGCGCTGAACGCTTTGGATCAGCGGATTATTGCGATGCAGGCCATGCTGAAAGCTATGATCGACAAAAACAATAGCATGATGAATAACAAAGCCGACAACCTGAGCTACAAGAATGAGATGCTGCAGCTGACCGCCAACGGAAACCCGATTGGCAACGCGGTGCAGATCAAGAGCGGCGGCGGTTCCGGCGGCGGTGGTGATAGTACAACTGATGGAAATATGCGGGTGGTTGAGTTTTAAGGCTTGGCCGCCTGCATTTTTCTATATAGCAACAAATGGAGAAAGGAGTTGGGAGAATGGCAACCACAAGCAAGTTGGGCTATGGTAACGCGGAAAATCTGGATACAGCAATTACGAATGGAATTATTGACGAGAAGGACCTGGTTATTACCAAGGATACATCGGAGTTTTATTACATCCGTGACGATAAGAGCAAGCAGGCGATCCGCCCCCGCACCCGTGTTTTTGATAGCAACGGGCAGGCCAATGAACAGCTGAACAACAGCAGCGACACTTATGCCGGGCAGACCGTAATGATTAAAAACACCGAGGGCAAGTATGAACCGTGGATTGTGCAGCTGTTGGATACCGGAAAGTTTGCTGTTGAACCGTTCAGTGCCACTGGTACTGGATTTGTTTGGCAGGAATTTTGATTTTTTGAAACATAAGGAGAGATGATTATGGCAGAAGTAAAATTTAATTATGGCACCAAAGCTAACTTTGAAGCCCTGCAGGCAAAGGATAACGACACCCTGTATTTTTTGACTGACACTTTGCAGATTTTTAAGGGCGCAGTTGAATACACCAAGAGCTGCAAGCTGGTGAGCACCCTGCCTGGTTCCGGCCAGGTGCAGGGCGTTGTTTATGTGCGCACCAGTGACTTTACCCTGCATGTGTTCAATGGCACCAGTTACATCCAGCTGAACAAGGCCACCGTGACTGAGATCCCGGCCTCCAACGCCAGCGACGACAATGTGCCGACCACCAAGGCTGTTGCCGATTACGTTGATGCCAAGATCGAGGCTGTTGAGGGCATCAAGGGCAAGTTTGTTACCGACGTTACTTACAATGAGGGTGTGCTGAGTGTTGCTAAGGGCGGCGATCCGGTTACTACCACCCTGACTGGCGTTGTTCATGCCCCCACCTATGACGCAGACACCCGCACCATTAAGCTGCCGGTATTTGGCGGCGATGAACTGACCATTGCGCTGGGCAAGGATCTGGTTGTGACCAGCGGCACTTACAACGCCAAGGACAAAAACATTGAGCTTACCATTACCAGCGGCGATGTGATCAAGATCCCGGTTGGCAGCCTGATTGACATTTATACTGGCCTGGCAACTTCCACCGCTAATGTGACTGTTTCCGATGATAACAAGATCAGTGTGAGTGTTAAAGTAAGCGCCAAGGCTAACAACTCCATCACTGTGGAGGAAGATGGCCTGTACGTTGCTGTGCCGGACGCTTATACCAAGGCTGAGGCCGACAAGAAGATCAAGGCTGTACAGGATGCACTGGATGCCCACGCTACCAATGCCGATATCCATGTGACCAAGGAACAGAAGACTACTTGGGACGCAAAGGTAAGCACTGAACAGCTGGCTGCTGCTAAGAGTGAGGCCATTAGTGCTGCCGCTGCTGACGCTACCACCAAGGCTGATGCTGCCCGTGATGCCGCCAAGACATACGCTGACGGCCTGAACACCGCCATGGATACCCGCGTGAAGGTTGTTGAGGGCGCTATTACCTGGAAGACCATTGGCTGAGACGGCCAAGCGGTTAGTTATTTCAAGTTGACATAAAAAATAGCCTTCGCTGCAGGGCCAGTGTTTTGCGAGTAGGAGAACATGCACTGTGCAGCGAAGGTTTTATATTGTATTGACAAACAACGATGTTGAATATATAATAATAGTAGAACTAAGGCACCGACATAGACGGTCGCGTCTCAGTTTACGATGAAACTACAATGGCTAAACCATCATAGCAAAAACCGCTCTGGTTGCGACAGGGCGGTTTTACTTTTTATTACCACGAAAAAACGTGATAACTGCTACGACGGTTTGAACCCCAGTGAATACAACGCCAATAATAGCGATGATATCAACAAAGGATAGATCCGGCATAAGCATCACCTCCTGGCAAAAATGAATTTACCGGAAGGCAAAGTAGGGGCGCTCCACAATGCCTTGCGGCAGATGGGAGGCTTGACCGCCTATTACGTCTATGAGGAAGATATGGCAAAAAGGAATAAACGTTGGTGCCTTAGTTCTGCTATTATTATACTGTCAATGCAAAATTTGTCAAATTAAATACTGAATCAAAGCCGCTTATCTGTTATGCAGGTAGGCGGTTTTTTTATTGTTACAAAAAGGAGTTTTATAATGTCAAAACTTTCTTTGTGCGAGATCCAACAGTCGCAGCTGGATAAAACTCCTATTGTGGATGGACAGCTGGTATGCTGCTTGGATACGGGCAATACCTACCGGGACACGGACGGCAAGCGCGTACAGATTGGCAGTGACCTGGAACGAGTGAGCGAGCTGCCACTAGCACCGCTGGCCGGGAAGATTTATTACCTGCCGCCCGGAGATTTGTATATTTATGACTCTGGTTGGGTAATGCTGAATGATACTGATTTTACGATTGGGGCCAGCAAGGCTGATGCCACAGAAGCCAATTTGGAACTGAAACATGGTGATGTAGCAAAGGGTACGGTAAAGGTGCGCGGCACCGGTATTACAAGCGTGACGGCGGATGCAGATGGGCGATTGATTATCAATACCCCAAACCCGGAAGCTGTGATTGATGAAATTACCAACAGCCAGATTGATGCGATGATCCGCGGAGATGTTGCACAGGAAGATGTTGCAGTGTTAGGTGAAGCAGTGCTGGACAGCGTAGTGCTGGGATAAGGAAGTAAATTATGAGCTATGTAAAACAAAACTTTGCATCCGGGCAAACGCTGACTGCTGACCAGCTGAACCACATTGAGAACGGGATTGCAGCGATAGAAAACGAACCAAAAAGCATTGTGCAGCAGATCACCCATGCTGCCCTGAAGGAGACAAGTTTACAGCTGCCTGCGGCCATTAGTTTTATTGACGATGACTGCCGGACGGAGGCTTATACCCTGCTGTGGCCGGTGATCCAAGAGAAAAAGATCCCCTATGCTTTGGCCTGCCCGCCTGCGCAGATTGGGAAAGATAATTTTATGACCAAGGATCAGCTGCTGACCATGGCAAACGGCGGCTGTGAGGTAATGAGCCACCACTGGAAAGAGGACGCTATGACGCAGTTTGAAACAGCTGCAGATTATGAGGCCGACATCCGGAAGAGTTTTGCGGCATTTTCAGCGCTGGGCGTGAACGAAGTAAGCGGCGTGGTTTACCCCAACGGCTACCGGGTAGATAAATACATGCCGGTGATGCGGAAATACTTTAATGTTGGGTTTACGATTGACCGCGGCATCAACACCCCGCCGCTGGAAACCTGTTACATGAAGCGGTGCGAGTTATTCCCAACGAATGGGCTGTATACGTTGGACGATGCTAAGAAACTGGTGGACAATGTGGCAGTAAATGGCGGCTGGCTGATTTTTATGACCCATGCGTGGTATAAAAGTTTTAGCGCCAGTGAACTGGGCGAACTGATTGGATACATTATTAAAAAGAATGTGGACATTGTTGGCGTGAAAGAAGGGCTGGCAGAATTTGGCAACGTGGTGGATATTGGGTACGCTAAAAAGCCGCTTGCAAACATGAGCCTGCCTTATTATATAGTAGACTGTTTGGGGCGTGTGTATGTGAACACCTGGAACCAGACCGCAATGAGCAAAATTACCCGCGTGGAATTGAACCTACCGTACCATGTGAAGTATACCTTGACTACAACGGGAAAGACCAAGGATACCACAGATGTGAAGCGGATCATCAGTGACAAAATTACTGCCGCAGCTGGAGAACGGTACGAGCTTTGTAATTTGAGTGCAAAATATGGCAACTGTTTTTACGTTATTTATGATGCCAGTGATGCTGTACTTACCCATAAAGGCACTGACAGCAATAATGCCGGCGAAGTGATGGAAAACACCATTGTGACGATGCCGGAGAACACGGCTTACTTCCGTTTGGCGTGTGATTTAGCTGTGAACGATGAGATGTTTAAGGCGTACAAAATTGTAAAATGATAACAAACAAAACTTACATTGACCGCTGTGCTTTTTAGCATGGCGGCTTTTTTATTTTACGGACAAGGAGGAAACATATGGCTTTTTTGAGTTATAATGGCCTGCTTTATTTTTGGCAGAAGATCAAAGCTTTGCTGGCGGGTAAGGTGGACAAAGT